>CERP01032754.1_pt1 | contig 29394 bp, 10 predicted proteins | sample 530801 | NCBI WGS metagenome assembly CERP01 (sample SAMEA2620991, study PRJEB7988) | marine metagenome | biome: marine biome (ENVO:00000447); feature: surface water layer (ENVO:00002042); material: "saline water (ENVO:00002010), including plankton (ENVO:xxxxxxxx)" | depth 5 m | reverse complement strand
TGTAGATTCAACTTTGAAGACGTATCCATAATTACCTGATGGGAATGCAGCACTACCACTTGGACTTGTACAACTAAAAGTTAAATTTTCAATTTTTACATCCATTCCAACATCAAATCCATGTGCTGCAGAGGTAGTGACAGTCAATACTCCAGTAGTATTTGCATAAGTTGCTGCTGAAACACTTTTCTGTGTAGTTGCAATATTTACTCTAATTGTATCATCTCCAACACTTGATGCTTGTGCTACTGTGCCCGTATATTTTTTAGGACCTACTCCTGTGGCAATTAAACCTTTGTTTCCAAAAGATGAATTTGAGTTTGTTAGATCACAACATCCACCGCTCACACACTCAACTGCAGTATCATTGCAAACAGTAAACATAGAAACTAATTGAGCATATCCTTCATTTGAAATTTTACATCCAATTCCATTTGAATTAAATTGCGTATAACTATCAACCACCATTGATTTAATGTCTCCTATGGCATTATCCCCATCAATATAAAGACCAGTAGAACCGTCAATAAAATTAGTACAATTTTGAATATATGGTGACTGGTTAATAAATGGTGGATCGTTAGGATTAAATGAAATTATATTACCATTATTAGAAGATGAAGAATTGAAAGATAAATCAGAAATATAACAACCGTTGTTTACATAGATAAAATCTGTATTTCCATTTTGTGGTTTAAGTGTAACTTCTCTTAATCCACTACCAACAATTGATGTTTGTGCTGGCATGATCAGCGGGTTATCTTCTATGTATTCTCCTGGATAAACTCTAATTACTGTGTCTGGAGTTGCTACTGATAATGCAGATTTGATTGTACTTTTTGCTGTCCCTAACGTAGTGCCAGTGTTTATGTCATCTCCATCTTTACTTACGTATATGATATTACTTTCAGGGGCAGTTATAGCAATTGATGAACCTTGTGCTCCTGTTAAATCTATAGAAACATTTTGTCTTAGATCTATAAGATCTATCAGTCGTGCTTTTGGAGTGTTAGTATAGGTACTATCTGCTTGAAATGTTAATTTGAATAAAGGTCTTGTATCATTACGAGGAAATTTTGGAGCATTTGTATCATCATTACCAAGATCTAAATCTTCAAACTCTGCTTTCAATGCCTCCCCTTTAGTTGCATAGTTTCCTTGACCTTGAATAGAAACTATAGGAGCATTAATATCAGAAGTAGCAACTATAAAGTAAACACCAAAATTTCCACTACTTACTTGAGCAGAAGACCAAGAAGAACCAGAAACATTATATTCAATGAGATTACCTGAAGAAAATTTTACAGGATATGAAGTAGCAGTAGTTCTGGTCCATTGACCACCTGTTCCATTTCTATATAAAATTGGAAATTCACCAGCATTAGTTATAATCTGTTCAAATAAATTTGACGGAGATGCAGAATGACTTACTGATATTTTATAATCTTCATTATAAAATACTCCACTATCTCCTAAACCAAATTGTGCATGACTATTTGCAGTGCCATCACCAGTAGTTGAATAACTAATTGCCGCAAAACCAGATGCAACTACAGCACCTCTAGTTTTTTGTAGATATTCGTGCGTTTGCCAATCTAATGTAATCCCATGTCTAGTATCAAAAACAAAACTGGCATCACTACCATTCCAATATAAAATTGCAGTCGGAACTTCTGTCTTATAATTTATGTCTGCAGAACTTGCTGCTTTATTTTGCAAAACTCCATTACCATCAAAATACACATAGTACAACCCATTTGTATTTGCTATTGTAGTTGTTTGTGCTGAGGTAAATGCAAATCTAATTCCTTGACACCAAACATCAAATCTACTTGATACTGGTGTGATTGTGAATACTCTAGAGGCGTCTGTGAACGATATAGTACTTTCTGAGACATCATTATGCCCCATAGGTTCATTTGATTCTAGAGTTGCAGTGACATCTACAATTCTTTCTGTGCCACTCTGGTCTCTTTTTAAAAATAATTTACCATCATGAGTATTAATTGCTACTTCACCTAAATCTAAATTTGAAAGTAACGGTGCCGATCCTGCGACAGCACTAGACTTTAATTTAATTGATGTTGCCATTTAGATCGACTCCGAATGTTAGGTATATACCTATAAAAAGAGAGATATATATCCCTCTTTTATTTATTCAATTTGGTGTGTAGATGCCATCTTCATCTACTTGAATGTTAGTAATTTTATCTCTCGATTCAACTTCAGAATCATTATCAATATCTTCAATATCAACACGAGATTCCTCTTCTACATTATCTTCAGTTTCTACATCTTCTGTAGTAATTTTAATTAATGCAGGATCATAAAGTGATTTAGATACACCAGATAAATGGTGATGTACGTAAATTCTTTCTCCTCTATCACATGAAGTAAATGAAACCGTATAATAACCTGCAAGGGGATCAAAAAATGGTAGAGGAGCTCCAGATTCCATTGTTTTTTCAATTAGATCCCTAAATTCCTTAGGGATCTTATCTTCTAAAATCTGTCTTTCGCAGACTTTTTTGTTCTCCTCTGATAAAAATTCATTCAAAGCAATTTCTTGCTCTTCATTTAAAAAATATGCCATAATGACTCCAGTAAATTAGATGAATATGTTGTTACTACCAAAAGTAGATCGTGGTGCGGTAGCTGTGACTGCAGATTCAAGGTGTACTTTAGGATTGAATCTTTTAATATTTATATTCATTGGAGACCAACTAAATGAGGTTAAATCACCAGATTGCATTCTAATTGATCTATGTGCAGCTGCAGTACCCCAGTTCCACCAGAAGTTACCAACTGGTTTCACATCACCTACAGTATTCAAGATAGGAGAAGTGTTGTAATTTCTCTTTTGAATAACGAATGATAAGTTATAATCCGAAGAACCAGGTAGACCAGCACTAAGAACGTTATCACCCCTGGATTGATCATCATTATCTATCTGACTATAAGCATTTTCAAAGGTTTCAGTTTTGAGTCCATTTGGACGTGTGTAATATAGTTCCCAATCACCAGTTCTTTGTGCAGTTGGAACAGCTTGCGTTAAGTAAATAACGTTATTGTTATTAGCACCAGATGGACCACCAACATATCTTACAAAACCAACAAAAGTCTTTGTTGTACCACCATTTTCACTTAGATAGATCGCGTCACCACGAGCAATCTTAGAATTATAATCATATGCAGATGTTACACCTGAAGGTAGTGATGTTGAGGAAGCAACGAATAGTTGACCAACTTTATACTCTGAACCAGACTCAGCACCAACAATGTATCTATTACCTACAACAGTAGATGTAACTGTTCTACCTTGTCTGATGTTTTTAGATCCATTAGCAGATGGATTAGTTGTCAATCTAAAGTTTTCCCAGTAACTACCAGCGGTATCGGGATTTAATTCAACAGTAACACCAGTATCAATAAAGTAATTTGCGGCATTACCTTCAGATGGACCGAATGAATAATGTTGTACATAATCCATAACTATCTGTTCAGATAGTCTTGCATTTCGACCTGAACCCCAATTAATATCACCATAACTATTATTTGGTCTAAATCTAAGATCCTGTAATTGATAAGAAATATGATTCTTACCTACAAGTCTAGATGTACTGATCGAATCGAAAGTACTAGACCACTGATATGGTTGGTAAGATAGAGGACCCATACCACCATCATAATATCTACCAGACCACCAATCATCTCTGAGATACTTTTGAGTTGTAGCAACAGTTGCATTGATTGCATCAGTTGTATTTGAAATATGTTTAATTGGGTTGGTATATGCAACACTATCAAATACCTGTTTATCTTCCATTAAGTAATTTAAAAGACTAGAAGAATAGAAACTATTTGTTCCATTAGAATAGAAATACCTAAATGCAGGTGTAAATGCACCACCATTATGTATAACACTACTAGTAACACCACCATGAGTCCAATTTGGTCGAACTGGTTGTGCAACTTTCCATATACTATTCTGTCTCTGTCTACCCCAATTAATACTTAAGGATCCAGTTGATGTAAATCCAAGAGGTTTAACACCATCAACAGTTCTACCAAAGTTTCCGACCCATCCATGTGAACCATAGGTGCCAAATCCTTTGTTCTGAGAACCATTTCTATACCAGTCATTCCAGACACGGAATGCTTCAAACTCTATTCCCCCACCAAACTCACTATGCATAAATCTAAGAGCAACAGATCCATCATTAGCAAATAGATCTGAACTGTGAGATACAAGTACATCACTTAATGATAACCAATCAGATTTTTGTGCAAAAGTATTATATAAAATATTTTCTGGAGAATCAATAGTACAAGTTGTATATCCATCAGCATCTTCAGAACCAAGATTAGTAATTGTACCAGTTACCAATTTAGCAGATGGTTTTGGTTTTGCAAAGATAAGTTTCATGCCACTTGTAAATCCACCAACTCGTTCAACTCTATATGTTACCAATCCTTCAGCATTTGGTAGTTGTGCTTTCAGGTAAACATATGTGCCACTAACAGTTTCAATAAATATCGCTTGTTGATCTGCGAGTGCAGTAGATGTCATGGATTCTGCAGCAGTATCACTAGGATCATCAAATATCTTCCATACTGGTGGAGTAGCACTAGAATCATATCCAATTTGAATTACATCAGATGAGTCTTCCTCATTTACCAATAAGAATCTTGGATCAAAACTTTCAATAGCACCATTAGTAGAAACATCACTGATATAAAGATATAGATCTTTAGGATATCTTGGATTATCTACATTAAATACTGCACCAGAGACAATAATGTAATCATTCACTTTATAACCAGTACCTTTGGTATTGATAGTAACTCCAGTAACTTCATTATTACTACTTACAGTTAGTACTAGTTCTGCATCTTTACCATTTCCATTTGTACGTACAAGAGATCTAGTAAATGGATCTCCTGTATTTTGATCAGTACCAGTTCCAGTATAAACACCAAGGTTTTCAGACGAATTATCCAGATCACTTTGCGTTACATCAACATTACTGCCATCACCGGCTTTATCTGTATAATCTTGTGTTGCATCAGTAGCGACACCACCACCAATATCAACAAAGTATTCTGTGCCATCTTTAATGTATGATGTAATTGGTGCATCTGTACTAAATGAAGTACCATTCCAGAAACTATTTTGACTCGAATTACCAAATCTATAATTATCTGAATTACCACCAGATTTATTAAGGTATCTTCTGTGAGTTACAGTATAAGATCCGCTCTGACGATAAATGTCTTTAACACCATATTGACCTTGAGCAGTAACATCTAAACCTATTAAAGAATCACCTTCATCAACTCCAAGTTGTCTAAAACGGAATCTAGTTCTATTGGTATCACTAGAACTACTTCTATTAATCTCTTGAATAAGAGTATTTGCTTCATAAGTATACTTGATAGTATCTCCAGCTTTAATTCTGCCAGAACGATTTAACAATTTAATTTGATCTGGTTGATTTGTTGTTCTTACCATGTTAGATGGTATATAACTTCCACCACTTCTTGGGAATGACCAACCACCATGGTTGATACTAATAAATCCAAAATGTCTAGAATCAGTTTCACTAATAAATCTAGAATCATCTCTATAAGTATTACCAGCAGTGTCACCAAATGTAAATGGATCTGATAGATATAATCTTATGGTATCAGTTTTTTTCTCAATATCACAAATTCTTGAAGTAAATACCTCAGTATGTCTTCTCCATGGATGTCCCTCAGCATTAAACTGTGGTACAATTTGGAATGTATCACCAGTTGTAAAAGTACCCAACAATGGATTAAACACTTCTAGATCAGTATAAATTGCATTGGTAAATGTTACCGTACCACTTAGAGTTTGACCAGAAATTATATCCTTATTAAATTTAATAGTATAGACGTAACTATTGATACTGCCACTCCTACTAACACTAGAAATTCTAGTATCTTTTTCTAGAACTCCATTTTTTAAAATTACAATACCGGGAACGAGACCTTTACCAATATTATCATCACTGCCATTCTGTGTGACAGTGAATGTTCTATTTGTGGCATCAACGTCAGCAATAGTTACACTATTATTATCATCATGTGGTTTACCTAGAACTGAAGAAATACTCTTTGTAGTCCTACAAGTGGTTAATGGGTCAATTTTATCATAAACATCACCAGATGATGTTACATTAAATCGTGCAGCACTATTTACAATTTGATAAAGTCTACCTCTCCCACCTCTCAAGTTGTTTGAGAGTCTAGCAATACCATCAGTTGTTTCTGTTTTATCTACAATATCTTGAGTCGCTTCCTTGGTGTTGGTAATAACGATAGATATTTTAGCATCACCTTCTCTATTTGTGGAACCAGAAGTACCTGCTACACCTCTTTCATCATCAACAGTTACTATAATATTTGATGGTGCATAATTATACTTATCATTAGGTCCCCTATAGTTTGTTCCGATACCTAGATTTCTCCATGGCATTGATACAATTTGACCAACTTCAAACTTATTAAGGTCTGCGTCAAGTTGATTTGCAGCACTTGCAATATCTATATATGCCCTATTAGTTGTAAGAATACCAGTTTTGGACATATATGAGGAAACTGTTTCTTGTCCATAGTACTTAACTCTCTTATAGGTAGAACAAGTAACATCTACTGGATCAGCAAGTCTTATAGAAGTACCAGTAATTGTACCAGTAGAAATATTTGGTGGTGCTTCAGCAGGGTTATCAGCATCATTAGATGGTGATAGTGATTCAGCAATCTGAAGACCATCCCAATCATGAATGTATGATGGCCAGAATTTAGTATTACTCCTAGTTAGAGTAATTCTATAACCAACATTTTTATTAATATATTGTTTTGTAAAATCACAGGTTTCTAATTCACCAATCTCTAATCTCCCTTCAGAAGGCCAGTATCTTAAAATATTATCATCTTCATATAGATCAAATCTAGTAATTGTTTCATCAGATCTCTTCCTTGTGTAGTTAATGTTATATGTTTGTTCTTCTAGTCTCACAACTAATGAAGTTCTTATATCTTCATCATTGGATGGATTTGCATATCTAAAGATTCCTAGATAAGGTCTACCTGGAGTACTATATGCAACTTTATAGTATTGACCACCATATTCAATATAACTACCAGGAGAAATGATAGACTTAATTTTTTGTAGTGCGGATTTAATACCAGTTAAATTAGTTTCAATAAAATTATTAACAATAAATGAACTGTTTTCAACTGTATTAACAACCTCACCAGGAACAAACATTTCATAATCAGTTTCTGTAGAATTTATTCTAGTAGATACAGTTGTTGCCATCGTAATTTTATACTTTTGATCACTCGATGAAGGATAATATAAAACATTACCTTTTGCATTATTTAATCCAAGAGAGACAACATCACATGATATGACATTACCTGTTGCATCTGTCTCAAGAATTACTTGAACGTCATTTATAGAATCTGCATCAGTTCCCTTCTTAAAGTGTAAAATGTTTGCAGTACCAGAAGATTCCCTAGAAATATTGTTTTCGCCATTTACTTTTTCAATTGTAAAATCTTTACTATTAGCAAAAATTGATATATTTTGTGCATCATCAAAACCAATTTCATACTTGGAGTGTTGAGTTCCATCTGCATTAGATCTCTTAATATATCTAGTGGTAAGAGTAGAGATATAATTAAATCTTTGTGATGGAATATACTTAGTAAGTAGTTGTAGTTTGAAACCACTCATATCAATAGATCCACCAATACCACTTGCATCAGATTGTGTGGTATTTTGTTGGTTTTGATATTCAATATTACCAGAGTATTTAATTACAAAATATGCAACATTAGACTTTTTATAAAATTCAAAATTAGATACGGTAGCAAGAATAGAATCTGGGTTACCTTCTCTAATAATTTCGGTGAAGTTTGGAACAATATTTTTTGCAACTTCTTCCGCAGCAGTTCGTTGACCACTAGTACTATATGGTAATGTGAATGTTATGTGTTTTGGTAGTAGATCTCTTGAAGAGTCACTATGGCCACCATCAACACCATCAGCAATAGTTACTTGAGATGAATTATTTAATCTTAAAGTTTGACCAGCATATGAACCAGATGGAGTTCCACCATCATGATAAATTTCATCAGTTAGATATCTTTCATCTAATTGAACGGAAGTGTTAAATGTATTTGATGAATTGAACTTAGAAATTGCACTAATCGTTGTGATTGGGAAAGTTCTCTGGTCATAATCAACTGGAACTCCTGTTGGTAATTTACTAGGTTCCACATAAAGGTTATTATCATCACGGAACATTGTATAATATTTAAAGTTAATATCATCTTTACTTACATTTAATGCGCTGTATTTTCCATCACCAAATCTATTAACTTTAATGAGGCCAGAGGTCTCTAAAAGATCTACTGAGTGACCATATGTAAATTTGTTGGAAGCATTTAATCTAGAAGCACCGTCTGATAACAAACCAGACCAATCTAAACTTAAATTACCACGGAATCTAACACCTCTCAAATCAACTTGACCATTTTCAATCGAAATAATACCACCATGATATGCACCACCATAAGTGTTTGATATATCATTAGCATCAGACATAGCACCAATAGTCACATTTCTTAGAGTAACTAGGTTTTCTGAACCAGGAATACCAGAAACTTTGATGAGAGTAGCGCCTAAATTACCAACTATTGGTGGTCTACTGGTTGGGAATTTCTTACGATTAACCTTATAATATTGAGAATAATTCATAAACAGTTTTCTACCAACTGTTTCTGCCGCATAGGTAGCAGAATTTGCAGTTGTTGGATTTTCTTCCTTATAACCAAATCCAGATTGCCATAAGTTATATTTAGCAATTGCTTCAAATTGTTGGTCACTTGTAAATGAGGTACGTTTACGATCTTGTGGTGTAAATGTTACAGCATTACCATCAATATTTACCGAAATAGTTGGTGTAGTTTCATCAAAATCAATATCAGAATAACCAAATCCACTAAAACGTGATGATATTGATGTGTTATGTCCAGTATTATCTGACAAAGCACCAATATCTTTTGCACTAACTTCTAATAGATAATATCTAGTATTTTGTCTACCATAAAGTCTTCTGTAACCATTAGGGAATACTGGTAGTGTGAATGAATAATTTTCATCATTGTTACCTAGTTTAACTATCGTAGTTGGATAGAAATTAAATAAATTATATGCAGGATATTGTTCTCTAGTTGGAACAACATTACCAACAGTAATAGTAATATTGTTTGCAGAATCAAAACCAGAATCCATATTTGTAGCAACAATTGTCAAAGTATCATCTATCGAATAATCTTGACCACCATCAGTTACTTTGATAGTATATTTCCCGTTATCTATTTGAACTTCAAATAGAGCACCAGTACCAGTCCCACCAGTGGCTGATATATTAGTATAAGTATTACTTACTCCAGTTGGTGCAACACCTACTCTAGAGAAATTTTTAACAGCACCAACTTCAGCAGATGGATGAGTATCAATAACTAGATTTAATGTATCTGTTCTATAACCAGCAATGATACCAAAGATTCTTGGTTCATCATATTCGGTTGGATCAAATCCTTCGCCAGATGTAGTAAAGTCTTTAGGTAATAATTGATATCTCTTCTCTTTACACCAATTATATGTTAATACAACAAATTCATCACCATCTCTATTTTCAAATACACACTTAATACCACTTGTCAGTGAATCAGCTGACCATAATGTTGTAGGATTTACTAGATCCATATCTTCATCAGCAGTAGAATTGTTTGTAGTAGGATCAAACAATGCCAAGAATACATCAAAGGTTTTTACTGAAGTAACTCCACTGATAACCTGAGTAGTCTTTTTAACGTCAAGAACTCTCGTTCTCTTCGTAGATGCAACTACATTGTTAGCACCATTAGTAAGATTTGCATTAGATACATTCTGTATATAATGCAAAGTTGTTCCAGGAATTACATAATTAATCAACCAGTTAAATCTTTGTTCATTACTACTAAATTCATCTCTATCAAATGTGAGTTTTAAATAACGAGAATTTTTAGACATTTTTGTTGCAGAATCATAAGATGGAGTTTGAATACCTGGGAATCCAGCACCATCATCAGTAAACTCATCAGTTTTTTGTACGTAAGTAAACTTACCTCCATTAGCAGTTGCAGAACCATCTGGTTGATTTACATGGAAATGTAATCCACCAGTAATACCAGATTCAGCTGAAGGAAATCCTTTTGATTGTTTTACATACCATGATTTTCTTACTCTTCTTCTTGATCTAACTAGATATTCATCTTCAGAGTAAGAGTTATCTAAAATTTCATTTCTTGTGATTGCTTCATTTATTCCCAAGAAGTGTACATTTTGAATATCCATACCACCAGTAGATTCAATTCTGTCATTAATATTAGAAATATAAAGTAAATCAGTTCTACCAGTCCAGTTATTTCTAATTTGAGGAGTTCTGAAGAAACTTACACTATCACCAGATTTTACTGTGTTTAGTGAATATCCACCAATTCTACCAGCAGATTCATTAGCTAATTCTTTTGAATACTGTTCACTAGTTTTCTTAGTTCCACTACCATTAATTTTTACTTTACAGGGGAATTTAATATTACTGTCATACTCAGAATCATAGTTTGGTGCAAGTCTATAATAACCAGGTTTCATAATAATTTCTACTTCATCAGTAGCAGTAAATCCTGACTCAATAGCAAAATCTGCTACTTGCTTAAGACTCTCGAATGGTTGGAATGTTTTAACAGTTCTCTTGGTTTGTAAATTAGCACCAAGTGCTTTTGATGTGACTGGATTTGGAACAATAGAATCTGTGTAATCTTGTGTTGTTACTATGCCAGTATATGGGGCGGGTTTGATTGGTAGTTCATAAAGAGTAGCACTTTCAATATCTACATCTTCACTAATTTCTTCAACATCTGGAATAAATGCACTTTCAACAGTCCACTTATCACCATATGAAATATATGTCTCGCACCCAGAGAAGTAAATATCTGATTTTGCACTACCTGTTGCAAGGTGAGTGTATACAGGGTTATTGTCATTACTAGATTGAGTACCTACTTTTCTCAATAAACAAACTTTAGAATTAACTAAATCTTTAAAATATACATAAGTTGAATACTTTAAAGTACCACTTTGATTAAATCTTATCGTTATTGCACCTCTAGTAGGTAATTTACTAAAGAATGCTGTATCTACATCAATTTGAGTTGCAGATGTATTAATAGCATGCGTACCTTCTTCAGTAACAATATCTGAAGACACATTGGAAGTTAACGAACCTTTCAGGTACTTAGTATCTTGCAATTCATCATCATCATTTATAACTCTCAACACAGAAGAATAATTTTTAACAACTGTGTGTATTAACTTAGAATTTTCTATCGGTAATACGGATTCGATATATTCTTTATATGAAGCAAAATTCTGTATACTTGATAATGTTAGAGTATTGTTTGTGTAGTCAATTTCATCATATTGAAGAGAAATATTGATATTTGGATTTAGATAGAATTTAGTTGTTCCATCCAGAATATAATCTTCACCTGTAACATGCTCTAGTTGCATTTCAATATCAACTCTACCAAATGGTGGCATACCACTAGAGTCAACTAACTCTACTCTATCAACTGCATAAAAACTTTGTGAGTTTGCACCAGTAAATGTAGCGTTATCGCCAGATAAAGTAACAGTAACACCAGAAATTGCATCAATGGTTGCTTCACCAATAATGTTTGATCCACCAACTTGTGCAATCTTCATTCCCACATACAATTTAGAGGCAATACCACCAGTAGATATAGTAATAACCCCACTACTACTGATATTACCATTAAATGCAATTGGAGTACTTAAAGCAATACTATCACTAGCATCATTTGGTAGAGCACCAATAAATGTTCTACTTAGTGGTTCTACGTAAATTCTGTTATTATCTAAGTTAATATTTGAAGCGGAAAGAATTTTCTTTTTAATTCTCCATGCATCTAGATACTTGGGTGAAACATATAGTCTATCATTAGTATCTGTTGCAATAAAACCAGTCTTTTCTGGTCTCGCACCCTTAGTGAAACCATAACCTTCTGGTCCACCTTCAGGGAACTTCTCTCCATTAAGAATAGAGGAGTTAGCAATAAACATCCTATCAGTTACAAATAGAGTTTGAATATTTGCTCTGTCGGTAACTGTCAATCTAGCAGTAGTGAAGAAGTTTGATAGACCCTTAAGTAAATCCTGTTGTGCAGAACTCTTATTAGCTGAAGGAATAACGTTGATAACATTATTTGAAATTCTGTTTTCAAGATCACCAATATCAACTACATTAGACTCAGAAGATTTACGTACTTTAGGTACGTTTAATGTAGTTGTTGATTGACCACCAGCTTGAATAACCTGGTTGCCAATATAGAAGTCACCTTGGGAGTTAGTACCAGAAGATGCAACGAAACCACCAGCGTTCTCATAACCCTGTGCGATAAACTGTTCGTATGATTTAAGTACTCTTGTCTGGAGGTTGGGGAAACCAGTTGAGTAGTTACCAGGACCAATACCAACATATTCCCATGTGTGTGAAGAAGCACGTAGAATAGATGGTCTGAGAAGTGGTACTACAGGTGCTGCAGCAAATACTTCATCACTATCATTATTGTCATTAGCGCCAATACTTACAGAGATACCTCTACCACAAACGGGAATTTTTCTGAATTCTTCATTACCAGAAATTCCATATTTATTGTTGATAGTTGCGTTAGAATCACCGTCTGAATTATTCATTGTGAGATTTGTATCACCGTAACGGAATGCATTGCCTCCACTACCGTAAACATTAAAGTTTGTGGAAATGTCATTATAAGTACTCTTACCGCTTCTGTCATCCCAAGAAGAAACAGGGGCAACATTAACATTAGTTGTTGTGGTTTGACTACTCTTAATATAACAAAGATCTAAAGCATGAACCAATCTATGACAAGCTTCTGCAGTCATAGAAGTTAATGCAGGAACTTCATGATATGGAGTAGAAGTATCATCAGAATCGTAATATTTTTTGTTAGGTACAGAGACATCTTTTGCTCTTAAACCAGTCGATCCCATTCTCTCAACAATAACTCTAGAATCAGTTTGAGGTGGATTCCAAAGAACTCTTGGGTTTGTGATATTTCCTTCTTCATTGGTCGAAGGATAGAGATAGTTTACGTTAGAAGTTACTTTATAATTTCTATCATTTAATGCTAATTCAGATAATTGATCAGCAATAATAGTATCATATGAGTCAGTTCTATTAATTACATATGGAGAATTTTCAAAACCAGAACCATCTTCACCATCGACAAACTTATCAATATCAGATCTTAAAACTGTTAGATAATATTCACCATCTCTATTACCTCTGTCCCATGTTTGAATTTCTTGGACATCCCAAATAGTAAATCTATAATTTGTATATGGAACACCATATGGGTCATTATCGGGATTAGTACCCTTAATAATGAATCTTTTCTCTGGAGCTTTTGGTGTTAATGTATTATTAGAATCATCTTTATATACTTTTGGGATAATATATTTTACTCTCCACAATAGATCACTTGGAGTTGATGCTCTAGTATCAGCTAGTTTTGGTGATGTTATTGAACCAGGGTAACTATCCCAATATTTTAGAACATTGACATCTTCGGTTTTTGAGACAACTGTAGTAGAACCATCATCGTTTGTTTCAGTTACTGTAATAAAACTAGTTTCTACAACTGTACTGAAAATAAACTCATTAATGTAAGTTTGAGTTAATGGTTTGTTTGGATTTAATTTTAGATAAACTTTCTTTTCTGAAGTATCCCAATAATAACCTACACGTTCATGATTATCAGTTGCACCATCATCTGCTGGTGTGTCAGTATAAATTACAGCTCTATATGTAGACAAACCACCAGAGTTACTATCAACTTGGCTTACAATCTGACAATCATCAGAGTTTAGTCTACCCTCAGTGTCATAATAATCTCGGAAAAGATTAAAGTTATTATTGGAACCAAATGTTAAAAATCTTCTAACTATTGTATTACCAGATTTGTTATCAACGGATTCTACAACTAATTCTGGAATTTCATCTTCATCCTGAACACCAGGAATTTCAAGGAATAGTTTAAAGTAGTCATTTCCAGGACTACCAAATTTAGCTTTAGCGTTTATCCAATCTGGTTCCGCTTTAGTTGCTGATTCACCTAGATTTGACTCCCGAGTAGATTTTGCTGATATTGGATAGATTTCGGCATATCTAGTTTCTTTACTAATACCAGCTGGTGGTATAACAGCTGTAATTTTACCATATGCGGATGGTGGGTCAGGTTTAAACTTATTACCTGCTGCCCTAAGTGAAATTTGACCAAAGTTCGAGTTAGAGTTGGTGATCGACATGTCGCCACCATTAACAGATAGGAACTGGTCAGCATAACCAACTGCGAAGACCGAAACTACCTGAATAAAAGCACCGTTTGACGCCTTGATGTGGAAGTGTCTCCAATCGTGCTTATATTCAGCATCTGGATCAGCAAAGATAGCTCCTCTATTAGTGTTACTATCAGCAGCTGTAGCAACGTTTGTATATGAATCACCATTGCTGGGATCAGCTGGTGAGCTAGTATAAACTTTACCAGTTTTATTATTTGGTTGCCAATATGCATCTGGATCTCTCTGAAGTGAGATTCCGGTATACTGGGCAACAACCATTGACTTGAAGCTGTTTTCTTTTACCTTGCTACCATCGGTGTGCATACCACAAAGACCGAGGACTGAACGTAGCGAACAGTTAAAGATATAAGGAGAACAACCATTAACGGTGTCAATTTGAGTTTTAAGTTCGGAGTTACCGACAATTCTATATTCTTCAATTCTTGCTTCTCTGGTTCCACCAACCCATGCATCAATTCTTCTATAGTATCTTTCTAATTCACCATCTACTGATCTTTGATCAGCATATGAAAAAGCAACAACTCTATGGTGAGAATACGCCGTTGATGATGCTTGAGTAAATGTTGGAACTCCGCTGCCACTAAACATTACTTTATTGTAAGGATTAGTTTTAGCATCCTTAAAGGTCATCTGCCAGAAGTAACAACCACCAGTTACCTTAAAGATTGAAGTCTGAAATGTTACTGGGAGAGTTTTCTTGATTGTGTCATTAAATGTATCTGGTGCATCTAAGATACCAGTTACAACTGCAGTAAGTGCAGTAACAGCATCTTGAACATCAGAACAATCTCCACTACCATTATAATCAACATTAGTAGCAAAAGTTGGTCTTACTACAGTTTTACCAGAAGTAGTTTCTGTGTAATAACCAGTAATATTAGTGGCATTATACTCAGATTCACCTGAATCAAAATAATCTCTTTTTGCATAATCAAGGAAAGCATTGATTATGTCTCTACAACGATTAAATGCGGCCTTTGTAGCAGTAACTTCTTGAGGACTCTTGAGATATGCACCTTGTCCATCGGAATCAGTACTTGTAATGTCACTAGTTTCGTTAACGCCATCGTCATTTTGACCTAGAGTATACCATTCACCAACTACGAATGAGTTGGAGTTACCACCACCTCTCAAGTCAGCGATAATACCGTCCACAAAATATCCAATATCTCTCTTGCATTTAGCATTAATATTTGATACTGATAAGGAATAATCATCCTCAATTTTTAAATATGCCTGTTCTACAATATAACCACGTGCCTTTTCAATCATTCTGGCACCGTCATAGAAGATAGAACCAATTTGATAGTAATCTAAACCTTCATCAATACTGCCTTCATCTGAGGTAGGGGTTGGTACGTACTTAGGACGAATGACTGTCTTTCTTAGATCATAACCAACGATTGAAGTACCTCTAGGTACAATAACACCACCATTTCTTGGGTTGAACCTATAAAGGTTATTTTGGAATTGAGCATCAGTCAATCCGGTAACTGGGTTATTAATAACGTCGTAACCAGGTCTATTATCAATTTCATAGTCACCTGGTAGGACCATGATAGTAAATGCTTCAAATCTATCTTGAGCACCAGCTACTTCACTTTTATTTGCAGCTTCAAGAAGTGCTCTTTCGATAGTTTTGAATGGTTTGAGTAAATTACCACCATCGTTATCTATCGAGTCAGTTGCATTTTTATCTGACTGATTAACATACAATACAACATTAACTGCATTGTCAAAATCTGGATTGGTACCACCAATAATGGTTCCATTACCAGCTACAATATTACCGTCTGCTTTAATTCTAAATCTTTCTACACCAGCGGTAGAGAATGCAATCTCATCATCCGCTGGTTGATACATGCCCGTATTAGTATCCCCATCAAAGGAAATTGCGGGATTTGTTGGTGTATTATCACTGTCAAATTTTATTACAATTCCAGGTGCAATACCACCTGATGTAACTCTGGTAAGAGCCATATTTTACTCCGAATGTGTAGACATACCTGAATTTATTTATAGAGTTTTTTGCTTAAAAAAATTCTATATTTATTAAGGAGTTTTGCGTGTATTTTTAGAAAAAATACGGAGTAAAAAATAGGACGAGAGGGACTTGAACCCTCATGAGCATAATGCTCGACAGATTTTAAGTCTGGTGTGTCTACCAATTCCACCACCGTCCCAAAAAGGGCCTACAATTCATTTTGGCCCGGGATTTTTTGTACGACTTTTTTGTAATAAAAGTCGGAATTTCACTGAGGTTTTAACTTAGTTACTTAGATATTATACTTATGATTCCGTGCGATGTCAATAGGTATACTCTATCATCTCTTCAGTCAAAGAATCATTAATTAACTTACATATCCTAGTGAATTCGTTAGCAGTATTGTTTTCAATATCTACTGATTCTCCATCATCACCTATTAATGTTACAACTCTTGTGAGCATATTAACTTTAACTTTGTGTAAAGTTGAGTCTGGTCTAACGTTCATACGAACCTCTGTTGACATACGTATACTACCACATATCTATTTAAATGTCAATTGATGCTGATGATTGGTGCTGCCAATACTAGAGGTGCTGCTCCGGTCTCAGCGAATAAACCTTCTGATTTATCCAATAATAAACCAGATGTACTTTTAAAAGAAAGTCCAGAAATAGTATCAAGTTCTGCTCCTAATTTAGTAAAAGATGTAATTCCTGTTGTTGACTCCTGATCAATAGCTAACTTATTTTCAGTCCATGTTCCCATACCTACTTGAGAGTGTGTACCTCCCCACCATTCATTCTCAACACCCATTTGAAAATAATTTGATACACCAATACCAGATTCAAAAGCAGTTCCAACCCTTGTTTTAATTGAATTACCACCAATAACTTTAGTTGAATTTAGACCTACAAATTCATTGTAATATAATGCAGTCACATTATATGAACCGATTGCAAAATGATTTTGTTCTGTGCAAAAACTAGTAGAAATTGGAGATTGTAATTCATATTGACCAGAACAAGAAATACCTACTTTAGATGCAACTATTGCCAAACCATTATTTGCTTCTAATCTAGAATCACTTTTAAAAAATGTTCTGTGTTCACCAGCATATGTTACTTTACTTTCTCTATTAACAGAAAGATTGTACATACCTAAAACTTCTAAGTGATAATCTCTACCAACTTTTAAATGATAGTCACCATCGACCATCATTTTTACATTACCATGTACTATAACTTCTTGATCCTTTACAACGACTTCTGTTTTATTGTGTGTATTAGTAACTTTAACATCACCATTATCGTAGATATGTATACCAGATTTACTTGGTCCATGTTCAATTACTAATCTAGTATTGTATGGTGTGTCATCCATGACAACCATAGTTCCAGTTTCTGAAAATGTTCCAATTAGTTTTGAGTGTTCTGGATTCCATCTACCACGAATACCAGCCATAGAAATGTCAGATCTAAAACCAGAAGAACTTCCACATGAAATCAAGGAAGCGATTGGACATGAATCAAACGTTATCGCAAGAGGATTTCTAGTGTCCCTATTACAACCAATACCCAGTAAACCAAAGATAAAATCTAGAATGCTAGTTACATTTATTTGACTTAGGTCAGACAATTCTGAGATGTCGCCAATCGATGAGAAAGTATCTATAATAGAATTTACAACTTCATAGATTGATTTTGCAATATCCAAAAGACTAAAAATAGATTCAAAAATTGCATCAAAAATACATTTAATTGAATCTATAACATCTAGTATACCATTAACAACTTCATCAATAGCTGACCTAATACCACCAAGAATAGCATCAACTAATGAAACATCAATGATACATGCAATTTCTTTTAGGATAAACATGATTGCATCTGTCAATGTCTTACCAAACATTGGAAATGGTCCGATTGCTGCAATACCAATTGCATTTAATATTTTGGTGACCTCAGACATAAGAAATGATTTGATTTGATTCGCTACCCACCAAATAGCATCTTCAATCATTTCAAATTGATCATCAACTACTTTTTTTACATCAACTAATGTAGTTGTAAACTGTCCAATTACATCTCCTTCTGGTGGAGCATCCTTGACACCAAGATACTCACTCTTCATCACAAAAGATACTGTGTCATTTTTTTCATGACTATCTATTGGAGATTTATCAAATCCTCTTTTTAATAGACCAAATTTTGTTGGTTCTAGATTATTATATCCTATAAATTCTTTACCAATTTTTAAAACACCAGTTGATGGAAATTTTTCGGTCGATTCGACCATCATAGTTTGTTCTTCTTTGTCAATATCAGCTGTTAATTTTGTTTTTAATTTTTTTGGTATTCTTTTTGTTTGTTTTACGGTATTTACAATGGTTTCAATTGGATATATGATGTTAGATTCAAAAGTTCTATCACCGGCACTTTTACCATCAGCAATTGGAATTTTCTTAACTTGTCCCGATGGATTTGAAATTGAACTCGGAGCTGCGGCCGCCGCTACTGACTCAGATACTCTTTCTGTAGCTTCAGATTCTGGATTCTGTCCTCTATCAGAAATATTTCTTCCAGTAATTTGATTCTCATAACTTCTAGGATAATCTTTAGCTTGTTGAGAGTCTCTATCTATTACTGGAGTTATTTTACTGAGAAGAGTACCAATAACAACTGGTTGTTGACAATCTGGATAATCTAGAAAAAATCCAACAACAAAACTACCTGGTTTTAATTGGTTAGCAGCAGATCCAGCAGAATTTGCTCCAGCAGAATCAGTAGGAGCAAGAACCATAGCCCAGGGCAAATTAGATGGTAACTCACCTGGTTTATGGAAACCTAAGATGTTTACTTTTGCTCTTCCTAGTTTTGCATCCTTATCGTCTGCATTTTTTACAGTACCAAGCCACCAAGTAAAATCACCGTTACCGATAAAACTAGAAGTGGGTAATGTTGGGTTGATTGTTGACATCAGTCCTCGTAAATTCTACATTCATCTGCTTCTGGATTAGAATCACAAAACAATTCTAAAGGACTGGGATCATGATGATCTCCATCTTCAATTTCTTTTCTATGATTTTGAACATATTCCTCTAACTCATGTAGTTCACATTCGATATGACGACGACGTTGAGGAGAAATATTTGGATCTTCTAGTTCTTGTTTATCTTTGTTGATGTGTGTTTCTATATTTTTCATAATTAATTAATACCGTCTAGATTTACTTGATTGCCAGATGTTTCTCTGTCTGGCATTGATTTTCCTCCGTAAGAATCTCTAGATAGAGTTATATATGTTCGGAGTTCATTTCTATTTAGAGTATGTTTTACAGCACTCACCATATATTTACCACTAAGTCTTTTATCTTCAGGTACTCTATTACCTTCTGCTTTTTTTGGTGATGGTATAGAAACGTTAATAATATTTCCTGCTCGGACTCTCATATCACCAGGAACTGATATATCTAATTGAGAATATTCTAAGAAATAATATCTATAAAAAGCTTTCTCAAAATTTTTATTAACTTCATCAATATTTTCAGTTCCTTCTGTTGATTGATTTTCTTCCCAATTACCCCATGTACTTATTGTAGATGGTCTGTAAATAAATCTACTGCCTCTTTCTAATAACTGTGCAGATCCATCTGTCACATATGGTTTAGTTTTTTCTAAATGTGAACTATCTTCCCAAAAATCATCTGCAGTTGTTTTGAATACTTTATAAGTTGCTCTATTTACATCAAGGTAAATACAATTATGTGCAAAAGCACCTCTTCTCAAGTCATCATAGATATTAAATGCCTTGGGTGTAGAATAACCAGAAATTCTATACTTATCTTTTTCATCAACACCAGATCCTGATGTATTACCTTGAAAGAAAGTATACTTCACCCCCTTACGTGGATATTCATCTTGATCAATTAACCAATCAATAGACTTAAATTTATATCCATCCAAAGTTTCATAGAATAAAAATCCAATAGAATCTTTTTTATATTCTGGAACAGATCTAGTTGACAGCCAATTAAACAGATCAAAAGGTCTCCAATTGGGTATATACATGTTAAATGGAAAGACTGTAGAATCTCCATCAAATCCTTTGGTCGAGAAAGAATTCCTACCCAACACATCACTAATTATTTCTTCGGTTTTTTTACCATCTACTCTTTCACAAATCCTAAAGTTTTCGTTTCTTAATGCTTCAATACTTATACAACTCATCAAGTATACTTGATTCTTCTCTTCCATGGATCTAGAATCGATCTTATAGATTGAAAAATTTAATCTATATTGTTTTCTATCAGTAGCTAGTAATATTTCTACTCTTTCTTGACCGACAATTGGTAGTGATGAAATTAAGTTCTGACCAATATCTTGTATTAAAATTTCAGACTGAAGTGCAGAAGCAATTATACTCTCGTAAATATTAATTTCTACTACAAGTGGTTTTATATCTAGTTTTTGAGATTCATTTAAACTAAAAAGACTTACTTCTAGTAAAGAATAATCTCCAGGAAATTCGTTTGCCATTATATCCTATTGTTGATGATTGACTCGGATATGCTCGTATTATTTAGAGGGGCTTGCATATTGTTTAAATTTGATTTTCTTGTGTTACTCATTTTAACTATAGTCATAGATACATTTTGTTTATTATTAGAAATGTTTCTAGTAATACTAAAATTATTACTCATAGGAACCATGGATGAAGATCTTGGTGGTGATGAAGTCATCTTTGCAGCAGGAGTTGACGGGGTTGTACCTGTTGCAGCAGGAGTTGATGGTTTAGCAGAAGACAAAATATTTGATGACATAGCAGACATACCTGACTTCTGGAACATACTAGATTTTTGTTCTGGTGTCAAGTTTTGTCCAGGTGTTGCTGGTGGTGTGGACTGTTGCGAAGCAGTATTTAAATCTCCAGTATTTACAGAATTAAAACTAATTTTTGCCCTTTTACTAGTACCAGAATCAATTAAATTTGCTTCATCATTTCTTCTCCAACTATTAATGCCACCATTATGCCCCGCAAGACTATTTCTAAAATATGCTGATACATTAGAATAATCTCCAGTTTCTGATGATGTCTTGACCATAGATACCAATGGTTCCTGAAGACTTCCATAGTTGAAAACTTTAGATTCAAGTGCAGCTTTTACACTATCCGGAAGTTTATTGTATACAGAACTTCCTATCTCACCAAGAAGTCTTTTTCTATGGTCTAATATATGTTGTTGTTTTATCCAGTAAGCTTCTTCTTCGGTAATTGTATCTCCCATTCTAACTTTACCACGGAGTCTAAATCCTGTAGGATAATATGTTGCACCAATACCGATTGTATATGGTTCACCTCCAGATGCAGGATCTGGATATGCATTAAGTCTTAATCCCTCATAATTTCTTAATAAATCTGCTAAACCTCTATCATAAGAGTCAGATACTTTATAAGAACCAACTGTTCCATTAGTGACATTTTCATTACCTGCATTAGATCCAGCACCAAGTCTCTTACTACTTGGATCAGATGATTTTGCTTGTGCAGGACCACCCAGTATGGAATTAACTAAAGATCCTCCTGATATCATTAACATAGTACCGATATCTTTTAAGAGATCTTTTCCAAATAACTTATCAAGATCTTGTTTTTCTTGTTCGGATTCAACATGTCTAGATAATGTTTCAGCGTCTCCTTTGGTATCCCCAACGTTACTAGATTTAGTAAATGTTTCTACACCAAATAACTTCATAGCAGGTGCTAATAGACTTACAGCAATTGGTTTCACAAATCCACCGACAGGTCCTAAAGAATTAATTACGGCAAATATTGCACCTACTATATTAGAACCAAGTAATTTAAATGGCAGAGTTAAAATTTCTGGTATCTTTGCAATTGGTATTACTGCTTCAGTACCATGGAGAATTGCAAGGTATCCTTCTTCTGGTCCAGATACCACGCCACCAGAAGCTAACTCAGGAGTATCTTCTTTCTTTTCCTTTTCCTTACCACCAAAAAATGCATCATATAAAGTACCACCAGCCCAATCACCAATTAAACCACCGATAGCCCAACCAACTGGTCCACCCAAAGCAGTTCCAACACCAGACAAAAATATTGATCCTAGTGTTTTAAATGCTGCTCTTCCTAGTGGTTCACCCATCATTAAGTTTACACCAAAAGCAATTAAAGGTCCAACAATAGGAACTTTACCAACAATTTTAGTGACACCTTTGACTACAGATTTTGTTACAGCAATCATTCCTTTTGTTATTGCTTTACCAAATACTTTTAGTAATACTCTTTGTATCATTCTACCAAGAGTCTTTCTAAATGCTTTTCCAGCTAACTTTAATATCCCACCAAAAGAATTCTTTAAACCTTTACCACCAAGTTTAAATATACCTTTAAATATTTTAGTAAACTTTTTGCCAAATTTAAATATACTTTTTAAATCTTTTAATATTTTAAGTGGATTTAGTAACCATCGCAAACCAACAACACCAAGAACGAGTTTAAAAAACCCACCTATTTTTTCTAAGATGCTATCGCCGCCAACAAGCTCGGCAAAACCAGTCAACAAATTATCTATTGTACCTGTTATAAACCAATTTAAAAATTTAAATACTCCGGTAAGTATTTTTGTAAATGCCTCTACTATTTTTTTATTTTCTGGTTTTGATATAAAATCTAAAACAGCAAATTTTAATAGATCTCCTATTATACCAAACACATTAGAGAATAATCCAGTAGTAGCACCTAAAATTTTCTTACCAATCCCCATACCAGATTTTTTCTCTGGAGTTGTTTCCTTCTTTGGTTCTGAAGTTTGGTTTGATTTAGATAATACTTCTAGAAATTTACTTTGAAGTCTTTTCTTATCATTTTTTACCTGATGTACTTCATAAAATGTAGATCTTATTTCTTCAAATAAATTATGTACTTCATCAGTTTCAAAAGTTTTATCTTCCTCTGCAGTTTCTTTTTCTTCTACCTTCTCATCTACTTTAGTAATACTAGAACCAGAAAATTTTACTAGTCCACCGCCACCTTTATTATCAGAACCACGAGTTGCAGTTACGATACCAGACCTAAAAGATTCTGGATTAATTTTGCTGCCCATCTTACCTTTATTTTTGAAGATTGCTTTCCTATCTTCTGATGACAAGTATTCACCAGTTTCGGAATCAACCCCATGAGCAATTGCGTTTAAGTCTGCCATTTAATTATAAAACAGTTTTAAATGTAGCAAATAACCCATCTCTGGGTAAAGTTAATCCAAGACCCATTCCTGAATAAGTAGTATTTACATCTGTTGATGCTTCATCAGTACTATAAACATCAACACCAGTTTTTCCACTTCCTCCAGCAGAAGATTGAAGATTTAAACTTTCCTGTTGAGTTGATTGTAATGCAGCACCACTCTTACTTTTACTTGGAGATAATGAACTAGAACTAATTTTATTGTCTGGAGTTGCGGGTCTATTTGTATTACTAGATGCAATACTAGATTTTTTAGATTTGAGTTTAGATTGTAAACCAACTCTAATTCTTTTTGGTTTTACTTTTTTATATACATCTATAAACCCTTGTTCTGCTTGTGTTCCTGCAGTTCCACCAAGTTCTACACCAATACACCCGGCTGTTCCATTACTACCAATATCATTATGCAACATGATTCCACCACGAGCTCCAATAGATCCTCCCGGATTGATAAATGATGACCAATTTCCAATTCCAGGTAGACCAGGCCAAGGACCATGTTGATCAAAACCTGACAAAGGATATGATCCATCCGGCATTGGTAACATAGTACCCTGTATATTTTTTCTTTCTTCCTGTGTAGATCCCCACGTACTTCTAATACCACTATAAACTTTGTACTTAGGTCCAACTGTTTTTCCACCTTTCTTAAATGAAAGAATTCCACTTCCTCCATCTCCAGTACCCTGTACATCTATACTACCTTCTCCAGATACAGAGTCTGGTGATTCACCAGCACCTAATGAACCTCCTGAACTACCACCAGAATTTGTAGGACCAGATGATGATACAGTTTTATTGTCAGGAGTTGCACTTCTATTTGTATTACCAGATGAATCAGATGAAGTAGTCGTCGGTGCTGTTGATGGAGCCATATCCATAGTTCCAGCAGCTGCTGGAGGTGTAAACACACTACTTAAAAATCCTCCTACAGAACTAGCAACACTACCTAGTCCAGACGCCAAACTAGAAAAAGGATTTTCGCCACCACCACCAGCAGCAGATTTTTTTACATCATCAACACCACTGAATAATTTTTCTAACAATGATTGTTTGTCTATCTTTTTCTCTTTATCTTTTTTAGTTCCTTCTGTTAACAATGTCAATACATTTGATGGAACTCCAAAAGAAGATGCCGCCATTTCAATAATAGGATTAATAAGATTACCAACAAAAGGAATCTTGCCAACTGTTTTGATAACTAATCCTACTATTGCTGTTCCTATAATTTTAAAAGGCGCCAACATCATATCCATAAATGGTTTCATCGCCTTCATCAAATTTTGAGATATTCCTACTACATCAATTAAATTTTCGAGAGGTTGAACATTTACTGAACCTTGTGTTAAAGATTTTACACCATCAGCACCAGAAGATCCATCAGTACCAGAAGATCCATCAGTACCAGAAGATCCATCAGTACCAGAAGATCCATTAACTCCTGCAGCACCAGTTGCACCAGCTGGAGGAGAAACAATTCCACCTTCTTTTAATTTTGGTAATGATTCTGTATCTACTGTTTGTTTATCTCCACCGCCGAACCAATTCATTGGATTCAACATGGACATTACACCGCCGCCACCACCTGTTTTCTTTTCTGGTGGTGGTTTTTGTTGAGTCTCTCCTTCCGAAGTAGTAGAAGTTTCTTCAGTTTCTTCTTTACCAAATCCTAATAATTTTAGTGGATTGAAATTAGATATAATATCACCAACCCATTTACCAAGATTCTCAAACAATCCAAATGTAATAAAGTTTGCTAGAGCCTTAAAAAGTTCTGGTATAGTTTCAAATAATATTTTTGGTATGTTTAATATATTTTTAAGAAATTCTCCAGGATTAGTTAACCACTTAAGTGTAAGTAAATCAAGTAATGGTCGTAAAAATGCCCCAAATATTTTTAATTGCGGTTCAACAAGGGCAATCATTCTCCCTAACTGACCACCAATAAAACTAAAAACTGCACCAAGAAACTTTACCATTCCTTGAAAAAATTTTAATATTCTTTGTAGATTTTTTTTATTTTTCGGATCACTAATCCAATCTAAAATTTTATACTTAATAAAATCCCCAACAATACCACTAATAAAACCCCAGATACCCAGTACAGATTTTGTTGCTGCTTTAACTATAGGATTTTTCTTATTTGATTTCCCAGAAGATTTCTTTTTATTTTCTTGTGCTGCTTCTTCCTTATCCCTTTTCTGATCTTCGTCTCGTTTAATAAAATCTAAAATAGAATCTTCAAGTTTTGATTTCTCTTCTCTCTCAACTTGTAATATCTGATCTAATAAAGATTTAATTTGATTCAGAACACCCAATAAATTATTTTTTTCTCCACCACCAACAACAGTTTTAGCTGGTACAACTTCACTCTTTGGTGCAGGAGTTATACTCGAAGAAATTTTATTAGTAGTTCCAACAAAAGGAACTATAGCTCCTCCACCACCGGCGCCACTACCACCATCAGTATTGATTGGTGATTTAATTTTATTACCACTACCACCTTTCTTACCTTTAACAAGACCACTTCTCGCAGAACTAATCGCAGAACTTCCAGCCGCTTTTGCAGCTCCTTTTGCAGCTCCAGCTAAACCAGCTCTACCGCCCATTAGAGCTCCTCTAACTAATGTTCCTCCTATAGCTGCGAGTGGTGCTGGCATATTACTGTTGGTTTTTTTGACGTTCGTTTTCTTCTTTAATATATTCAACTAACATAGTAACATAGATTTCTCGTTCCCAAGGAATCATATTTTCTAATTCAGTTAAACTATACTTATGGTGTTGCATCATCGCAAAATTAACCCTGTAATAGTTTTCAAGATTTTCATGTGATAGGGCTATGCGAAAAAATTTGCAAGACCCTCAATTACAACTTCACTTTCTACTTTAGTTTCTGGGTTTTTAACTTTGACTGTGTGCGAAAGTTTTGGCATCGTCTCAAAGAATTTTTGTACTTCTACAAATTGTTTTGTATCCATACCTTCAAGAAATTCTAGAATTTCTTTTTTAGAAAAACTAGAAGAAACATATACCTCCTCTCCTTCTATAACTTGATCAATACACATCGAAGCAATATTAAAAATATCATCAATTTCAGAACTAGATTCTTTCATATTATTTTTGATGAAAAGATCCATACTCGGATACTTCATAACAATAGAAACTTCATCAGTTAATTTGATAATATTTGAGTGATCTTCAGATTTTTGAACTTTAATTTCATCAAGATCAATCACAACTGGAACTGTAGTTTCACCATCATCAGGACAAATAATATTTAGTTCAACTGTTTCACCAATTGACTTACCACGAATATTTAAAAATAGATATTCAATGTCAAACAACGATAAAGTATCAACTTTAAATCTACTTGTTTGAATACAGTTGTCGAGAATAACTTTCACAGCATCCGCCATTTGTTTCTCATCTTCAGTTTCCATAGCAAGAAGAAGAATTTTTTCTTCCTTTACTAGAAAAGGTCTATACTTAATTTTTTTCCCGGTAGATGGAATTTCCAACTCATATGTTGGCGCAGAAAGCTTTGGTAAAGGCATAACAATCTCTATAATATAGAAATACTAACTGATTTATTTATGTGAGTCAATTGAAAAGATCTAACAGATTAGTATCACCTCCACCATTGATAGGATCAATAATAGATCCACCAATTTTATCATCTTGAAGAACACTTGATGTCATAGTTTCATATTCAAAAGAAACTGACAACTTACTTAGTTCCGAAGTACCGGAGTTTAGAGCTATCGATCCAATATTACCCGGAAAGGCCTTAAATAACCTTACAGCATAAACAGGAATTGGTGTGTAGAACTTAGATGGTCCTTTATTTTTTGAATCTGGAATGATATGATCTATACTAAATGGGGTATCTAATGAACCTGGAATATTAGATCTACTACTTACAGCTCTTTCATATTTAACTATCACAATATCTATTGCATATTCATCTCTATATCTTGTTCTCATCTTTGGCGTTATCGTAGTTATTAACGGACCAAAAATTTCATCACGTTTAGATGAATATCCATAGATCCAATTTGTCCATATATCAAATAAACCTTTTATCCTTGAGTCTGCATCCATGATAAATGAAAATGATGCTTCACTAAAAACAGAACCATAAGCATACTTTAATGAAGGAGTATTTGTAATTCTATAATCTCCAGTAGAAATTTGTAATCCAGGGAGAGTTGCTTCATCTGCATATAGAGTCATCAAATTAATTGTTTCGCTTGTTCCCAAATCTTTAGTTTTTACGAGCTCTCTATACAAAGGAGAACCTGTTTGTATTTCAAATTTAACCTGATAAAAATTACTAAGACTAAATCCAAATCTTCTTATACTAGACTTGAATTCCTCATAATTATTAAACTCGTCAGATTCTATGTCAGTGACTCTCATTGTGATGTTTCTCCCCAGACGGATGATTTACTATATTGTTGATACATACCTTTCCTTCTAGTAACGAAACTTTCAATAGGAAGGAAGATAGCAGTTTTATAATCTTCTCTATTTATTTTATACATTGGAGTTTCCAATCCTTCCATGACGTAATTGTGATAACACTGTTTAGGAAACCTTGCTCTACCATTTTCTAAACCCATAATAACATTCATCCTAGATCTATATCTCAAATAATGTAAGTTGGCACCATAAAATTTTGGACCACCACTCAAAACATATACCAAAGGAAACTCATCATAAAATTTTAATTTCATTGCGTATGTTGCTTTATATTCAAACAAGTACATTTGACCAGCACTAGGTATCATAGTCTCCTCCATCTCCGACATGTCTGAATAAATATCAGACTGTTGGAAATGCATTCTTACTGCATCTCGATACCAAGAATATGATCTTGATTCGTTACCAGCTAATTCTTTTATTTCTTGAAAGATACTCATACTTTGAGTTCGTCTTCTGTGATTAACATAAATTTATAATTCCTATCATCACAAAAATCTTTTGCCGCTGCCCATTTAGCTTGGTTTTTGGCATACTCAGTAACTTCATAGATGTATCTTTTAGTCATCTTTTTTTGAACTTTTGGTTCTCTGGTTTGTTTCTTTGGTTTTACTTCAATTAGATACTTCTGGAGATTACCATTGATATCTTTTACTTTAATATAAAAATCAACAAAATATCTATGAACTCTGTTGTCTAGTGGAGATCTATATGGTATTACAATTTCTTCACTACCCCACTCAAGAATACTTTTATTTAAATCACAGTACTTCATGAACTTTAATTCCCAAGAAGATCTATAAATAATATTTTTATAGTCACCTCGATACTTTGAAACGTTTCGTGGAATGTATTTTCCCTTCAAAGTATTCATATATAGATATAGGAAATTGTATAAAAGTATTTATGGCGCTTGCATCTAAAAAATATTTAAAAGCATTAACCCAAGGATCTATTGAATTAGTATGGCCTGCGAACTTACAAGATTCTTTTGATTACTTACAGATTAATATTGCTGAATTTGTACCAAGAGCTAGACGTAGTTCACCCAGTATTTCAACTCCGCCACCTATAGCAACTCCAACTTCTACTATATCAACATTTGCTACTCTTC
>CERP01042827.1_pt1 | contig 29716 bp, 30 predicted proteins | sample 530801 | NCBI WGS metagenome assembly CERP01 (sample SAMEA2620991, study PRJEB7988) | marine metagenome | biome: marine biome (ENVO:00000447); feature: surface water layer (ENVO:00002042); material: "saline water (ENVO:00002010), including plankton (ENVO:xxxxxxxx)" | depth 5 m | reverse complement strand
GTAGATACCAAAGGCTTCACGAGGTAGAGATTCTGCCAGCTCTGGGTCATCCAGTGCGTCGCGACAGAAAGCTTTGAGTGTTTGATTGTGAACGGTAATCTTAAGATCAGCCTCCACATCATTCTCTTTTAAAAGTTCAATTATCTGCTGAGCCCTAGCATCATCACCACGTCCCATTGATACTGAGATTTGATTCTTGATGATGGACTCGTTGTTTGTTTCACGTAGCCAGTCAAATGCGATGTTTGCGTCTTTGATGCGAGCATCTACAAACTCATCTACCTTGATCTTAGTTCCGTCTTCAAGTTGCACAAGCTTAAGACCAACCTTGTTCATCAGGTCGGGTATAAGTTCTTCGGCTACTTGTTTACGTGTAGCTTTGAGCTTACTTACTTCTTCTTCGGCTATTACTACTTGGTTGTTTAGTCCGTTAAGTGTATTACCTAACTCCTTGAGGGTAGCCAAGTCATCTGCTTCGACTCCGCTAGTATCAATACCTGTTACTTCAGCGATAGGTATAACGTCGCTTTCTTCTAGTAATTCATCCATGTTGGTTGTTGTTGTTGTTGTTAACACCAAGTCTCACCTAAATCTATATCGGCAATAACTGGTACTTTGAGCTGTATAGCATTCTCCATAATTAATTTCAAGTCTAAACTTTCTTTTTCTGAATTTACCATACAATTAATTTCGTCATGCACTGGCAATCGCATATCAAAACCAGCATCATACGCATCCACCATAGCTTTCTTAGCTTGGTCTGCGGCTGATCCTTGTATGAGTCTGTTCAATGCTTTACTAGTGAATGCACGGAAGAGTGCTGAGTTGGGGTGTTTCTGTTTTGCTTTGTCTAAAGTCTTGACTGGGGTATCGCCGAACTCTTTGACCCAGAAGTCAAACCGTGCTCGACGTCCCATGATTGTTTTGATGTAGCCTCTTGAGCTTGCGAGGTTCATCACGTTGTCATAGAGGATCTTAAGGAACGGGGCTTCTGAGTTGAACTTACGCATTGTTGAGGTGCACATCTCTTCAGATATGCCTAGTGTCTTAGCCATCTTCTTCATGCCCATGCCGTAACTAATGCCAAGACATAACATCTTGCAGGTGTCGTACGGTAGTCCAGTGGTCTTTTCAAAGAATGTGTATAACTTCTCACCTCGTTGGAATGCTTCTAAAGCTTCTTGGGCTTTTGGAAGTGGTCGGTTAAACTCTCCAATAAGTGCGTAGTGTACCTGTAAGCGTGGCTCTTGTGACGAGTAGTCTGCTTTGCACCAGAGTTTGCCAGGCTCTGCAATGTATAAACTTCTGATGGCTTTGCCGATGTCACTTCGTTTGGGGACTTGCTGCATGTTGGGGTTTGCTGAGGACAGTCGTCCTGAGCGAGTGCCGCCAGAGTCTGATGCGGTTTGTTTAAAGTCAGCATGTATTCTTCCTTTGTAATTTTGTTTGAGTATAGTGTCTTCAATGAATACTTTCCTGAGTCGGTTGATGCTTCGTGCTTCGTGGATAAGCTTAACCTCTGGGTGGTCGCAGTTAACTAGGAAGTCTTTAGATATAGATGGGTTGCCCTTTTCTGTCTTGGGTACGATTAGTCCAAGCCCTTCGATGTGCCTAGCAAGCTGAGCACCTGACCATATATCAACGTGCTTGAAGTGCTTCTTTAGTTCTCGTTCCTTAATTATAAGTTGATTGTTTAGTTGTTCTGCTTTGTCTAGATCTACGGGCACACCTTTCATTGTCATGTGGACAAGCACGGGTGTGAGCTTGCACTCAAGTTCCCATACTTCCCATAGTCCTTGCTCTCGTAGCACGGGCTTTTGGTGTTGGTAAATATCCCAAGTGTTGCGGGCGTCGATTTCTGCATACTCGCCTACGTAGCGTGCAGGCAGTTTCCACATCTCAGCCTTTGGGTCGATGCCGTAAGTCTGCGCGGCATGTTTGAGTGCGTCTTCAAACTTAGTTCTATCTAAGTATTTCTTAGACAGGTTGTTAAGACTGTATGAGAATTGTTCTTCGTCGATTAGAGCTTCTGCAATCTGCACGTCTCGGACTGGGCAAGAGACACGTAGCCCTAGAGTCTCAAGCCAGCCGAGGTCATATGCGGCATTAGCAAATAAAACCTCACTGCTGTTTGCTAGTGTTTGTTTTACGTACGCTAATACTATGTTCTTATCTATGTTGTCACCACCGAAATGGTCGATAGGTAAATATACTTCTTGATGTTCGTCTGCAATAGCAACGCCCACTACCTTACCAGTCCCACGTTTGTAGGACGGTCCGCTAGTTCTGAGGTCAGGGTCGCAGGTTTCTAAGTCAACTGCGATTACCTTGTCAAAGGTGGGCAGCATTGCTGGCGGTCGCCAGTTTGATTCAGGTGGGAATAGTGGTGATTGCAACATTATAGATCGTCAATCTTTCCACCGCACTGAGCGTATCCTGCGATGTCTACCCAGTTGTCTCTCTTAGGCTTGTGAATGTTTCTAGCTATTTTCATTAGCACCATCATGTGAGCTACGTCTCTAGCTGAGATTGATACGTCTGCGTTGCAGCTTGTCTTGAGATACCATTCCCACGAAGCGCCTATTTCTAAGAGATTGCTGGCGGGGTTGCCGTAGTCTTGTTGACGGTCTCCGCCTTGGATGCGGAAAGCTTCTTCACAGATAGATTCTTGTTTTATTTTAGTTTTCACAGTCATTTTCGATACCCTTTACAAGCTCGTCTTTTATAAAGTCAGCGGCTGCTTTAGCTTTGAAGGCTTCGTCAAAATGCCCATCTTCGCTCCACTTATAAGCAGCTATCTCTTTAATCTCTGCCAAGTCTTTGATGTATTGAATTAGTTTTTTTGTATTTATATTTTCCATAGTTTGTGTGTTATTGTAGTTTATGCCAATTATTTTTTCCCATGACTACCCATTCTTCCAAATGAGCTAGGTCTTCGGAATAAAGTGGGCGATCCGAGTGAATTGAAGCAAATCCTCCGAATCGTTTGAAACTGTCGGCGTGAAAGGCAACTGCAACACGGCAGCGTTCCGCTTGTTCGTTGTCCATGTCTAGCGTGAGGATATACTTCATAGTAATTTCTTAACTTTTTCCCAGTATGGTTTGGTGCTTTCTTTCTTCCAGCCGTTAGGTCCGCCGTTGTGAATGCGAGCCATATCTTCTAGAGTTGGTTCACGCCCAAGGTGGTATTTGGTTGCGTATCGCTGCATGTATATCTCAAACATGTCAATAGCCATAGCTCGGTTGAACGCCTCTTCATGGGCGTACGGTATACCTGATTCCTCAGAAACGTCTTTTACGTAGTCTTCGTGAATCTGCAGGCATCCGTAAGCTTTGCCGTTGTCACCGACTGCGTCATCCTGACCTTTGCTTTCAACTTGGATCAGCGCTAGCACTAGTAGCATTATTTCTTGATTCATTGTTTCGTATTGTTTTGTTTACTTCTCTCCATGGTTTAGCTTGCACTATTAGTTCAATGTCTCGGGCATCATACTCCACAATCAACCCATCATCCTTAGCTTTGTTGACTGCAGCTTTGTATTTATTACAGACGTCTGCGTCTAGTATCTCTTTGGCTCTACGGTCTACCATTTCGAATAGATCCTTTCTGGATGAACCTTGTCCAGATCCGTATGACGGATCTACACCTGGGAATGATTTGTAGTGGGAGTTATTTGACATAATATAAATTGGCTGAGTCACCTCCTAGAAATCAGAGGCGACCCAGTTATCTGGAAAGGACTGTAGTGATACAGCTGCATTGCAGGATTCAAAACGGTGTCGTCCAGTCTGTACAGTTTGAACTAGCCGTACAGAGTCGCTAGTTTGGGGGTTGCTAGTGCTTGATTCTTCTCCCGTGAGGGTTTGAGATCGTGACGTCGCGTGCCAAAGTTATAATGTAACGTAATTGTAAAAGTCTTTGAAACCTTCTTTGTTTAGAGCGAAGGTTACAGGGCAGGGGTCTTCGATCCCAGTATCGTTGATGCAAGACGCATCAAACCTACGCATCACAAACCGATTGGTTTTTGGGTACGCGGTGAGCGTGATGCACTTGTTGATGCTTTCTTTGATGACTTCGTTTGTCTTGATCTGGAATGCTGATTGTTCTGGGCGTACCTTTCCAGTCTCAAACTTGCTCTCAATAAGCAGTATTCGATTTTGCAGGATAACCAAGAAATCAGGAACTCCGTTAGACGTAGTAGTCTCGATACGCTGAACAACAATCTTTCCATTCGCTTGCTCATGAAAGTTGTTCGTTATCCACTTGTTGAACTGTGCTTCTGTCTTCAATGTCGAGTGTTGAGAGTCCATGCTGGAGTTCTGCAACGGTTGTGTCAACACCAAATTGTCTTTGTTCCGAACAGAATCTTTCAACGAGTTTAAGCATTTCCTTGCCGTGTGTAGTGGCTTGGAATGTGTCATCTTCGAGCATTTCGAGGAGATCTTTTGTAATTTGCTCTTCATCCAATTGGCTTGTGACAAGTCTTTGGCAAGATGAACTACTATTGATATGGCTGTAATAGCTGATAAGGCAGTCTTCATATTCGTAATCGGTTAAGAATGTGTCGCGGAATTCTTCTGCGACTTCTTCATGCGAGTTTTTTTTAGGTTTGGTTGGTTTTGTGTAGTAAGAGTCTTCCCACCAGTCGTCTCCAGTGTCCCAGCCTAGCCCCTTGTAGGGCTTAGTTTTGAACGGCTTGGTATACTTTGTTGTAGGCTGGTGGATGTTGTCGAACAGGGGTGAGTAATCTAGTGGGTGGTCTGGGTTGTAGTTGAGCATCTCGTCTTGAGTCATTTTGTTAATGACTGCATCACGAATTCCGTCAGCTACAGTGACTGTTTTCTTGAACGGTGATGCTACCTTTTCGATGTAGGTGTGTGGGTCGAGGTCAACACACTGACCACCGAGTGACATGCGGAAGTGTAGGTCAAACACATCTTTGTCAAGATGACCGATTGTAAAGTGCATACCTTCGCGACTGATCTCGTCAGCCTCGTCAGTGCTTGACTGGAACGCTGATGCTGTGCAGTGGTGGTGCACTGTGCCCAGCATTAGGTCAGGATAGTCAGCTCGCTGCGCTTTGTATTCGGGGTCGTTTGGTAATGACTTGACGGTCATGCCGTTGGTCTGCTGCGGGGGTAGCCACCACGACCAAGGCTGTTTAGCTTTGGTGTCGTAGAATAAGAAGACAAGCGCTTCGGACTTGAACTTATCTTGTGACTGTTTCATGCAGTGCATGATGTCGTGCCACATGCTCATTGGTATTGGTTTACCGTGGAACTCTGGCGTGATGTCATCAGTGCTTGGAACTTCAACTTCCTTGTACACTGTGAACAAGTCAGTGGTTACTTTTTCGTATGCTTTGTCGTCTACGATATACATTATGCTGATTTAATACTTAGTTTTGAAAGGTCACCAACTGTGATAGTCTGTAACCGTGAGAAGGTTGATTGAAACTCGCACGGCATATACTCGACATGCTCGGCGGGCGACATACCGTGCCAAGACCATAGTAAGAAGTTGCCAAAGGATGCGGCTACTTGATTTGCAATGGCTAGCTGTGGGTCGGACTCAAGTGCAACGCCCTGGCAGCTGAGTGGGCTGCCTGATCGGTCAGTTGCAATCTCGGGGTAACGTGCGTACGGGTGCATTTGAGGGAAGTCGCGCACAAGCTTGGGATCGTAGTAGAACGATTGACTTGTGTGATACTCATTAGCGCATACAAGGACTGGTTTGTTGTATTGTATCGCTGCTTCGATGGACGCTTTGCGCGCTGGGTGGTTGTCTACGCAGGAGATAATTACATCGCAGTCGCTGAAGAAGAACTTGTACTCGGTGTCAAGTATATCTGTAGTGAAATACTCGGACACTGCGGTGCCTTCGTCTTTGCGGAAGTTGTATAACTTCATGAGGGCACGTGCTTTGTATTCACCAACTTGGTTGTTGCGGAACAATTGTCGATCTAGGTTGTGCTTTTCAAGGCGGTCACCGTCGAAGATTGTGAGACTTAGATCGAAACTGTTTTTAAGTGCGGGTAACATGTAAGATGTAACACCGCCAGCACCGATGATGATAGCTTTAAGTTTGGGTTTCATTTAGTAGTTGATATAATTTACGGTTATCGTTGTTTGTTTCAGTAGTGTAGGCTTTGATGTAGCGTAGTATCGCACCACGCTTACGACCACAATCAGGCAATTGCTTAGCTACGATCTTGAGTAAGATGCGTAGGTCTGAGCTGCTGAGTCCGTGCTCGATGTCGTAAGTATCTAGCTCACGCTGTGTATCGTTTTGTATGTGATCTACAGTGCGGCTGACATAACGACCAGAGTCGCGGTGTATCTGAGCTGCGTGCTCATGACCAGCAGAGTAGACAACAGGTAAGCTGTTTAAGGATTCAGTTAATGTCTCGTATTGTTCAACCATGTTGTGTATTCTAGTATTGGTTCTTGGTGCACTTGTAAGAAGAAGCGATTACCACTGCAGTCTGTTGGTAGGTCAGAGCCATCTGGTTCAATTGTATTGCCAGAACGGTCAAACCTAACGAATCTAGCCTCGTTGTCGTTGTCCATACGTAGGTCGTTGTTGCAGTTACTCGTGTTGAGCTCGTGCACGTTGACTGCCATTAGCTCTTGAGTTGAGTCGGCACCGTTTGTGAAGTTGTCGCCAGTGCAAATCTTACCGCTGTCGTAGATGTTTGGTAAGTTTGGTACGAACGAGCACCCTGTTTGCGGGCTGTATAAAAACAAGTATGGACTACCTGCTGATATTACTTTGCCTTCGTTGGGTATGTATTGATGCGGGAACATAATGAACATTCTAAATCCCAATGCAGTCGCATCCCAGCACAAACCTTTGTTGTTGTTAAACTCGCTAGTTTGTATGTGATTGTCGTTGGTGCGTTGGAACGCTACTCGCGGAATGAACATATGATAGTATTCACTATCGGGTATACGCTCCAGTAGAGCGCCACGAAACATAAAGAATGGGATCTCTCTGAATAGATAGTTTCTATCGGTACCTGTAAATGCTGCAATGTGTGTGCTGGGCGAAACAGGTATGTCGGTAACGTGGAAAACAGGCTTTGACTTTACACGTTGTACAGCTTCAGCCTGGGATTTGAGCAGCGTTGTGACAACTGTACGTTTGTAAAAGTTGCCGTCTGGCTGCAGAATGATTTCTTGTTGTATTGGATTTGACATGATAATAAAAGAAAAGCCTGCCACCCCGTTAGAGGTGACAGGCAACACATATGACGTATAACACTAACTTCTACGGGTTACGTAGAAATTTAGGCTTTGCTGGAAGCTTGCGGCTCAAGTGTGATTGAGTCGTAGTTGCTAACAGCTGTGTCGTGAGACAGTGTATCACCGTTGGATACAGCGACTACAGCTTCTGGGGCTGATAGCGCCATGCGGATCGAGCGATCTGCGAGGATGTCACCTACTGTGACGTCTTGTTCGAAGCCACGGGTTACAGAGTTTGTAAGCCCGTAGCGGATTGTTACGTTTGTCATGTTTATTTTGGGTTGTTGTGTTGTGTTGTGCTCATATGAGCGAGAAAGTGTTTGACAAAAATCATTTTGAATACCACATTAACAATGCAACCCATCCACTCGGTGTTGTTTATTGTTATTATTCGTGTTCATTGTTGTGTTCAACCCCCTTACCTTCGGGTAGGGGGGTTGTCTTGCTTATGTGAGTATGTATTGCGTACGTGATCACGTCCCAGTTTATTCCGTAGTTGGCGTCGTGCCTGTGCTCCAGGAACCTAAGCACACTACGAGCATCATCGACGGATAATGTTATGTCCATGCCTTCTTGGGCGTGGTCAATGATATCTCTGGAAGTCCATATGATATCAAGCTTGTCTGGGTTTATTGCTTTCATTAGTCCTTGTGTTTGATTATGATACGAACCATATCTGGTGATCGAAGTTTACGCATAGCTTTATCTTGTATCTGGCGAATACGCTCACGAGTAATATCATACTCGCTGCCTACTTCTTCCAGGGTGCGGGGTATCCCGTCGTCAAGCCCGAAGCGTAAGTATATAATGTTACGCTCAATCGGTGTGAGCTTGTCGAGTGCTGATTTTAGATCTAAGTCCATTAGTATAAATTGTGTGCCCCCCGCTCCAGTCTTGTCGGAACAGGGGGCACTGCCCCGTTTGAGGCATGGTTGTTAGGGTCGTCTCCGACGTTCAACATCTCTTAGAACCTTGTACGTATATCTTGTGAGGGCGCACTTTATTACGTCTAGGGCGAGAGGGACGATAGCCACTAACATTGTTTGCATTACTCGTTTCTTCATCATGATAGAGTTTGCTACGAGCCCATTTCGGTGTGCAGGCAAACAATTGAAGCACACTGGTAATCAGTGTGATCCAAAGTCCAGTGAAGAACGCAGTAATCATCCCAGCGAACGTGCCTGCAAATAGTACAGGCAGTCCAAAGGTTGTGACCACATCTAGTGGTTTGCGTATTTTGAGCGTGCGGCGAAGCCCCAGTGTTCGTGTGAACACCAGGACAATGCCGATTGCTGCGAAGAATGAGAAGAGGATGAGTTCCATGTTAGTTAGTTGCGTGTTTTTGTTTGATACGTTGGATGAGACGTTTGCGTGAGTCAGGATTGCTACCGACGCTCACGTAAACGCCAAGCAACGCATCAGCCTCGCGGTCGGATTTGAATAACGTTTTGCGTAGTGTACGCTTTTTGTCAGCTGTGCGATACGATGGCTCTGGTAGTGACTCTGTGTAGAGACCACCGAGGACACCAGTTGCACCGCGCTTGCGATCTTGATAGTTGGATTTCATCTTGTCTTCCCAATCATCTGATTTGGGAGGTGTGCCTACGAATCGAGAATCGTCTGGGTCACACGCAGGTGCTTGATAGAACGATTGATCGTATTCACGTTGTATTGCTTCTTGGTCCGCTGATTCTAATGATTCATGTTCAAGGAATGATAGGTTGTTGCGTTCGTGTGTTTCACCGAACTGTGTATAAGATGTGATGTCGCAGCTAGTGTACTTAATAGCTCGGTTGATAACCTCAGTTGCGTTGTCAGCTAACCATTGATCGGAAGCGTGACGGAAGAACTCAGCAAGTCGTGGGGATGAGCCAACTACTTGGTCATAGATACGTTCGCGAATCACTGCACGTTGATGACGTTGACAGTGTAACGGTCTGCTGAACAGATCTTGGATAGCTTCGATAGCGTCTTGCTTAGCTTGATGTTCCATAGCCTGCACGCAGGACATATCACCAGCGAGTCGGTCATCCTTAGGATCGGAATGAGCTTGGTAACTCGACTCGTTCTCAGCAAGCCATTGGTCAACGATTATCTGAACCATTGTGTCATCGATATCACGTTCGAACACGGTATCAGCTGTGTCACGTTGCAGGTGACGAGCATGTTGACGTGCGGACGAATACAGATTACGCCATAGGTTTTTGTTTTCAACTGAATAACGATCAGTGTTGTGGATCTCAGTGATGATCCAAGCGATGTAGTCTTGATTATACATATATGTGTGTGTTTTTTTGTTAGGTGAAATGTAACTCGTATCAGCACGGGCTACGCCCAGACGAGCCCGTGCTGTTACGAGTATAGATTGATTAGTCGTTTGACCAATCATCAGGAAACTCAATAGAACCATCCTCGCACATTCTTTCGTACTTATCGTACATCTTGTCTATTTTGTGTTGTTGGTAGATATCTTTTACAACTTGATAGCCAATGTATACGATCATACACGCTGTTATTGATAAGAGGAATACAGTAATGTTTAGTATTATTTCCATTATTTGCGTTATTAGTATATATTGGTTGATGTTAACCTACTTCAACGATTTCATTTCCATCGCTATCAGACACATACACACATCCCACTAGGTCGTAGTTGTCGAGTATATATTGAGCTGTCTTGATTGCTTCTTTCATGGTTGACGCTTCTTCGAATCGTTCTTCGTTAGGTGCATCCTGGAGATAATACATTAAGCTATATGTTATTTGTGTTTTCATAGTATATATTGACTTTGATTTACAGTTGTGTTACTTGGTGAATATTAACGAATTGATTGTTTCTTGCGAACCACTCACTGAACTCTTCAACACTAGCAAACTTTAGCAGGTTCCCAGGTGCGTTGTTGAATAAGCAGTTTATGGTGTTCTTTTTCCAGGTGTATGTTACTGATACTTGTGTTATCATAGTATATATTGATTTATTTTCTTTTCTTTAGTTGTCGAAAAAAAGGCTGGGGGCTGTTGCCAACCCCCAGCCTAGGAGCTTAGCCGACTATGAAGGAGTCGCTGTAGCCGTTTTCCCAAGTGATGGTCTCGACTGTGACCGATGTACCTCTCTTGAAGGCACTAGCGTCCCATAGCTTACAGTATTCGCCATCTTTATTGCGGAGGACTAACGCGTAGTCATCAAGAGCAGCTGGCTGACGGCAGGACATTACTGTCCATGCAGAAGAGAGAAGCTGAGGTGCGGCTTTGGATTTTGTGGGCTTTGCCATATTTCGTATTTTTATTAGTGGTTCTGGTTGTATTGAGCAACATGCTCGTGAAGGAAATCCTGTCAAGGTGGAGATTTTCACACGAATCGGAATCCGATTCATGTAAGGGAAGCTAAGTTACTGGACAGATCATAAGACAACGACCATGTCCATTCACGCTTCTAAAGAAAATTCTACCTTTACAGGATTTCTAGAGCATGTTGCTCAATACAACCAGGTTCCAATAAAAAAGAAATATGAGCAAAACCCAAAATCCAAAGCCACACCTCACGGTTCTCCTTCAGCATGAGACAGTAATGTCCTGCCGTCAGCCAGCTCCTTGTAGACACGCGTTAGACCTCCGCAATAAAGATGGCGTTCTACTGTGCTATGGGACGCTAGTTCCTTCAAGAGAAAGGACACCGAGTCACAGTCGAGACCATCACTTGGGATAACGGCTACAGCTTTATCCCTCTCCTTCATCGTCGGCTAAGCCCTACGGCTGGAGGGTTGGCAACTGCCCCCTGCCTTTTTTGGGGGGGTTTTTTGGGCTCCTTTGTTCCGATAGGGTTCCGAAGTAGGCAGTTTCTTCCGTTGCGTTTATTCTGCGGATGTAAGCTACTGAACACCAACGACATATCCGTCATATTGTTTGTGGTCAATGGTCGGGGAGTCTGTAGGTGCATGTAGCTTGTGTCAGGTGCTGACGTACTGCTGTTGCTCCCGACCATGGTGCCCGGCACTTTGATGCAGGGGCACAAGGGGGAACTTCGGATCGGAAACAACAAGGAGTCCCTACCTGCGTATCTAATTTTCAATTTTTGAGGAATTTATAGGGTAGACACCCTAGGGTTTAGGCAATTGTGGAACACTTGGTACACCTAGGGTACACTTTGTGGTACACTTTTCAATGTTATAAGTCTGTAGCTTTATCAACGACTTATGTAATATGGAACAGAAGGTACACTTTTCTGAGAGACGTAAAGTAAAAATTATTTTTCCCAGAAAAAAGTGTACTTTGTGTACCAGATTCTGTAAGTCCTTAATAATCATATAATACAATTGGGTACACCCCCATGAAAAAAGTGTACCACAGGTGTTCCAAGTGTTCCATGGTGATTCATACTTGACACGGCGTATGCAAAGATTCATATGTATTTCGTGGACGAAAACGACATTAAGATCACAGATAAACGAACGTATGCTTCTGGGAGCAAACCAAAGCAGGTAATCAAGCAGCAAAATGCCAAGCGAAGCAGATGCCATCGTAAGCGCATGAAAGCAGAAGATGACATGAAAGTAGCCCAGAAAGAATTAGCCAAGGTCGAGAAGGCACTAACAGTCAAGGAGCAGTTCCTTGATATGATGAGCAAAGCTCCGACTCCCGCCCAGCAGCGTAAGGCATTACTTGCAATGTTCGCAGAGCGTGGTATCAACCCCATCGAGGAGCTGATGAGTTTCACAGCAGACGAAGAGGTTCCCGTGAAAGAGCGGATAGCAATCTGGAAGGAGCTGGCAAGTTATACACAGCCCAAGCTCAAGAGTGTGGACGTCCAGCAGAACATAACTGGCGAGATGAAGATCATGACCGTGGACTACAGTGCAGTTACCAAGACCCAACTTAATGACATTGTGAACGCGGAGGTGATTGACAACGACGGAGACTATGATGAGTTTATAAGTGACGAAGACAAGAATGAGTAACAACCCAATCCAAGATGCCCAAGCGATACTAGGGGAGCATTGTCGAAACTATGTAATCATTGCGTCTGTAGATGAAGACCCAATGGTCTACGATCTCAGGTTCAACGATCCCTACGCAGCCCAAGCCCTACTGAAGAACGCGACTCGATACCACGATGTCTATGTCTCAGGTGGAGCGACCCCCATGAATGAAGATGATGAGTGGGAGTGGGATGAAGAAGAGGTGGAAGAGGATGGGGATGACTACGGAGTGAATGAGTGTTAGAATACCTGCACAGGGGTGGGAGCCGAGACCATATCAGCTCAGCCTACTGAAGTACATGTCTCAAACGAAGCGGTCGCTACGAGCGGTCGTTGCCTGGCATCGTCGTGCTGGTAAGGATTTGACGTGTGTTAATATCATGGCGATCAAAGCGCTACAGCGTGTAGGTACATACTGGTATGTTCTACCGTACGCCAACCAAGCCAGACGTATTGTCTGGAATGGTATGACGGGTGAGGGTAAGAAGTTTATTGACTACTTCCCAAGGGAGATAGTTGAAAAGAAGAGTGAGCAGGAGATGCGCATTCACCTTAAGAACGGTAGCGTTATTCAACTAATGGGCTCTGACGACCCAGATAAGATGGTTGGTGCGAACCCCATTGGGGTGGTTTTTTCTGAGTTCAGTATTTCTGACCCAGCAGCGTGGCAGCTAATCAACCCCATCCTAGCGGAGAACGGTGGGTGGGCTTTGTTTAACGGAACGCCCCGTGGTGAGAATCATTTCTACAAGCTACTGCTACGAGCTCAGTCGGAGGGCAGCTGGTTCAGCAGCCACCTGTCGGTTAAGGACACCAAGGCGATAGCCGCCGATGAGATCCGCAAGGCTCGCAACGAGCTGAACAACGAAGCCAGGTTCCAGTCGGAGTACATGTGCTCATTTAAAACGCCAGTCGAGGGAGCCTACTACGGAGCCCAGATCAACAAGGCGTATAAAGATAAGCGTGTTGTAGAGACGATTGCGGTAGATCCACTACTCCCAGTGCACACAGCGTGGGACTTGGGTATGGATGACGCCACAACCATTTGGTTTTTCCAGCTGTTCAAGAGTGAGATTCGCATAGTGAACTACTACGAGAACAGCGGGGAGGGTTTGCCACACTACGCGAGGCACTTAAATGTGTGGTCAAACCAGAAGGATGTGACTTACGGCAAGCACTACGCCCCGCACGATATTAAGGTGCGAGAGTTAGGCACTGGTAAGTCACGGCTTGAGACAGCCCGAGGTCTGGGGCTCAAGTTTACGACAGTCAAGAAGCTGTCGATTATAGATGGTATCGAAGCCGTACGTAATCTCCTGAACCGATGCTGGTTCTCTAAGGGTGACTGCTACGCAGGCATCGAGGCACTAAAGGGATACCATAAGGAGTTCGATAGCTCACGCGGTGTGTTCCGCAAGACCCCCGTTCACGATAAGAACTCCCACGGAGCTGACGCTTTCCGTACGTTAGCGGTTGGACTCAAGCAGCCCAGCTTCGGTAAACGCAAGATCACGAATGAATACCAAGTCAAAAACCTCAGTTGGTGAGTACCACAGGCTATCCATGTATCAAGAAGCCTGCGTCCTGTATAACACACAGGGTCAAGACTTCGGAGCATTGTTTCATGAGATAGTAGACTCGCCTAACGGCGAACATAAATATTTTTTCGGGGGTCCCGATTATCTTCTGCTCGGCTTGGTGAAGGAAGATGAGCTGGGTATGTACTGGCATGTGTGCTATGCAGCTCACAGGAATCCGAGGTTCACTGTAGCTAAGTTCTTAGAACTTGCTCCTTTTCCGCTTGACAGGATAGAATTTTGCAGGTATCACAAGATGAATACCGATACCCCATTTAAGTTTTATAAGTGGGAAACTTTTAAACGTATATCTAAATATGGGCAGCAAACCTAGCAAACCACCTCCACCCCCACCGCCTCCAGCTCCACCTCCCCCGCCAGCACCCGTGGCACGTCAGCCGATTGCGAAAGCAACGACTCCGACTCGGAAGTTGACAACTGGTTCGTTGTTTGGGATGGGCAGTGTCTTACCTAGGAGCAACAAGCAACAAACTAAGAAGACGCAAGGTCGATCACCTTTAGGTGGCGGCGGTGGCTTGTATGGTTAAAGTATTACGTCAGCGTTACGAGGAACTAAAGCTGTTGAGGTCTCACCTCGATGGCATGTTTCTTGACGCGCAAAAGTATGTCCGTCCAAACTCTAATAAGTTTGACCACGGACATACCCCCTTTCAAGATGACGGCTCTCGCGAGATCTATGACGACACCGCAGTGTGGTGTAATCAGATGTTTGCAAACGGGCTCAGCTCCAACCTAATACCCAAGTCAGATCGCTGGTTCTATTTAAAGCTAGCAGATAAGCCAAGCGGACAACTTAGCGGAGACGAGCTGGCGTACCTTCAGCAAGTTGCTGATCGTATCCTCCATGAGTTCAGCCTCCCAAAGTCTCAGTTCTACAGTACAAGTCACGAGTGCTTCCTAGACATTGGAGCTTACGGCACTTCCCCAGTCCAGATCACTGAGGTTGACGGAACTGTTAACTTTCGTGCCCGCCCGCTGGCTGACGTGTTCTTTGACACAGATCAGTTTGGTAACGTGGACACAGTACATTATCGTTGCTACAAGACAGCACGTCAGATCCTGCAAGCTTTTCCAAAAGTTGCGGACATGGATGGATTCAATAAAGAGCTGTCCGTCCACAATAAGATTGAACTTGTATACACTATCGAGCCCAACACCGATCCAGCCGCTAAGAAGGGTGGACGCGTTGGCAAGGGTCGCCCGTATAAAGTTACTTACTGGAGCCCATCGTTAAAAGATGTAATCGATGAGAGCGGATCTAGCTACTTTACTTTCCTACTACCCCGCTGGTCTAAGTTAGCCGACGAGGTATACGGTCGTGGACCAGCATTCTCATGCTTGTCTCAAATCCGTGCACTCAACAAGATGGTCAAGGAAGCCTTGATCTCTGCTGAGTATTTGAACTTCCCAACCCTTACTGCAGAAGAAGACAGCATCATGCTTCCGATGAAGTATGGGTCACGTCAGATCATGTTCCACGAAGCTGGCTCTGAGAAACCTTCGCCAATCTTGGCAGGTAATCAGCCTCAGTACGTAATGGAGATGATTCGGATGTACCGCGACAGTATTAACCGATCGTTCTTTGTTGACCAGATTATCCGTCAGGAAAAGAAGGAACGTCAGAGTGTTACTGAGATTCAGGACGTACGTGGTCAGATGTTAAACCAACTCGCGCCGCTACTCAACCGCATGGAGACCGAGTATTTAGGACCAGCCATTGAGGCAACGTTTGAATTGCTTGAACGTCAGGGTCAGTTACCCGAAAGACCAGAGTCTTTGAATGGCTCAACACTAGAGATTTCATATTCCAGCCCAGCTTCCCAAGCACAGTATGCAACACGTTTATCAGATATTAGCTCATTTATGCGAGATATTGCTCCACTTGCTCAGGTTAAACCTGAGATTATGGGTGCTATTAACGAGCAGACACTTCTCGCGAGCTACGCTAAGTATCGCAACCTTGACCCAGCAGTGGTCAAGTCGGCTGAAGAAGTCAAAGGTCAACTTGACCAAGCTAACGAACAGAAACAACAAATGATGCAAGTCCAGGCTGCTCCTCAAATTGGGGGTGCGATGAAAGACATCGCGCAGGCTAAGCAGATTGATCCCGAAGGTGTGGGTCAGCTGTTAAACATTTAACATGAGAGAATTAGATTCCGTATGGAGGTTGCGTGAGAAATCGCAACTCCGTAACGATATTATCAATATACTAGAGACTCCTGCAGGTGGCAGGTTCTTCAAGGTACTTTTACGTGAGTGTCACGTCACTAAGCCCGTCTTCCACGCAGACGAGGCTAAGCTTCGTGAGTGCGAAGGGCGTAGGCGTTTAGCCATGAGTTTCCTAACGCTGATAGGTCAAGACGACCCACAGCAATTAATCAATAAACTAGAGTTAGAGAAAAAGAAAAATGTCTGAAGAAGAAGCAACTGAAGTAACCGAAGCACCTGTAGGTGGTTTGGGTGGTGGTGCTCAAGAGCCAGCCACTGAACAGCCCGTAGAGGATAACACGTATCAACAATTCTACGACGCTCTACCAGAAGAGCTGAAGAGTAATGATACTATTAAGAACACTAAAGATTTAACATCTTTAGCCGACCAGCTCGTCAACGCACAAAGTGCGCTGGGAACTAAACGACTCCAAGCACCTCAGGAAGACTGGGGGGATGAGGAGTGGAGCGGTTTCTTTGACCAGCTTCGTCCAGAGGATGATGAGTACTCGATCCCCGAAACAGGAGCAGAGGACATCGCGTTACCTGAACTACCAGATGATCAAACTCAAGAGCTTGTTGATTTTGCCGCAGAGATGGGGCTGTCACAAAAGCAGTTTGATATCCTGTATGATCGCTACGCAAACATGACCGAGCAGGGTCAGACTCAGCAGACCCAGGACTTTGAAACCGTAGTGTCTGATCTACGAGAGCAAGTGCAACTAGACTGGGGTGATGACTACAACACCAACCTAGCACTAGCTAATCAAGCCTACGAAGCAATGTCTACCGAAATCCCAGAGATTAAGGAGTTGATTGAGTCTGAGCCAGTCGTAGCCAACCACCCAGCCGTACTAAAGCTGTTCCACCGTCTAGCAGAAGTGTCAGGTGACACATTGCCAATGGCTCAGAACAACCCAGCTAGTGGCTTTGCTAACGAGAATACGCACGGAATCAAGGCTCAGATCTCTGAAATTGACGAAGGTAATGCTTCGATCATTATGGCAGATCCATCAAGCCTTAACATGCGAGATCGCGCTAAGCGTCAGGAGTTACTCGATAAAAGAGCTAACCTATATAACAAGTTGTATCCAACTGTGTAATTCGGCTTGACAACTGTTATAAACAAGGCTATTCCAATAATATTGGGGTAGCCTTTTTTAGGTCCGAATACAGCTTTGGAAAGCCGTTGGTTTCGTAAAACTAGAAGAGTCCGAGAGGGTAGCTCATCGAAAAGCAAACTTCTAATTTAACCCTAATCCTTATTTATTATGGCATATTCTGATCCTGCCTATATGGCACAAACTGGTACACCCGCTGGTGGTATCACAATTAACGACGCTTACGTCCAAGCTTACAAAGCTGGTTTCGAACAAGCGTTTCAACAAAGTGAGTCTAAACTACAGCCTTTCTTTGAACAAGAGTCCCAAAACGAAGAGTTTCAATACTTTGATCGTGTCGGTGTAGCCGAAGCGATGACTGAAGACGCTACTCGTTATGGTGACAATCCTAACAGCGAGATCGCTCATGATCGTCGCCGCATCGGTATCAAAGACTACGAGCTTGGCAAGTATGTTGATGAGAAAGATCTAAAGCGCGTACTTACAGACCCAATGAATGCTTACACACAAGCACTCCTTGCTTCTGGTAAGCGTAAGCTTGACGACATCATCATCGACAAGTTCTTCGGCGAAGCCTACGTTGGCAAAGCTGGTGGAACTACTCGCACTTTCGCAGAAGGTGTTGCTGATGAAAATCGCTCTAACATCGTCGTTGGTGCTAAGTCTGCTGGTGATATCACAGCTGCTGGTGACTACGTTGTTGCTGGTGGAGAAACTGAAGGTTTCTCTGTTGGTGGTGACTTCGAAACTGTAGGCTCTGGTCTTACTCTTGCTAAACTTCGTGCAGCACGTCGCACTATGCTACGTCTCCACGCTATTGACCAAGACGAGATTGTTAACTGTTTTGTTTCTGCAAAGCAGCTTGATGACCTACTCGGTATCACTGAGGTTGTTAGCTCTGACTTCGCAGTCCGCAAGTCACTCGCTGAAGGTAGTGTAACTACATTCATGGGCTTCCGCTTCATCCACACTGAGCGTCTTCCTATATCTACAGGTACTGATGGAGACGAGCGTCGTTGCATTATCTCGACATCGAAGGCTCTTAAGCTATCCGTTGGCACAGCCCTTAAGGGTGATGTGTGGCGTGTTCCTGCTAAGAAGAACATCCCTTACGTATACTTCAAGCTTTGCGCTGAAGCATCTCGTATGTGGGGTGAAGTTTCTGGCGAAATCCGCTGTAACGAAAGCTAAACACATTTGTAGTCTCCCCTGTGAATTCGGGGGAGACTACTCTTTTTTATGTCAACAGAAGCGACTAAGCTTAAGATAATCAATTCTGCCCTACGTATGGTGGGCAGTTACCACATTGACGCTAGTGACACCACTAGCACTACCTACGAAATTGCCAACAGAGCTTACGAACAAGCTGTTACTGAACTGTTTGGTGATAATATATTTAATTACAACACTAAGCGTGCTTCGATTACAGGTGTGTCCGAAAGCACCGAGTTTAAAAAGTTCTCTTACGAGTATACACTCCCAGCTGATTTAAACATTCTTCTTGTCGTTGAGGACGAAGATGATTACCTGTGTAGCGATTACAGGTTTGCAAACGGATTGTTATACTCAGATAAGACATCACTAAGGGTGACCTACACATATGTGCCCGACTTATCGTCCGCGACTGCACTGCCCGAGTTCTTAACTCGTGTGCTCACACTTCACATGGCGCAGAACATGGCAATTGAGTTATCAGGTTCTGAAAACCGCCACGAGATATTATATGTACAGTATCAGAAAGCTCTAAAAAGAGCACGAGTATTGGAAGGTCGACAAGGACCAGCTCAGACATATATCAACGAAGAGAACTCACAGTTCTTAGGCGGGCATCAGAACTATGGCAAGGTATAGTAAGGTACAGTCAGATTTCTCAGGTGGTCTAATTAGTGACTACATTCTTGGACGTTTAGATATTAAACGTGTAGCTAACTCGGCACGCGTATTCAAGAACTTCTTCCCAAGTCTGCAAGGACCAGCTGTTTTTAGGTCTGGGTTTAAGCATGTAAATAGTGTTGTAGAAAACACTTCAACTTATAAGAGCATAGACGTCACGCTAGCCACCGATGTGCCGTACCGCGTAGTGTTTGAGCCTGCCAAGATTAAAGTGTATGATTCAGATGGCGTGTTGAAAGATACCGTAGTTGCTCCTTACTCTTCATCGGATATACGAGACTTACGCTTTAGTTCCGAGACTGATGCGCTGTACATTTCGCACGGTTTGCACAGACCCGCTAAGCTTACAGCTGACCTAATCACTGTGACAAAAACTTTGACAGCTACTGATTCGGGAGTAGATGATACTCTTGTGTCTTCAGACGGCTTTACTCTGACTTCGGGCTTAGAAGTCCAAGGCGATGACTCTTGGACGGTGAGCGACTTGGAGTTTGACTTTGAGCCGATACTAAGCCCCGAGCCTGAGACTAAGTCTTTTAACATATCAAGTAGTACTCGCATCGTTAAGCTTGAAAGTACAAACTTATCAGAGTTCTCAGACATTGTAGCTGCTGGCGACGGTAATTGGGAGAACTACTACGTTGAGTATGAGGCTGGCGGCGAGAAGTTTTTAGGTAAAGTTTTAGATGAGGCTGGCGTTGGAAACTACACCATAGAAGACCCAACAAATAGTGTCGTATACGTAGAGCCCGTTGAGTCTGTTGTTGACATTCAAGACAACGCAGCCCAGCTCTACCTACTCGACTCTAACGAAGTGAACGAAGCGGACACAACAGGTACGCCACTCACAGGTGCAGAGCTGGACAAGGCGCTTTCCTTGGACGGAGTTCCAACAGATGAGATTCATTTACGTTGTGACACCACGGTATTTAACAAGGGGCTTAAAGGGTCGTACGTTCGCGTGGGGGATGATCGCCGTAATAACTCCGTGGTTGTCGGGAACAACAGGACAACTACACGTTGGGTTCAGATAAAAGAACATGTCGGAGTCGAAGACCACCCCGTTGAATTTCACAGAGGCACATACTCCGCTGATGACTACACATCTGGAGCCGTGTATAAAGCTTATGGTAAGCTAGTCACATCTCCGCTGTACATGAAAAGCCCAGACACGCAAGGGTCTCTCGGCATCACTAGCGGAGTTTTGCTAGATAACGGCAACCGAACCTACACCCACGTAACACGTTTAGGAACTGCAGGTAACCAAGACACAGCATATGGTGGTAACGTCAAAGATTTATTTGGAAACTTAACTACAGCGAAGCAGCTTGATGTTGTAACGTGTGAGAGCACGCCCCACATAGAAAGTGGAGATAACTTAATTATACCGACAGGTGTCCTAACCATTACAGCTGTAGCTAACGATGTATTACTTAACACTAAAACCCTTTCAGAGTTTTCCGCTTCTGACGTAGGACGTCATTGCCGAGGCAGACTCCCATCGGGGCTTGTGTTCATGAAAATTGTTAGCATCAATTCAGCTACACAAGTCAGAGCTGAGTTGCTATCTCCAGTACCTAAGGACTCAAGAACTTTAGAGTATGAGAATGGTGGGGAGTTTGAAGAATTTAACAAGGGGGCTTGGTATGTCGGTAACTACCCACGAACTGTCGCTAAGTTTGAGCAACGTCGTATATTTGGAGGCACATACACAGACGCCAACAACTTATTCTTTAGTGCATCTGGAGTAGAGGAGAGTTTCAAGACCGCTGAAAATGACGGTCAAGTCTTAGACACTAGCGGCATCACTTACGAATTAGATAATTCAACAGCTGGTGTCCGCTGGTTAGTATCTTCCCGTGACTTTGTAGTTGGGACTACAGGCGGCATCTACCGCATTGTACCTAATCAATACCAGTTCGGTATCAGCCCAAAGACTATTCGTATTGAGCTGACTGAAGAAGAGCCATGCAACGAGCAAGGTGAGGCTGTGGGATCGTCTATATTCTACCCCGACCAATCTGGCACTAGGTTGATGGAATACAAGTATGATGTTAACTTAACAAACTCATCCTCAAACGATGTATCTAAGTTAGTCTACCCCACATTCATCAATGACGCGATTAAGCAGATTTCGTATCAGCACACACCCCAACCCAGGCTGTGGTGCAGAACAAACAGCAATAAACTATTCTGCTTATCCTATCACAGACAAGAAGAATTCTATGCTTGGTCTGAGCACACAGTAACTGGGTCAGATGCAATTTACGATATTTCTGTGCTACACAGAGGAGCTCAAGGAGAACTTGACCAGCTCTGGGCAGTGGTCAAACGTGGGTCATCGGTTCACACTGAAGCACTCTCTCAGACAGATGCAATACAGACAACCGTGTATCCGTTCCTTGATAGCCATATTACAATGACTAAATCAGGTGGCTCAGATATCAGCGTCACCGTGAGCTCACGCTTTGCGGACGGCGACACCGTATCGGTCATACAAGACGGTGAGTACATTGGAGAACAAGTTGTGTCTGGTGGTGTAATTACAATTGAGAATCAATCAACTACTCAGAACCTAGTCGTAGGTACTAAGTACGAAGGCGAACTTAAGATGATGTTCCCGACTTGGGACGGAACCAATAAGCCAGCTTACGGCTCCGACAATGCACGAATTATTTCGCTCAAACCTTTCTTAATTAACTCGTGGAGCTACTCGCTTGGGGTTAAAGATTCACTAGCCACCAACCAAGTGTCTACGACATACGGCTCAACTGGATTTACTGGGTTTGATAAAGAGCGCCCAGTGTCTGGGTCTACGTTTGGCGCAGAGAACGTACCGACGATTAAGCACAGTGAGCCTTATCCGTTGACAATTGCATCAATTATCACTAAAACAGACTTAAACTAATGGCTACCGCAATCGGACTAGTAGGGACAGCGATCTCTGTAAAAGGACAACTCGACGAAGCAAAAGCGTTGGAAAACGCTGCAATAGCGGCTGAAGAGCAAGCCAAGCATAATGCTCAAGTTGCTGTCAACAACATGGTTGGCAATCAAAACGACCTTGCGTTCCGAGAGTCGGCAGCAGCTTTAGACAAAAAGATTGGAATGGAACAGTCGCAGGTTGAACGTAAAGCCTTGCGACAAAAACTTACGGGAGAGTTGGGCACAGTCCGCGCTCGACCCACCTTTGGCGGTTCGTACACTGATATATTTAAGTCAGCTCAAGCTCAAGCTGACACTCAGCTTGCTGAGTTTGACTTTACAGCATCTCAAAAAACTTACGAAGGATTTAAACAGTACCAAGACTTTGGTAGACAGATGGGTCTTGCCTATTCACTGGGTATGGCAGATCGGGACATGACTCTATCGGAAGGAGCAAACAAAGCGTATCAATTTAGAGTCCAAGCAAACCAATCAAAACTTGGAGCGTTTGCTACAGGTCTTGGAGGTCTTGGTGACGCTGCTGGGGCAACTGATAACTTTAAGAAATCTATCTTCACAAACTAACCATGGCTATAAAACTTTCAAAAACGCCTCAACAACAAAAGGCAAGCTTTAGTGCTTTTGACACATCGTCTAATTTTAAGAGCGGGCTTACGAACGTAGGGCAGGCATTGCGGGGTGTAGGTGCTGGACAGCAACGTATGAAGCAGCGTCAGGAGATGGAAGCGGATGCTGCGCAACGTGACGCAAAAGCAGCCCAAGCTGAAATAGACAGAAAGACAAAAGCCAATCAAAAGCTGACAGCACTAGAGATTGAGGCAAAGTACGCCGAAGATTTAACCCAAGTACAGACTGAATTAGCTCGAGCCAGTAAAATTGGTGATCCTAACGCTTTAAAAGCAGCCCAAGAGAAGTTAAACGCTTTAGATACAAATAGTGCAGGGTTTAGCATTAATAATTTTGCACAAGGTAACGCAGAGTTAGTTGATTCAGATGTTATTAGAGAATCAAGTGTGGCTATTCGCAAATTGTACACTAATGTAGCCAGGAAATCTGAAATTGATCGAATAAACTCTGAGAGCTATACTAGATCTAAAGCATTTTTAGATAGATCTGATATCACCGCCACAAACTTTGTAAACAACAATTCATCTGGTGTGAGCAACGAGGTTTTGATTGAAGAGCTTAATGGGATTATAGGTGATCCATATTTAGCACCGATTCGCGAAAGCACCAGCATTGGTCAAGCAAGGGCAGCATTTGATAAAAGAATTAAACAACAATTGGTTGATCGTATGATAAACCAATTTGACCACACTAACCCACTTACTCCTGACGAAGTTAATTCACGAATGGAGGCAATCAGAGGGGTTTTAGATGACCAAAAATTCCAAGAAGCTAATGTTATTTTTGACGTAGATGATGAAGAAGCCATAACCAATGCGTATGAGACAAAAATTAAAGAAGTCTCTGCGAGCGGCTTTCAGCAAGCTCAGGCAAAAATAGCTCAAGCTAGTGCTCGCAGTGCGCTATCGCTTGCTTTAGATGCAGATGTAATTACACCAGAAATTATTTACAATGCGATACAACCATTAGGTAATGTTGACACAAGTGTATTAAATCCAGAGCAAAGTGTGAAACACAATTCTCAGTTACAACTTGCCTTTATGTTTACGGACGGCGAGGAACCGTTGGCTTATAGTATGCTGCAGAGCATGTCTAAGAAACCTTTTTCAGATAAAACTACATTATCTACGCAATTAGAAGAAGAGTTTGGAAGTAACTTTGTTAATATTGGTCTAGCTCCCACTGAAAAACAGATGTTGTCAGACTGGCTTCACAGTACTCTGTCTAAACTCCAAGACATAGGGGATAACCCATCTAATATTAGACTGTTGTCACCATATCATGCTCAGTTAGTAGAGCGTGGTAGGACAGACCCTACTGCGTACTTAGAGGCTAAGCGAGAGTACACTAAATTTGTAAAAGAGTCCCCTAACTTGAACAGATTTGTTTCTCCTAATTTCTACATAAACAGTGCTGAGTTTCCAACCACAGATATGGGCAATGAAACTACTTTCATTGAAGCGGTTATGACAAACTTCACTACAAACGGTGTAGAAAGTACTTTAGGGCACGCCTCGTATCGGCTAGATCAGGGGGATATTAGAGGTTTAGAACTTTTGAGATTTGAATCAGAGAAACTTGCTGCTGATACTTTTACTAGAACTGGTAACCCAGATATAGCTAAAGAAGCTGTGACAACTTTAGTAGCAAATTACAAATCTGGAGGAGAGCCTGATTCGGTAGTAGATGAGCTTTTAAACACTATAATTAGAGAAGATATTAAATTTGACAGAGACAAACCTGGAAATGTTATCCCTCTAATTACGTTGTCTAGCTTGCACGAAGATTCGTTAGACCCAAGCAAGAAACCTTTTTATGATAGAATTCTAAGGGGTTACGTTAAGCTTCATAAGGGAGAGCTTGTTAGATTAGACGACCCAGAAGAGCAACATGAGTGGATACGCGATCAAGTTTTTAAAGATAAAAACGTGTTTACACTTGTAGCCTCCACAGGTACTGGAAGTTTAATAGAACTTCCAGCTGAGTTTAACAACTTCATTGACGAATCTAAAGATAGAGCTGGATTATTTAAGAGAGCATTTTTTCCATTTGGTAATATGCTAAGTAATACAGAGAGTATTAAGGCTGTATCTTCTGTTTACGTAGCAGCTGTAGTCTCAGAGATGATAAGCCAAAATTCATCATTAGACATTGAGAAAAGACTGCGTACCGTGGTAGAGGAAATGGGTGGACCAACCCTTGGTAAATCAGAATTTTATGGCGGTGGTAGCGTCGGTAGCGACGCACTCATGGGGTACACGGGTGGGGTTTCAGAGGCAACAATGACCAGAAGAACTCGCAGGGCTTTTCTTGTGGGGCTAATGAATATTAAACACGAAGGTAAACCTTTAGCTAAAATAGTGACTAAACTGATTCCTGACGCTAACGGCAAGATGCAAAAACACGCTGTTTTAAAAATACTTAATAGACAATTTAAGTATGTAGAAATTGCAAAAAGCGAAGAAGATCGAAGCCCAATTACTGCACCTATTGCAATACCAATGTCTGTTGTGGAGAAGGTTATGCCCGAGCTAACTGGTATTCCAGAGGACAGCCTAATGGGCGATGTTCCCTTTTTTAACAGTATGTATGTCCCTCAGTTTTTTGGAATGGAAGAAGGCGTATTGTATAACAAATCTTTTAGACGTTATGATGAAATATATCCTAATGAAGTCGAAGAAGATTAATATATCATGTTAGAAAAAAGCGCATACAGGTACAAAAGCCAATTAGAAACGCTACAAGAACGCCAGCAATCTGCTGGGTATAGTGCCACAGATTATGGTGTTATGGCTAACATTGGCTACAACGCACAGGCTGCTTGGGATCGTAATCTGGCGATGACGGGGTTTAGGCTTGCAAAGACTAAGTATTTGGGCGACGAAACTAGTCCCCGTGTTACTCAAGAAGAGTTTGCCAATTCATATGCACCAATGGTGGGGCTTAACTACAAAGCAGATGAAAATAGAGCTCAGCTAGATTATCGAATTATGCAGGGAGCGCGGTTTGCTCGGCAACGCGAAATGATTGATGGCGAAGAGCGTGCAGCCATAGGCTTTGCTACTGCGTTTGGAACAGGTATATTTGATCCAGTTAATGCAATACCCTTTGCACTGCCAGCTAAAGCAGGTAGGGCTAGTGTCTCAATGTTCACATCGGCAGGTAATCGTTCAGCTGCAGCCTACCACCAAGGAAAGTTGACATTTAAAAACGTCCTAGCTGTTAATGCAGGACTTGAAGTTCCGTATGCATTTGCGACAAATTCAATAGGAGTTGAAGACTACACGCTAGATCATTTAAAAATGTCAGCAACAATAACTCCCATGGTAGCTCTTGTTATGGGCGGCGGTCATGGGTATTTTGCAAGCCGTAAAGCTCTTAAAGTCAGAAATGCACGTCGTGAGTTAAACGCATACAATCAGCTCATGGAGGCTGATGATTTTGCAACTCCTTTGCAAATGGCTATTGACGACAACCCAAGCCTTAAAGAGATGGTGATGGAGAACCCACGCTTACGGGATTTCTTGGCAGGGAAGAACAAAGACGGGGCAGAATTAACAGTTGATGATGTACGCTTAGCACTCGGAGCTTTAGACGTCTATTCAAACAATAGAAAACTTACTGCAATTCAACAAGACGTTGCAAGGAGACTATTGAATGATCCAGATTATCAGAATAAGCCTATGCTTGAAAGCCGTAAGGCTATGGCTAATAAGATGAACCGAATCGTTGAAGCAGTTCTAAGCGGCAAGCAGACTAAGGTTCTTACTCCTGACGATTTAAAGTTACTAGCAAGATACGATATTGAGCTCACCCCAGAGGGGAATGTCGTTGATGTCTCTATGTCCAGGACTAAAGCGTCCAACCGTCCATCGTCGGATCACGTTGAGTCTCATGCAATGTATGAGCAGAGTAGAGATTTGACTCTCTTAGAGAAGCAGTTGTCAGAAGCAATATATGACGAAAAAGGTAATCGTATACCGCTAACTCCAGAAGCAGAGGCAAACATAGCAAAACTAGAGAGTGAGCTTAAAACTAAGCTTACTGAATTTTACAATCAACACGGTGCTTATTTTGATAACGTAGAGAAGCAAGCCATTAATCTGGTCAACAAGTCCTTTAATTTAAAAGCTAAAGGTAAAAGATTTGATATAGACAGGCAGGTTTTAACATCGCTACAATATATCAGACTAGGATATTATGTTAAAGGAGCTGTCATGCCAAAACAGCCACAAATTCGAATAGATCTGCCTCATAGGGTGTTAGCAAGCACTAACCTAACCGCAATTGATGCAAGTCAGTTTGGTCCAAACTTCTTTTTTAATGCTGAGGTTAGAAATAATTTTATCTCAGCAATGTACGATAGTGCATCAGATGGTAAAGTTAAAGTGACTCCTGAACAGGTTGGCGAGATGCACTCTAATGAAAGTGTAGACAATGCGTTTTTCTCTAGTGTGTTTACAACACTTATGCACGAATCTGTTCACGTACTTCAAGACGCTGCGCCTAATGCAATACGTAAACTTGTAGATTACGCTGACAAAATGCAAATTAAGCCCGCGTTAAATCAAAAGCTAGAAGGTCAAGGGTATGGTACTAACAACTGGAACCAGACTCTAGCAATCTTAAAAAAAGAGCGACCAGCTCACTTATTGGAGTGGGCTATAACTCAAGAAGCCTATTGGAAGGTGTTGGAAAAAGAGGATAAAACTCTTTACAGACAGTTTTTAAATTTTATACAAGACCTAGCAAATACTTTTTTAAGAAGTCTTGGCAGACCTGAGTCTGGCATGTTTAAACCTGCAACCCCAGGTTATGGTCCAAAGAAAATTGCTAGAGATGTAGCTAAGATAATGTCTGAAATCCGCAAAGATTCCTCGTTAAGTGGTATGCTAAAGAAAGCCTATGACGAAACTCCAACACCGACTAAGTTGGACATGGGCGACATTGATGTGCAAAACCCATTAGTTAACGCCGAGAAGGGGACTGGGGTAGATAAACAACCCGCATTGTCAAAAACGTACGAAAACAACAACTTCATTAATCGTGCCAGTGAGATGGATAAGTATGCTGCTGACCCTAAGAAGTATCTTGAAGATACAATTTCTCGTATTTCGCAGGATGACACGTTGCTACCTAAGATTTTTGAAATAGCTAAGATAAAGGAAAAACCTAAGCGCAAGCAGGCAATAATTGACCTCATTGAATCAGAAGGTCTAAACATACCGCTCACTCTTAAAGACATAGACAGCATGGTTATTAACCTAGACGCTTCTATGAAACGCTCTAGGTTGATTTACAAGATAGCTAAGCTTAACGACCCAATTAAGATTCTGTCTAGACTAGCCGTGCTTAAAGAGAAAGGGCTACCACTTGAACCAGCTCAGCGTCTCGGCTTCTTATTGTTGCAGGAGAACAAGACTCCCATGGAGAAACTAACAGATGTCCGCAAGTACTTAGTTGAAGAGGATCACGCAATGATACTCCGCACTATGCACGATGCAGCTGTTAGGGGCAGGTTAACGGAAGCTTTGGCTGGCAAGCGCACAGCAAAGGCTAAGCTTGCTCAGCTTAAAACTCTTTTGGACGGTAGCCGCCGAGAAGGCGTAGACTTGGGACCATCTATTGAGCGTCAGATTGAGACGCAGATTCGTAAAGACCAGTTACCGCTACTAGACTACTTAACTCAGCACGACTTAGATGTTATATTCCTAGGTGAAGATGTGTCTCATTACATGAGCTCATACAAGAAGGCTTCTTTTAAGAACCCAGCACTGATAAAGACATACGGCAATGACGTTAAAGCAGCATCTAAGCAGATGCACATTGACATTATGACGGCAATGTCCACGGGTAAGATGCCCAAGCGTTGGGAAGGTATTCCTGTGTGGGAAGGTTTGGTTGACGTTATTCGCAAAACCAACAAAGGTCAGATGGCTGAGATTAATCATCTTGGTGTTAACATGCGTCAGCGATCAAATTACTCAGGTTACTCTATGCGTTACGACAGAGCCGTCGTTGCGTCTATGACTCAGAAAGAGTTTGTAGGTAGAATGATGCGGATGATTGATCTTGGGAAAACCTTTAGGCTTCACGGAGGTCTTATGGAAGCTCCGACTTTAGCTCAGGACAAAGCCAAAGGCGTTAAGAAGAAGGCATTTGTGAAGTTCGACCCCAAAGCAATGCTTGCCACTATGTACAACGAGATTGTAAACGGTAAGTTTGAGCTAGACCCAGACATTGCCAACCCATCTGCTGTGGGCGCTTTTCGCAAGTCTATGAAGATTGCGTTTAAGCCGCAGTTTGAAATTGACGCACGTATTGAGTTTGGTAACTACAAGAGTCTTGGACGTTTGATGCTTGAGCAGATTCGCGGTCGTTCTGAACGCATTGCACTCGTGAAGAACATGGGTCACGACTCAAATGGAATTATTAAAAACATCGCAAAAGATAATAAACTTGATGACGGCTCTATATCCTACAAAGCGTTTGAAGGGACTGTGGACCAAGTTACTGGTGTCCTCGATAACCCTGCAGACGTTAACCTTGCAACATTATTTAAGAAAGCACGGGCTGTGTCTAACTTGGCGTATCTTGCTGGGTCAGGTCTATCTACACTGTCAGATGTGCCTTTGAGCCTTGCTACGCTCAGTTTCTTGGGTATGGAAGGTCAAGGTTTTTCAGGGTTTGTAACTTCGTACAAGGCTGCCCTAGCCACCCATTTCAAGGGCGACAATAAGAAGATGCAGGCTTGGTTCCGTGCTCAAGGTGCAGGCTTTGACCTTGTGATGAGAACCTTTGCAAGCCGTGTTGTTACCGAAGACGGCAAGGGAATGGGTTGGATTGACTTTGGAAACAACGCTTTGTTTGAGATTAACGGTCTTAACAGGCTGACTGCAGCTCACCAGACTATATTTATAGATCGTCTGTCATCTGGCTTAGCCCAGCAATTACGTACTGGCAAGATGAATGATCTAACGGTGGCTCGTCTGACAGAGTTTGGATTTACCGATAAAGAGATAAAGCTGCTTGCAGACTACGTCCAGAAAACTCCAGACGGAGTACACCGTATTGGACCATCAAACATTGGGAACAATACACC
>CERP01020388.1_pt1 | contig 30046 bp, 19 predicted proteins | sample 530801 | NCBI WGS metagenome assembly CERP01 (sample SAMEA2620991, study PRJEB7988) | marine metagenome | biome: marine biome (ENVO:00000447); feature: surface water layer (ENVO:00002042); material: "saline water (ENVO:00002010), including plankton (ENVO:xxxxxxxx)" | depth 5 m | reverse complement strand
AGAGGATGGCGTAGAAGCCAAGACTCAGGACGAGATGGAGCAGATTGCTGAAGATGTGAAGGGCACATGGACTATATCAAAGAAGTATGAGGGCAAGGATTCAATTTGTTTTCGTAACTTTCTTGAGTTCAACGCTACCTTAAAGGGAAGCATAGCTACGGAACTCGTGTTCCAGGTCCCTGTGAAGGACGACATTACGCTCAACGGAGTCATTGACCGAGTGATCAAGGGTAAGGATGGTGGCTATCTAGTAATCGACTACAAGACTTCTAAACGGGAAAAGAGTAAGGTAGACCTGTACCAAGACTCACAGTTGAAGGGCTATGTGTACGCTATCAGTAAACTGTACGATGTGCCGATCAAAAATATCGTGGCTGCACACTACTACCCACTGACCAATAACTTCGTACATGTTCAATACAGTGTACCCCAAATCAACGCTCATGTCAAGAATATCATTGATGAGGTCTGGAAGATTAGGAAGAAGAAAAAAGCAGAGCTTAAGCCTAGCAGAAACGACTTCTGTAACTGGTGTGCTTATAAAGGCTTATGCCCAGAGTACAACGACTCACAAACCTGCACAAAGAAGTTTGATGAGTTAAAGGCTAAGAAGAAGTCTTCAAAGAGCCGTAAATAAAAGGTCTGTAGATGTCTATATCTATGGTATTAAAAAAGTTAAGTACCTGATCTCTTGAGTACTTACACTTCTTAGTAAGATAATTATAAAGCATTTCCTTTTTTATAGGCTTCTGTTTGTTCATAGAATCAAGAAGCTTCAACTGGAAATGCTTTATAAATTTTTCACTATACTTATGTCTCCACTTTTCTACGAAGGCATTGCTCAGTGTATGATTTATTAAATCAAGAAAGTCTACTATTTCTATGTCTATGTTTTTGCTCAAGTTTATTACCTATATACTAATATATAAGAGTATCAAATGAGGTTTTTTTCACCACCAATTACAAGATTTTTATTTCAGGTCGATAGAAATGACCCAATGAAAATCCACATTGTGCCCAAATCAGCTTCAGGTATAAATAAGGGTAGGCTAGTCATGTTCCTCTACCAAGGGTCTTGGATAGTTGTATTATCCGTTTCACCAGTGGTTAAGGACGCTAAAACAGGGAATAAACTGTTTACAGGGTTCAAAGTGCCCTTTGCAGCAGATTATACTCCAGATTCCCTAGTTACTCTATATAAAAATAAGGAGCTACCTGAAGAGAATTACCGAACCTACATTCTCTCTAAAATCCAAAGCCCTGTATGGAGAATTGAAATATAATGCTTGCACTAACCTTTGAACTTTTAAATGCTACTTTAGGGACACTTATAGGTCAAATAAAATCAGGGGTAGAGCAAGCGGATAAAGCTCAGAAGACTTCTTTAGCTTTAGGTCAGTCACTGGGGGGGCTGTCAAAACAAATAACTGTAAGCGATAAGCTACAGACGAAATTTAACAAAGCAGCTAAAGACTCTGCGGCCCGAACACAAGGTGCCCTTAAAGATGTTAGAACGGGGACAGAACAGCTATCAAGAAGTTTAGAGATTACTACAACTAAGCTAGGAACCCAGTATAGAATCGCTGGGGATACATTTAAAGAAACCGTTAACAATTTAAATAAAGGCTTTGAGGACCTGGTTCAAAAAGGTATCGTTGATCGAGGGAAGCCTATTAGGGAAATGGCTACCGATCAGCTTCGTGGTGACTTTACTCAGCGACTAGGAACTATTGTTGAAGGGTTAACAGCAGGTATTGAGCTTGATGAGATAGATGGTTCGATAGGAAAATTGATCAATGAGCAGATGCTTCTTGGTGGTGACGTAAAAGGAACAGCAAAATCTCTAGCTTTTCTTAACACCACTATGAGAATGGATACTAAACAGAGAGGCACTCTAGTAGAAACTCTTAGGGATACCAGGGATAAATTTACGGTCAGTATAGATACATTAGTAGAATCAGTAGATGCCATAAAACAGTTTATTCCTCTGTTTAAATCTGCTGGAATGGATTCCGCAGTTGGAGGGCTAGTAAAAGCAGCGGGGCAACTTGGTCCTGAGATGCAACAGCAATTCAAAGATTTTGCCCAGTTGATGTTCGACCCTTCGTTTGAAGCCATGCAGAAAAGAAGCATCCTGGGTGTTCAGGGCTTCACTAAAGCTATTCAAGGCATGGACGAAGCGGGTGTGCAGAAAACCTTTATGGACGCTGCGAGACAATCAAGTCGAGTTGTGGACACCCTGGCGGGCGATCTTGGGACTATGCTTGAAGGGTTCTCCGTTCCAGTTAACGCCCTAGGCAATGTAGCATATTCTATTAAAGCTCTAGGAGAGATGGACCCTAGAAAAATGCAAAAACAATTAGAGAGGGCTAACTTTGCTGATCAAATAACAGTTCTTTTTGATGAGCTTTTTGCGCCTGTTGATTCCGTAGTTTTCACAGAACTCTACGGATCAATCGTAAATTTCATGAAATCAATGAACGCTGTTCTTATTCCTAAAGTTCAAGAATTTGCCAATAAAATAAGTTTGGCTCTTAAGGATCCAGAAGCAATAACAAAGACCTTTTTAAAAATATACAACAGTATGGCTACTATTGCAAACTTATTTATAAGCCTTGCTTCTACTCTGTTGGCGAATATCTCACCCATCATTGATTTTGCTACCACTTTTATAGGAAAAACCATTGATAAAAAGCTGGGCGGTTCGTCATGGTTACAAACTATTAACCCTATGAGTAAGGGGACAACATTGAGTGGCAAGATGAACGCAGAATATTTGAAAAATAATGAGCAACATCAAGCCGACATTAAAAGGTTAGAAAAACTAAGGGAGATAACAACCCAAGCTACTCTTGAAGCTCTGCCCCGAAAAGAGAATCTTCATACAAAGCCCATCACTCTGGCGGATGGTCGAGTGACGACACTGGGGAGTCTCATCAAAGAACAAACTGCGTTACGAAAAAAAGTAACACAGATGGAAGAAAATCCTACTGAAAGGATATCTGAACCCCTAAGGCTTTTATCACAAACTCTTAAACCTCTTCAGTTGCCCCATATTACATTTGAGCAAATACAAAATACGTTGGCTGATATTAAAGACAATACGGAAGAACCCCCTGATTTTGCAGAGCCTACAATGATTATGACAGAATCTGTAAAAAGCTTGGGCGACGCTCTTCTCGCTATAACACTATCTAACTATGATGAAGAGAGGGATATTGCTCTTGCTTCGTTGAAAGCACAAGTAGATATAGCCAATAAAATAAACCAGGATATATCTCCCGGACCAGCAGCAACCTTAATGGGAGGCGCTAAATAATGACACAGTTTATTAGAGACAGGAAGTTAGAGGAAAGGTCTAAGCTTACTTTTGAATTTCCTTCTGTGGGTGGAGGAGTAGATATTGCTGTAACTATGCCTTTCTTTGAAAATCTAAGCATTACGGAATCGAAAAGAGCAAGATATGAAAAATACGATTTATTAGCTAGATCCAGCCAACTGTACACCTATCTCGGAGCCGATTCTAGAAAGTTAAATCTAACTTTTAACTTAAACTTTCCTCACATATTAGAGCAGGGCACATCCACTGCATTGGAAAACTACATTAGCACGGTGACCGTAGAAAACAACGAAGCAGAAAGAAATAGATTCTTTCTTAAAAGGGACCTAAAAGAGGTAACTCAAACATTAAAACAAGACGCACAAAAATTTACTCTTGATTTTTTTGATCAATTTACCGGATTTGGTTTTGTACCTAATACCTTTTTTAGAGAAGGCTCTGACCCAAATCAGGCTGGATCGGAAGAAAGGCAAGCTGTACTTGATAGCAATAAAACAAAAATGATTAATCTAGTTATGTACTGGATGAACATTATTCGAGCTTCGGTTACAAATAACTCAGAGCAGCCTATTTATGGCCCCCCTGTAGTAAGATTGAATCACGGTATAATGTTTCAAAATATTCCTTGCATATGCATAGACTATAACTTAGAACCAGTCGAGGCAGCAGGGTACGATCTCCAAACTATGATGCCTCGTCAAGTTAAGGTATCAATGAAGTTAGAAGAGTTACGAGCGGGAGACTACGAAAAGTTTGAGGCAGGTTCGCTAGTCAAGCGGGATAATCTTGTTGGTTGGGAAGCAATAATCTCAAGTCCGCATCAAAGCATGGACCCAGGGAGGTTTAACTGATGCCAGAGGGAATAGCGCAGGATAAAGGCCCTTACCAATTGGGTGAGACTGTAGTAAGGCATAGAAATACTACAGTTAATACAATTGTTCACAGCGAGAGTCACGATCAACTCTTAGAGAATCTTGATACTTCTTATGAGTATGAAGTCGGTTACGTCCCTGAGGGATACGCGCACAGGCCGGATTTGATATCAAATGTGTTCTATGGAGATCCAGGTAAGTGGTGGCTTCTAATGGAAGTTAACTCCATATCAGATCCTTTTGAAGGGTTTAAAGTAAACGATAGAATATTAATACCTAAATTATCATGACAATCGCAGCGGGGAATATAATTATATCTGAAAGCAGAGATGCGCTAAACGATGCTTTAAGAAAGTTAGGTTCAGGAGCACCTATGTTTACTCAGGATAATAAGGACGTATTTTTGTTTAGCACACAAAATAACCCAAACATTATTTCGTTTAACTACAGCTTGATGGGTTCGGAGACTGAGGCTATCTTAGAGATTATAGATCCTAAAAATGAGTTTGAGGATTTATATGTTAACACACAAAGTGCATTTCTATCTCTAGGCAGATACCTGTCTTACGGCCAGCCTGAGGAAAAAAACGTAATAGAGAAGAAGGAAGAGAAAGAAATATTAAAGACTACTAAGGACTTAAACAAGTTAGCTTCGGCGGAGTTTAAGAATATAGTTGATCTCAGCAAAACAAAATATTTTTATCTTTCCTTCGGGGTAGGTCCAAATCCTCAATACTGGTCTCCCGTACAAAGATTAATTGTAACTGGTATAGTTTTAGATCCCTCAAAGACAAGAAAAATCACAATTAGGTTTGCTCCTGTGCCAAGAGCCTTAGATAAAGACAACAGAAAGGGGTTGTATGGTCAACAGTTAGACGCATTTCTTTATGGATATAAAACTAGAATTACATCTTATAGCGACGAGTTAGATTTTTATGGAAATGCTCGCAAAGGCACACCTATTTACGGTGATGATGACTTATACGATGTTGATATTCATAAACTTGTATCTGATGTTGTAACTAGATTTATAAAAAAGTTTACGGGGGGAGCTAACGTAGTGTTCTTACTACCAAATCTTAATATTACTCTCTCTAAGTATTGGGAGAGAGTACGCGCGGAATCTACTACTGGCGGGTCTGGCCCGTCTTTTGATTATGAAAATAAATTCTTTGCTGTGCAAACTCTTTTAAAAAAGTTAGGTTTGCAGTTAACTGTAGCTCCAAAAGCCCCAATGACGGCTACACAGGCTAACGGAGGGACTGGGGTGAACGCAGTCGTCGTCAGCTTCTTAGAAAAAGGTATAACTGGAGGCGTTTCTCTCAAAGCGTTAGATAATTTATATGAAAATAATTATTTCTACGCATCAATGGAGGTTTCCGATACTGGAAAAACTCCCGATGCGCTAGAAAAAGTAAAATCAGTAATAAATAAAATACTCAAAGTATCCGGTGACTCGTATGTGTCTTATCCGATTTACGTCGCAGAGTCAGATATGGAGTTACTTGATATTTTATCAGACCGCCCCGGCTTTGATTCAAACAGGGATACTTACATAATTGGAGATGCATCTTTTATCAATGCTTTAGTTTATTCTGGAGACCAAATGAAAGATCTAGCAGGTTATATTTATGAAGACGACTTAAATTTCTTTGGAAACGGATCGTACATCCAGAAAATTAAAGAAAAAAATCGTATAAAAAACCCTGGGTACTTATTAGGAAACCTCTACTCTGTTCCAGATAAATTTGCTTTTGCTGATGTTGAAGGAGTTACTGATATCGACGAAGACCTAGAAAAACAAGCTATTCCTATTTTTAGGTACAATACGCAAAGCCCGAACGTGCTTTCTATAAAAGCTAAAGATGAGGGTACTTATTTTGCTAATCTTGCTTTAAGTTTTGCCGCAAATGTAGACCGTGTGGCACAATTTGTAAAAGAAGGTGGAGGAATAAATATTAGAGAAAATGATTTTGAAATAAAAGATCAGGCGGGCATAGCAAAAGCTGTTCTAGGAAATATGTATTCTGCCTTTGGACCTGCATTAGATAATAAAGAACTAATAACAAAAATTCTGAATAAGCTAAGTCCCGACCTAGCTAAGGATGTCTATGATGAAGGGAATGAAATTAGACAGAAAGCTATTGCTAGTTTTGTTGAGGCAATAAGCAGAAACGGAAATGCTATGACGGTAGAAATTGAAGAAGAACTTGAGCAATCCCCACCTCAGCTAATGGATAGATTCGCTGAGGCGATCACTAGGGTAACTAGGAGCGCAACTATAGAAACCTTGCCTTTCTTCAACCTAGCTACAAGAGGAGCCTTGGTCTCAAAACCTGTGATCTTATTAGCTGAAGATGCTCCGGTAAAGACTTCTGGTAAAGTAAAAAGATCTAAATTCAACCGATTCCTAACAGGGCTGTATTTTATAACGGGACTTAAGCATACCATAAGTTCTGGTAAATGTCATTCTGAGTTTCAGTTAGCTAAAATTGATATGACAACACAGCTAAAGCAAGTTGAAGTTTCAAATCCTTCCACCCAAACTTCACGACTGGTCACTGTACCAAAAAATAGCGAGACGATTCCCACTTACAATGAAGTACCAGCGCCCAATTCTTACAAGAAACTATAATAAGTTATTATGGAACTAGAGAAAACACAAATCAAGACAGCAGAAGTTAGAAGTAGAGTAGATCTTTCTACTAGAGGTGTATTTTTAGCTAAGATAGCTGGAATGGAGGGGCTCCAAACTGTTTATTATGTTAGTCCTTATGGTGGTGGAGGCACTGCTGGGATGATTGCGGTTCCTGAGTTACTTGCTTCCATTTTGGTTTGTTGCCCAGAAGGTAGCGATAGCTGGTACTACATGGGAACAACATTTAATCCTGAGATAACATCAAGTCAAGATAAAGAAAATACTTCTACCCCATTCTCTAGGATAGATCCAGGTATAAATAAACTTTCTGGAGTTCCTTCTAAAGTAATTATACAAGGTAATAATGGTCAAGCACTAGAGCTTTCAGATGAGAATGATGAGAAGACTGTTAATAATGTTAAAGCGGAACTGAGGACTGGTAGTGGAAAGAAGATTACGATGCACGACAGCCCAGGCATCGACTCAATCAGACTAGACTCAGGAAACAACTCGTCTATAACCTTGACTAGCAATCCTCAGTTTGTGCCTGGAAAGGACGCACAATCCATTGAGATTATGTCTAAAGGCCCGCAACTACTAAGAAGTACAGGAAGCGATTTAGAGGCCAGGGTAGGTAGCGGAGGTCGCGAACTAACATTGCGAAACAGTGCTAATGGAGTTTTTTGGGGAAACTTCCAGCACGTTAATCCACTTATACCCTGTGGCAATGTAAATGTACAAAGTGATTGGGGCGACGTAAACATAATGTCAAAGTCTCCGCTCCTAGGAAGAATATTTATAGAGACTACAAGTGCAGTTGGAACTCAGCAACTAATACAGTTGCAGACCAACGCCCCCGATGGAACAATTGTATTAAAATGCTTAAATCCTACAGCGGGAAAAATTGTTTTAGACGCTACAACCATTGATATTAACGCTGGCGTAGGAGGATTAAGATTAAACTCTTTAGGACCACTATCTATTAGAGGAGAATCAACAGTCATCGTGGACAGCCTAGGCCCGACAAACATTAATGGTAGTATAGTCAGTCTAGCAGGAGCGCCTCCAGGAGCATTGGGTCTTCCTTCTTTAGCACTTCTTAACACTAGTCTTCCGGCCCCCACAGGAAAAGCACTGCTAGGGTTAGGAGATTACGCATTCACCGGAGTATTATAAATGGCATCTTTTGATCTAGAAACATTCCTTAGCGTAAAAGGAGAAGGTAATAGCGCAATTAGGGCGCTAGGAATCACCTATGGTATGCCTAGCTGCCTTTTAAATCTTGGTGAAGACTTGTTAAGTCTTCTGCCTACTCCTGTTCTAGTAAGCATTTCTCTAGCCACTCAAGAAGCTAGAGCAAAAGCGCAGGAGTTTATTAATAAGCTGTATCGTATGGTACAGCTAGACTTCGGAATCTTTACCTTTGATTTAGCTACGGGGAGATTTCAGTTCAAGATCGGTGAAGGCTGGATGGGCATTGGCCTTGATCAGCTTTTTGTTATCATTGAGTACATCAATGCTTTGGCTCAATTTGGGGCGGATATCTACAACGGTATTAACGCTGCTGTTGATCAAGTTCAAGCAATCTTAGATTGCGTAGGAAGTTACAAAGACTACCTCGAAGCGTCCGACCCTTCATACGGATCAAAGAACAAAACCGCCGCAGAGAGAGAGGCTGAAGCTAATCAGAAGTATGCCGCAGCAATAGAGCTAGCTAATGAGGGCAAAGACTTTATTGACAAGGCAAACGCATTAGAGGCTAGAATCAATCAAATCATTCAAGCTAGACAAAATGACCCCTCCTTGGAGCCCTTGTTCAAAGATGACGCGCAGTATGGCCTCTCCCTACTTAATACCTCGGGCGCGGTGGATCCTGGTCTTGACGAAGAGAAAACTTTCCGCCTGACATTTGGTCCTCCTGAAACGACGACAGGGCAGTACCTATTAACTAAAGATGGTCTTTACTACGACTCACAAAAAGGAGGTCTAGACCCGGTGTACACGGCTATCTCGGGAATTGTTCCTGTAGGGGACCGATGGAAGTATAATTTTGATTCAAACTTAGGCGGCAAAGGAGATGAGATTACTTTAGACTCACTCAACAAATTTGCTGATAACATATTTGACACTGGCTTGATAGATGATAGCTTAGGTATGCAAGAATACTATGATCAAGATCACTTCTTGCAGGTCCTGAAACAGCAAAGAGACAAGTTGGTTTTTGATTTATCCGCAGACCTCCAGACATACATAAATGATACAGGGGATGAGAATGATGCTATTGTTCTCAACCAAAAGCAGCTTATTATATCGGAAATTGCTAATCATAACAGTAAGTTAAATAGACGAAAAAAACAGATTGAGGTGGCTGTAAAAGCTCCTCAAGTTTACGGAGGTGAGTCGGCTCCCATTTTCCCTCCAGGTAAAGTGCCCATCAACGATTTCTCTTTTTTAGCGGATTATAATCTTCAAGTAGATTTAGAGAAACAAAAAGCTCTTGTTTTTGAGCAAGCTGAGGTTGAAGGCATTGTTCTTCCGATTAACGCTAAGTATGTTAGAACTTCTGCTAAACCAGACTCGCTTAGTTACGAGCATCTACACATTCCAACAGTGGGCCGGGGCAGTATCCTATACACCCCATCTTCTACTGGCTCGATTAATGCAGCAGTACTTTCTTTAACGGATGCTATAGTAACAGAAAATCTATTTGCAATCTATAACTTCTTGGATACAAACTTAGATTTTCCTGAATCAGAAGAATTCCAAACTACGAACTGCGCTACTGAAGACATGTATAATAATGCTCAGTTAGTAGGAACATCAAAAAAAGACATCTTTGTTTCTGGTTTAGGTATACCTTATCTTCAGGGAATTGTTAAAAATAAATCAGACGCTACTGGGGAAGCGTCAGCGTTAGGAAGTTTTGTTAAGTTACCGGACACTCCAGAGTACAGGAACTTAACCTACTCTCCTTCAGGGTTCAGCATGGAGTTTTGGGTTCATGTCCCAAGCATTACCGACGCTGAGACAGGCTGGCTAAGTGGTGGAGCTTCTTCGCTAACAAAAGTTGTGTTAGCTAGTGAAAACGTAGGAATAAAAGAAGGTGTATCTAACTTAGACACAGATGGGTCTGTAAGGGATCTAGACTTCTTGCCAAACAATAAAGGAGAGCAGTTGGTCAGGGGCATGATTTGTGGTTTTAGTAGGGACCGGCGTATAACCCAAACTTCAACATCGGCTAATCCAGTCTACTACAGTAACGATAATGCGGCTAATGACCCTGTGTCTTCGCTAAGTTTCTTTATAGCTCCTACGATATCCAGAGATGCCTCCGCTGCTTCGTTTATTAATAAGAGTGATTGCGTAAACTTTCCTGACCTACTAAAGATGAGGGTGGATCTAAACGCTAGTAAGTTCGGAGATGTCTCCTCTCAGTTCGTATTAGTTGATGTTGCTTGTGATCCCCTAAGAAATGAGGTCAAGATGTACGCTGACGGAACACTTGTTGCTCTATCCTCTATGACAGATGTTTTTGGTATGCCTCCTGGTCAGGCTGCTGCACTACCGACATTCAAAAAAGAAAATAGCTTCGAGTATTCCTCTACTACTGTACAAGCACCCGACATCCTGAGAAAAGGCCCTAAACTAAATTCCTTTTATACTCCTTGGATAGTTGGGGGAGGCTATACCGATGGAATGTATTATAACGGTAATTTTATGGGCGGAGATAGAGGAGGAATAACAAGTGGGCTTAGAGGACATTTAGGAAGTTTAAAATTTTACTCTAAGGCACTAAATAGTACAGAGGTAAGAATTAACTACGACGCCCAAAAAGGGTTCTTCAAAAATATTAAAATCTAATGTCAGCTAACTCAACAGTATTCCGTTATGGTATTAGGCCCACTAAGTACGAGGAGCAAGCTCCTAGATCTAAACGTCAAGAGGTATATGGGTTAACCTTTCCTCTGGGTAAAGATAGGCATTCTGGGGGGTTTTTTAAGAAGAGCAGCGGGCGTCAAATGATTCGACAAGCGGTCGCCCAACTACTAAAAACGGAAAGAGGCGAGAGGCTAATGCTACCTAATTACGGATGTAATCTCAGAAAGTATTTGTTTCAACCAATTACGCCTGAATTATTTGAGGGAATAAGGAACACAATTAGTGTATCCTTTTCTAACTATATTGTAGGAGCTACTTTAAAAAGAGTTTCTGTTTTTGAAACCGGGGAATACGACGCCACTGGCGGAAACGGACTTAGGGTTGTTTTGTCTGTTAGCCTAAATACAGATGACCTAGAGGTTTTTGATATCGAGGCAAAAATACAATGAATTTTTCTGGCACTATATCTTCGGACTTTATGAAGCTAGCTCCAATTGCTCTTAATAGGAGAGTGGATCTTATCAACTTTGCAGCGACAGACTTCATTACCCTTAGAGATTCTCTCATCTCCTATATCAAGGCAGTTTATCCTGACGAATATAAGTATTTTGTAGAATCAGACTTGGGTATGATGTTTATTGAGTTAGCTGCTTACATGGGATCAGTCTTATCCATGAAGGCTGACATGTTAGCTAACGAAAATTACCTTGCAACAGCGCAACAAAGATCTAGTGTAAAGAAACTTTTAGAGCTAATAGGTATTCGGATGCGAGGTCCTTTATCAGCCGCCGCTGACGCACAAGTAATTTTTTCTGAACAAGATTTAAGTGAGGTCAGCCAGCTAGTTATTAATCCAGGAGAACGAGTTGTAACTATTCAGTCTCCCGAAGATGGAGCGCAAACTTCGTATACTCTTTACAAGGTTGTTAATGGGCTAGTTGATAATGCAAATAGAACCGCTCAAATATTTTTGTCACCCAGTGGTGAAGGATTGGGTACAAACAATAATACCTTTTCAAACTTAGTTCTTCAAGAGGGAGCTTTAGTTGTTGAGGCTGGTGAATTTGCGGCCACCGAGGGCCAAAAAACTATTCCATTAACTGACGGGCCTGTAGTGGAAGGCAGTGTGCAAGTATTTATTCAATCTGAGTCTACAGACACTGGCGGCGCGTATAAGGAAGTTGATTCCGTATATTTTGCCTCTGGAATTTCAGATAAAGTTTTTGAGTTAGTTTATGACGATTTTTACAATGCAACCGTAGTATTTGGTAACGGAGTAGCCGGAATTTCTCCACCTTCTGATGCCGCGTATTCTGTATCTTATAGAGTAGGGGGTGGAACGCGAGGGAACTTAGAGAAGAGAGCCCTTAATACCTCCGTGAGGGCTATTGGCGACGGAACAACCTATAACGGAACAATGACGAATACGTCTAAGGCTACAGGGGGGGCTAACGCAGAAACAATAGAACATGCAAAAAAGTACGCTCCTCTAACTTTCAGAAGACAAGATAGACTAGTTACTTTGCAAGACTATGCTGCTTTTGCTAACTCTTTCATCAGCACGTTTGGAACAGTAGGAAAAGCTTCTGCCGCAACTAGAAATGCTTACTCTTCCGCGAATACCATAGACATTTATATCCTTGAGAAGGCAGGAGACTTTCAACTTCAAAAAGCTACTACAAACTTTAAGACTCAGCTTTTAGAGGCTATGAGTGAGAAGAAAATGATGACTGATGATCTAGTTATCGTTGACGGCTTAATCAGAACTTTAGATTTAGTTTGTACTATTAGAGTAGACTTGGGGCAAAAAGAAAACGAGGAAACCGTAAAGGCAAAGGTTAGAGATAAAATTCTAAATTATCTTAGCATAGATAACACTGAGTTCGGTGAAGATCTTATTGTAGCTGATTTAAATAGATCAATATTTGAAGTAGATGAGGTTCGTTTCTCTACTTTGGATAACGTGAATCAGGACATTAGAATTGATTTCAACGAAATCATACAACTAAATAATTTAACTATTAACGTAGAGTACTTAGCCTGATGGTTGATAACAGCAAATACACCCCTAACCCAAGAAAATACTACAAGTCTAACTTTGTAGATTTACTCGAAGTATTGACGCCTGGAGTGTACCAGCAGGAAGATATAGATCTTAGTGGAACCGAGGTAAACCCTCTTTCAGAAATAATCAATTCCCATATTCGCATAGCGAACAATATATCCACAATCCTTCCTCTATCCTCGGTTCCAGGGACGCAAACAGGGAATTTAAGTTCTCTTGAGGGGATAGGCCAGTATTTTGTAAAGCAGAATGAGCTAACAAAAATTACTAATCAGAGTTTCCGCGAAGATATTCTTCTTCCTTTAGGCAAAAATTACACTAACTTTGAGTTTAAAGCAGACTTCTACAATTATTTGTCTTCTACATTATTGCCAAAGTTGGTTCCTCCCGGTGTTACCACCCCAGGAACTATAGAGAACAATATGTCGGAGCTTTCCGCTTTTACAAATAATTCGGATGCATCCTCTGTTCATAACTATTTAGTAGACAGCTTAGGTTGGTTCTATTTCTTAAATACTTCTGCCTTAGGTGGCCTAGATTTTTCTCCCTCCTCTTACGTTTTGGAAAGATTGGCTGATCTTTTTGTTGGAAAAGAATTTACCACTTTTGATGGTGTTAGCGGTTTACAGGAATATGTTTGGAGAAATGTTGAGGCTTGCTCGTTCGGTTCTTACATACCATCTACCTATCTTTCTGGCCCTGCCGATGCTATATTGGATGCCAGCGATGGACCCGTAGCCACCTACACAAGTGGCACGCAAAAGCTAGCTAATTTACAAGTCTTAAATGAGATTATTTACTCACCTTTGAATATTGATTCTCAAGACTATACTGTGAAAGCGGCTTTTGATGATTTCTCAGACGCGGGAATAACGCTAACGGATAGAACTTCCGCTGGCCCAAATAGAAAATTTTTAAATGCTTTAGGGTTTCACTTTGCTGATATATCAAATCAAACAGAAGATATAAAGTATATTTATGATATCGAGAATGCCCCAAAAGAAAGATTAAGATACATAGCAGACCTAATAGGATTTAAACTTAGGGGCAATGCGTCAGAGAAGTGGAGGCATCAGCTTAGAGTAGCCACAAATATCTACAAAAAAATAGGTACTGAGGCTGCTTTACGATCAGCATTAAATGCTCTAATTGTAAATAGTGTTCTTGATTTGAGCGGAAGTATAGTTCCGCTTTGGGAGTCATACTTACCTTTTTTGATTTGGTATAGCTTAGGAACAGAATCACCGTTATTCAAAAACTTAAGGACATGGACTCCACAAAAGGCTGTTGATTCTGGAGTTTTTTCGTATAGCACTAGTAGCCTTGAGGAAAATCTAAAGCTAACTACAGACACCATTCTTCTAGATTTAGCTAGACAATTCCCAGAGAACTTCCGTTCTTTTGGAAAAGAATATCCGCTCCCTAGATTCTACAGGATGAACAATGATGGGACGAAAGGAGAAATATACACAATCTTAGGTGATCCCAAATCGCTAGGATGGCACGCTCATGTTAGTGGGGGGCCGGGATACGAAGCTATTCGAAGGCAGCGATATGATTACGGAGAGAGGGCGCAATGGGACGATGCGGTGACTCCCGGACCATTTGGAGTTGGCGTTTATATGGCCGGGAGCGAGCATCCCCAGGACGACTCAAAAGTACAGTATTTACTATTCGAAGGTGATGCGGATTTTGTTTTTAATTTTAGGGGCAGAAATAACTATCCCATTCCTCCCTTCGAAGAAGTAAAATATTATCGAGACTGTGTAGTCACTCAACCAATGGTAGATGTTTTAGTTGATAAACTTAAATGCTTCAAGGTTAGAGAAGAATTTGCTGATCAGGTAGGCGATTATATCTCCGAGGCTACTGTAAAGGCAGATAATAACATAGAAGATCTAAATGAATTTATGATGTTCTTTAGTTCAGTTCAAAACCCACCGAACTATGACGATGTAATGTTTAGCATTTCAGACTATGAGAAAAATCTTCTTAGTTTATGGAATGGCAAGTCTTCTCATTTCTTTTTAGACTTTGACAACACGGACTTTGATTTTAGAAGCGCCAACCTAGAAAACGATTCTAAGTACGCATTATATGAAACGGCAAGAGTTACTCAGGAGTATAGTCCTGCTCACTCCATACCGAGAGTTAATCTTAACGCGAGCGCCTTCGATATCACTGAGCCATCCTCCACGCTCTTCTCTTACGTCGGGCTGGACAAAGAGGACACTAGGGCGGGATATTCTTCAGGAACGATTCTAGGCAACGTAGCGGTCAGTGGAGTGGACATAGTATCTACTCTAACACCGGAAGGACACAGTACGTTCAAGAGGGATCAGGTAGATACCATCACATCTCAATTAAGCTCAACTGCGGTAATTGTGGGGCCTACTAGAAACTCTCTTAGAAGAAGAAATCTAAAGAATGTTTTACCTAAAGAAGGGTATTACGATAGAACAGGGTTCAATGCTCCAGTGCAATGGGCAGAGCTTATAAACGAAGAATCTCTCCCAAGCTCGTTAGGAGAACTTACGCTAGGTTATATTGCTTCTTCCAATGAGTTTTATACCATAGCAGATCACACAAACATCTCTGGAGTTTGGGACTTCTGTGAAAACCTGGAATCAAATAAAACATTTTTTGGTGTAGACACTAGTAATACATTTCCTTATAGAGGTTTTGCTGGTGGCTTAGGGTCGGACGCAAAAAACGAAAACATTTCTTCTGCTACTGACAGGTACGTTGATCGCTGTCAAACACCAGAGGTATACCTGTCTATGCATTCCTTGTTTGAGAGGAAAGCACGAGACTACGCAGAAAGGCAAATAAGTAATGACCCGTCTAGCTTCTCCGATGATACCTATTGGAAAGATCAAGTTCAAAGCTTTGCCAACTCAGCCATAGCCAGCGGCTATGTATTAAACTCATACAAAGATTATGAAGGCTTTAGCCCTGGGACAGATTTTCAAAAATTGTTTGCCTCCTACTGCAAAAACTTTGGAAGGCATCCTGTGGGTGGGGACTATCCCAATAAAACGGGAGGATACATTTTTGCTCATATCTTTGGAAAGGGTTTATACAATTGTGATTTCGAAAAGTTGGGTGTCAATGGGCAATCTTTCTTAGAGACTTCGGTACAAGAAGATAAGCCTATAAACAATACAAACGTATTTTCTGATGGGGGAGCGGGAACATTTATTGCGAGAGACTCGGACCAAGCTGTTATCCCTATCTCAGGAACATACCTAGATTCTGTTAGCTCGGCTGACTATAGAAACCCTACCATTTTGAGCGGAATTGAGTTTTGTGATGTTTCTTCTGGACCGAGCCCAAACCAATTTAAAATTATTAGGCTGGATACATCGTCCTATATTCCTGGAAAAGGTAATTACTTAATAGATAACACGGTAATTAAATGTAAAACCGTTGGTGGGTTACCTCGCCTTAGGTTTGATGTTTCTTCCTATGGAGACTCTGTAAATACTTTAGTTCCTGAGCATCAGTTTGAGCTTAAAATAAATGCTTTGGTTGCTGATGAGGAGAAAGGAATATTAGGTGGCGGGAAGTTAGGTATTTGGATTCATACTGAACCTGAAGACGGATTGATGTGGACTTGGACACAAAAAGGAAAGTGGGTGCCTACAGATGTCTCTACTTTAAGCATAGATCAAGTTAAGTTTAATCTATCTCATATATTTAATTTTACCTTACGAAATAGAGGAGCTACCTTTGTAGAGTATTGCTTAAATTCACAGAACACGCAAAGTAAAAAATACCCTGACGTTTCTTTAGAGACTATTCAAAAAGAATACTTTGATGAGTTCTTAGTAAAGTTTGATACTAGAAACTTTACTGTTCATAATAATTATGAGTATCTACAAATTATAGACAAGAATAACGAACAGTTTAAAAAGACCGATCAAGTACACAAAGATAGAAACTATGTGGTAGAGATTTTCTTTTTAGAGAATCAAAACCCGGATAAGTATATGCTTATTGACCGCGTGGAATTACAGGACACCACTCTCCGTTATCAGGCGGGCCTATCAACGGGGTTAGGTTTGGAAACAAGCGGTATCCCATTAACTCCATTTATCGAAGAGTATAAATACTTCATGGATAAAAAAGAAATCGCTGGGTTATTAAAATTCTATAATGGATTAATAGGACAGCCCGCAGGAATGCACACTACGGTCTTCGCAACTAGAGACGCCAGCATCAGTTCTGAGGACTTGGGTGTCAGCGGAGGAAGCAGAAATAATTACAGACAACATCCTGATTGGGTTCCTAATACCAAAAGCGGACAACAATATACGGCAGTGGAGTTCGAAAACTGATGAGAGGAGAAATAGAAATTTGGCAAGGAGATAAGATAGTCTTTAGCGATAATAACATGCTGACAGACGGGGCTGGGTCTATTCTCGCTGATATTATGACGATCTCTCCGTCTTACTCGGGTATTCCTGAGCTATCCTCTCTTTTAGACACCTCTAACTTTACGATTCAGGCGATGTCCTTTGGCACGGCTCCTCAAGGATGGGTAGCTAGAGGAAGAGAGAATAAACAAATATCTAGAAATGGGTTAACCACTTTGTGGACATCCTCTGTTGAAACTAATGATTACTCCGCCATAGCTTTTTTTGCGGATGAGAGCGCCGCTCCAGGACAGAAGAGCTATCCGGTTAGCAACTTTACTCCTACCGCCCCTGATCCGCAACTATCTGTTTTAGAACTAAGCACCACTCTGCCTGATGATGGTAGCACCACTTATAGTGCCGCTGTTTCTGGGTCAGGCCAACATCAAAATTATCAACCAGCGTATATTAAGCAGCAACTTATGGACAAGGATCCTATAGGATATCCTTATTATGCACTCACTTTACTTGCTGCAACTGTTGGAACATACCCTCCAGGAATATCAGATGCGGGGACCTTAGGCACAATGCTTCTAACCTTCTCTTCTATAGAAAATGCTACAAAGCTTCAACTTTCTCTTAATACAGGTAGCTACCCTAATGAGGCCAGCTCTATAGATACGGATGGATTTATTTCTGTAGTCCCAGGGACGGACTCTATGAGCGGGGTTACTGTATCATCCAATGCGGATTTTGCATCTAATGGTATTGTGGAGTATGCCTTAACTCTATCAAAGGATGACGTAGCTGCTTTGAATTTTTATGGAGGGGTGTACCATATGGGTCTATGGGCTTTAGATCTTAAGGAGTCACTTACGGCAGGAAATAGTCCACCGTTTGCATTCAGCGCACTAGATAATCCTAGAAAATACAAGTTGTTTTGTAGAAAGGGGTTGTCTAAGGACCTGACATACATTGATGACGTTACACAATATCAAGACATGACCATAAAGTGGAGGCTTCGTTTCCTATGAAGAATTTTACAGAAGAGTTAGGGATTACAGGACATCTCACCATAATTAAGAAAGAGAGGTCAGGAGATGAAGAAATACTCCTCGACGATCCAAACATTATTGTGTCTGGTATGGGCACGGGATTATCGTATCTATTCACGGCCTCTGGTTCAGACCAAATTTTAGATTATCAAATCCAAAAGTTTCAGTTAGGCTTGTCTGGCCCTCCAGCAGGAGGTGTGGTTAGTTCAATCAATCAGTTATCCGGGGCGTTGTCCTCTGTAGCTGAGTACGGTACGGGAACAAATAATCAGATCTTTGTAGGTGAGCAGTTAGTAGGTGGAGGTGTCGTACCTAATAGTGTATTTGCAGAGATACCTACTAGCAAAATGACTAGAGTTAACGATAGTTCTGTTAGGTATACTTTAGTTGTTGATGAAGAGACAGCTAATGACCTCCAAAGAAACGGTAACGACGCAGCAATAAATGAGATTGGTATGTTCATGAAGAATCCAACAGGAAATGCCCAGGACAGGCCAATTTTAGTTTGCTACAGAACATTTAGTGATATAGTAAAGACTAATGATTTTAGTTTAATTTTTAGGTGGACAATAAACTTCTGATATGGCATTCAATTCAAACGATATTTATACAAGTAGCGGAAATGTAGCGTTGTTCAATGCTTGGACACCTCATGTTACCAAGTTTGACACTAGCACTTTTTATAACTGGGAGCAGGACAACTTACCCCTTTACGATTTAGAAGAGCGCACATACGAGCTTTGGGAGCAGCAAGGGTTCACTACATCTGCGGGCGTCCCTGGTCTCGCGCTTACTGTGTCTGCTGATGCCCCTGAGTTAACCTTACAGCAGAATAGAAATATTTTTACTGACCTAAGCTCTGCCATAGCAGCTATCCCAAAGGTAGTTCGTTTTCCCGTTCTAGTCGAAGTAGGTAACTTTGGGGACCTTGGGCCACTTGAGCTTAACAACTTTAGAATAGAAGAGAATGGCTCTATAGAAATAGTAAACAGAAATTTTTCTAGAATTCTAAATGCTTCTGCAACATCAAATATTGCCGCTGCCTCTCCTGCGTACAACAAGTTTATTGATTTGTGTAGTCAACTTAGTTCGGCAGACCTTAGTGCTACATTGTCAGACACTAGTTGCGTTCACATACAAACACCAGTCCTATCAAGCACTATTGATCCTAGGGCAAATAGTAATAACAATTTTATATTTTATCCTAGGATTGATGCCACAAATAGGTTTGCTCCACTACACACATCTTTTAATGTAGTTAACAGTACTGTAACTCTTGCTGCTACTGCAAACGTATTTGGAATAAATCCTTTTGAAAATTCAGTCGCAGACGGTACTATTTCCACTTTAGATATTAGTGGAGTTAATAGCTTTAACGATTCTTTTTTAGCAAGAACTGCTGTTACAGATGGGCTTAATCTAGGAGGAAATTATTACGGAAATAAATGTACTAAGATCAAAGTTCAAAATTGCGATGGTCCGATATACATAAGAAATTTTTTAGTTAATGCTTCCACGGGAACAACACAAAATCAAAATGTAGGTATAGAAGTAAATAATTCTAAAGTAGTTCTAGAAAACTGTGCCTCTGTAAGAAATAAAGAAGCAGGGTTTAAGTTCCTTAACTCTGCTGTAACATTGTCTAGGTCAGCGTTCTCTTACAGAAATTATGATGGTACAGTAACAACTAGAGTTGCTGAAAAAGGAGTAGGCTTTCACGCAATTAACAGTGAAATAACTTTAAGCTCTCTCGCTTCTTCTTCCCTTGCTGATATCGGTGACTACCAAGCTTCTGGTAGGGACGCACTTTTTGTCGCTTCCAGGAACACTAAAGGCATAGTCCTAGATAACTCTAAACTTACAGGTGGGGTTCAAAGAACTACAACAACCAGAGATACGGAAGGAGCTTTAATTTCTGAGTTGAATAATTTGGTGGGCATTGAATTAAATTCTTCCTTTGCATATGTTAAGGGTTTAATAGATGTTTATGGCAATAAGAAAGGTATTGTTTGTGAGGGGTCTGTATTTTCTTATGAGGACCTGACCGTAGACGGATCTCAAGAGCAAGGTGTACTAGCTAATAACTCTACTCTTACTTTTGATTCTGATTCTAAAATTGACAGTGCGTACAGATCGCAACTTGATTTTTCTGGTAATAGTGTGCATGTAGATCTAGCCAGCAACAGTAAGTTTAGTTTTAAGCCTAAGGAGAATGCTGCTACTTCTTACGGATTCACTAAGTACATAAATGCATTCGGTGGCTCTGCTGCTCTTAAAGCGGCAAAGAACTCTGTTCTTGATTTGTATAAAGCTAATATCCTAGTAGAGGATTCAACTAATGATAATCAAACAACCTTCGGTAGAGGTGTTTTGGCTACAGAGGGATCTGAAGCTAGACTTACCGGCGAAGCGAACGCTGCAACATATATTCTAGGTCCAAGTACTTTTGCAAAGCAGAAGAGTGTTGTTGGTGCTATGGCCGATAAAGTCTCTCATATTTTCTTTCACGGACCTACTGCCATCGCGCAATTTGGCGTAGATGTTCTTGCTTCAGATAACTCCGTAGCCACATTCGAGCCTAGAAGGCTTCCTGAAAGTAGAATTCCTGATGGATCTTTTGGGGTTTCTGATGCAGGAAACCATACGTCGGTGGAGCTTCACTCAACAAGGGCGTGCATTGTTGCTGATAATAACAGCACTATAACCATGAAGGATTTAGGTGCTTACGCAGCTAACTGGGGCCTTGGTCCATCCGGGGCTGCTCTTTTAGAAGACATCGCTGCCACTGACGCAGAGTTTGCTACTTTTAGTAGCACCGTCTCTGCGGGGTCAATGCAGTTTCTCGCAAACCCGGACGACATTACTGCTGTAAATGCTAGTTCTTTAGACTCAATTCCTGATGCGGGTGTTACTCCAAAAACAGTAAATACTACAGCGCAGCTTAATACCATCATCTTTGATAGAACGCTAGGACTTCCTAACTACTCCGACTCTCAACAATTTTCTGTTGGGGGAATGTGCGTTAGGGCTTTAGGGAATAGTGTTGTTGATGTGGAGAATGTTCATTTCCCCTTCCCGTTCAATGCTAGTCCCGCAGATGGCTTATATTATGATGTTAACGGGGAGCTTTGCGATCGGTTTGGTATTTGGAATATCGCTGATCAATCTAAACTAAAAGCTAAGTACTTGTCTGTTAGCGGAGTACACCCCATAGACGGTATACAGCACGGTCCTAGTGCTATCTATATTTCCTCTGTAGGTCCCGCCGACTTCCCTGGAAACGGTGCCCCTTCAGGTACACCAGACACAGGTACGCTAAGTATCCTTGATGCCTTTGGTGCGGGAAGTGCCGTTTGGATGATTCCAAAAGGCGTAGATGTCAATAGTGATTTTGATAGATTTGCTCCAATCCCAGACACAATCACGGTAGAAGAAGCACGACAACTAGGAGGGGCTGGGATTAATGTTAGTGGAACAGAAACGTATACCTTTGGTGTAAGTGGAGCGTATAACAATCGTGGCCCATTCAGAATTTACTGGTCTCCAAAAGCCAGTGCAAAGCTTTTAGCCGGTGGCCCAGATCTAAGTTCTCTAGGGGAAGCATATCAAATTTTTGCTCAAGGGTATAATTGCTCTGCTCCACTGTCAGCACTAGCCCCTTCAGGGGAAATAAATGCTAGCGGTTACGCACCTGACCTATTAAAACTTAGCTATGATAGTGATGGAGATGGAGTTCCTGATTCTTTATGGACATCAGGGTTTTATTACTGTGCTGAAATAATAGAGGAAAACCCAACGCAATGTGTCTTGGAAGAATCTGCTGCTGATACATTTGCTAATGCAAGAAATGCCAGCGTTGGTCTGGCGGGTAGACCAAGAAAAACTACAATATACAAGGCTGATCTGAGTAGAGCTTCAGAGTTCTATCAAGGTGATACGATTACAGGCTTCAGATCAGCAACAGTATTTGATCTTTCGAGGGATGACTAATGGCTGAACAACAATACAACGAAAGTAATTATAAGTTTACTGATCCGGTTCGCTTCTTTAAAGCTAACGATCCTTACTACTTTGAGGTAGATAACATTCCACTAAAACAGCTTCAAGAAAACTGCTTGTGGCTTAAGGATCAAATTAAGAGAGAGATCATTAAGATCACTAAAGTTAAGCGTATAGACATTGAAGAGCTTAAACCTTATTCTACTGGTGGGGACAGACTTGTTAGAGTAAACCCTGGGCGGTATACGGCCAGGATTAACGACGCAAGTAGCAAAAAACCTTTAGCTTACTTAAGGCAAGTTCTTGGTTCCTCGATCGGAGATGTGGATGCCTACGAAGCTGCTCTTCCTAATGCAGGAACTTTCAATACAGTCACCGAACAGGGAGTAAATACCCTTCTACGAATTGTTTTAGAAACCTTTCAGGACTCTTTAGCTGAAGATGCATTGGGAATGAATGGCCTTGCTGAAAGGGCCTTCACCTGGCCCGTAATAACTCCCGACAGCCCAATAGGCGTATTCGGTGTTGAAGTCTCTCAACAGGAGGACACAGGAGCCTTAGGCTACTCTGAAACCACAACAGCCGAAGGGACGATTGGCGCAGCTAATATTCCCATGCTTATTACTGAGGCTTTAATTTGGGCAAAGTCTAAAAATAGTGTTGCTGATAGTGTACTGCTTACCACTTATGATTACACAGATCCGGGCAACGGGTTTAGTTACCTACCTCAAACGGAAAGCTTCTTTGTAAAAAAGTGGAGAGGTGTTGCTAGAACAGCCATTGTTGATGTTCCTGATGAATTATCTATTGAGGTTCCCGTCTTCGATACCACTGACTTTAGCTACATTGATGCTGGTGGGGAAGAGCAACAAGTAGATAATGTAACAAATCGCATTGATATGGTATTCATTTATAGTAAGCCTATTGATGCAAGTTCCACTACTATTATTCGAAGTACTGGTAAGGAAACTATAAGCACTCCCACCTTAGGTATTGTTCGAGGAGCGGGTATTAAAGTTAACTATAAGGAAACGGAAGACTACAAAAATGATTATGTAGTAAGCACTAAGGACAATAATATTCTAGCCTCTCCTTCGGACGCACAAAACTCCAACATGGGCTTTACAGCAGCGTCAGCAAATGATATTGCTTTTGATGTTAGAGGTAGCTTTCCGTCGCCAGACGATCTTCTTAACATAGCTCCGTTGCTTTCTGAGAAACTAGAAAACGACGCTTTTGAGTTAGTAGGTCAATCAATTCTTCCTGTGGCTTACGTCTGGGTAACACCGGACTCCTCAGTGGTCACCACTACGGACGTTATAGATATTCGCCCTCTGTTTCGAACAGCAGAGCTAACGTATAACGAGCGAGCCGGTATCGCTGCCGCTATACCTCAGCTTTCTCTCGCTAACCCTGCGGTAGGAAAAGCTCAGATGAAGTATGAGTTGAAGAGACTTTACAATGACATCAACTCACGTTTAGTTTTTGTCGAGAATGAGGGCGCGGTCACACCGGGTATTCGAACAGTAGCTACGGGTTATGTTTTTGGTGGTTGGAACTTCGGACCAGAAGGAGCTTTGTACGATCTTCAGCGGCTGGTTAATGCAAACAATACGAATGCTGCTGATGATAGTGAAGAAGCGATAAAGACTGAAGTGCGAAGGACGATGGGCCTCCTACAGACGGGTCTATCCATCCCAGCTTACCCTGATTGGGATTTAGCTGATTGGACTAGGTATAATGAGTTTGGGCAGTTTGGACCCTTAGGGGGTTCCCTTCTGGGGGACCTAGGTAAATTTCCAAATGATTACATTAATGTTTTCTTTTCAGAAAAAGGAGATGAGTCAGACACCGACGCTTCAATCATTTGCTCTAGTGCAAAAGAAAAAGTAAATACTGATGGACTTAACGATAGCGCAGAGTACCCAGAAAGAATAAAAACTTTTAAAGTTACAAAAGCAAGTGATCAGCGACTCGCCACCCGCGCATCGTTTGCATACATAAAAAAGAGAATTAATTTTGATAGAGGAGCCTACCCAGGCATGGTAGATTATATCATAGATGTTGATTTCTTAAATAGTGTACCCCTAACTTCTAATTCGGGTCACTTTACCCGTGATTCTGCTAATAGCAGCGGCACGAACTACGACCAATTAGGTTACGGTGATGAAGAGGCAGGTAGGTTTATAGGTAATTGGATAGAAAAGGGAGAAGATCATTTCGTTATTTATCTTGCGTTTGCAGTACCAGACCAAAATAGACGTGCATCCACCCGAGGCATAGCAGACGAGCCTTTCTTCCCAGCACCCCATCAGTACAGAAAGGGTAACAGTACTGTAACAGCTAGTGCTAGAGGCGGCGATAGATTTAGTTCTTTTGTTGTTTTGACACAAGCCACACAATCCGCCAATGATGCAGCAATAAGAACTCAAAACGATATCTTTGGATATAGAGGAAACCCTAGAGTAGGTAGATGTACTTACCCTACAATAACTTGGTCTATGAAAGCTATTGATGGGGGAAACAGACAATTCCATTATGGGACACTTAATGGCAATGAGCCCACTATTTCGTTAGATCAGAATTGATAGATGGCTGAAGAAACTACATTTGGTTGTGGAGAGTTTCTTCCGGGCCGAGGACCATTTAACTTTCCTGATGGTCCTGGTGACCCTGTAGTAAATGATCCTAGAGGACCTAATGCCGAACCAGGCCCTGATCCAGGTGTGTATGAGCCGCCCGAGATCGAGGTGTGTGATTGTCGCCCTGCTTCTGTACAGGTCCCTATAATTATTTATCTGGGATCTGATGGAAGATATAAATACTGGGAACAGCAGATACTTAAGAACTGCGTTCCTATTGTTAATGGTTTTCCTGTTGATAATACAATAGATATAATAACTGATCTACAAACAACACTACAACAACTTGGTTTTCAAGTAACAAATACAGATCCGGGAGGTGATGAGTGTCAATCCCAAACCGATCCTCCTGGGCAGGATCCTGATTGCGAAAGCCAAGTCTGTGATCCGATAAGAATTTTTTATAGAAAAAAAATTATTAGAGACCTCTCAGGCTCACCATACGATCCTTCAGGGCGCGGCGATAAACCTGAAGAAACAGGTCCTACTTACGGAATTCCTGAGTGCAAATGTGTTGTGTTTACTCCAGGTCCAAGTGTAGACGTTTTAAGCCAAAACGCAACGCAAACGAAATATAAGTATACTTGGCAAAGAAGATGTAAAAATGTGAAAGGTGGGTACACTCCAGCACAAGAAGTTCTTAATAATTTTGTAGGCAGTCTGACGTTTGATAATTTTACAGTTGAGTCTGCTCCTCCACCACGAGATGTTCCTTGTAGCACAACGAGTAATGGTTCAACAGGTTTAAGGTGTAACAGTTCTTTTAGTTGTCCCGATATATCATTAGTTATTACTGTAAGAAACACTATTCCCCCAACAGGTCCTCCAGCCCCCACGCCTCAAGGACCATCTACTCCAGGCCCTACGAGCCGAGCTTGTCGTTGTGTAATCAATTCTAACGATCCTTTAAAGCAACAAGTCGTGGATAATGAAAACAACGTAATAAGTGTTTCGGCTATATTTACCCAAACTTGTGAAAATATAATAGGTTTTAATGGAAAAAATAACAAACAAGTAGTTAGTAATTGGAGGCAGGGGCTGATCGGTACGGGTGCTCGTAATTTTGGGGGAGCGAATGTTGGGAAATGGGGAAGCGATTGCGCCATTAATAACCGATGTAATGGGCCGTGTAGTGACATAGTAATAACATACGAAATTCCTCTATCCACAGGCATAGGTGATCAAGCTCCTATAGCCCCTCGACCCCTAAACCCGGATGATCCAGGGAACATAGCCGATCAAATTGATACGGATCCTGGGGTAATTCCACCCGGTCCACCTGATGGGATCAACGCTGAACCGGCTGATCCCGTACCTATACCGGAAAGTCCCCCAGGGGATGTTCCTCCAGTGCCGCTTGATCCAAATGGAACCAACTCTGAGCCGGTTGACCCCGTGCCCGTACCGGAGGTTTCTGTAGGTAATGTTCCTCCAATTACTTTAGAGTCTCAAAACGTAACCTATGATGCTGGGGGAAAGGATACAGCGGATAGTATTATTAATTCAGACATTATTGACCTTTCAGACCCAGATATAGTAAGAAAAATTCTTCAAAGTAAACCAGCCGGGCAAGAAGATGAAGAAGTTTTCTTTAAGTTCTCTTCTAAAAGAAGAAAGAAAGTAAAGAACACTAGTAAAAAAACTGACATTTTTGACAGAGTTATTGATGAGAGTCTATTAAAGTTAATGACGAGTAATTTAGTTTTCGGAGATTGGGATAGTTCCTTGGCCGCATCCGTCACCCCAGAGATCATCTACGATAATTTAAACACCACAGCAAAGAATTTATTTAATTCTATACTTAATCCAGATGGAACTTTCTTGTCTAAGTTAGACATTTATTCCATGGTAGGTCCAAGATTATTAAAAGGAACCATATCTGAACTTAAGACGAGTGACCTAATAAATCTTTTGGCCGCTAGCAAAGGTGATACTGAAATAAAAGTAGTAAGGAGCGACTCTGAAATAGTTAATGAGACTGTAGCACTAGCTCTTGTAGAGAAAAACTACTTCCCGTTAGATTACAAGAAGTATGAGGGCTTAAGCAGAGAGACGTTTAAAAATAATAAGATACTCTCTAGTGATATTGATAGGTATATTGATGTAACTATTGCAGACGTTACTCAGAGATATTATGTAAACGACGATGATACTTTTATAGATAGAAGCACCCTAAAGTTAAAAGATGGGGAATACTTTGACGTTACTTTGGGTGGAAATACCACTAGAGTATACGCTGAATCAGAAAAAGATCACGCATATTTTGTGCCAGAAAAAACTAGACAGGTTGCTATTAATCTTTTAGGTGGGGACCCGAGTAGGATTCTTTCGGTAAGTGGGGACCCTTCGGGTATAGAGATTGATCACTCCTTAAGTTCTCCTAGAGAGAATGTATATTTCCTAAGTTGTGTTCTGAGTTCTGTGGAAACTTCCCTACCGCTTAATCAAAGTAAACATCTAAAAAGAACAAAGGCTAGGTATGAATACACTTCCCTAAGAAACATAAATGAAATTAACGAGTATATAAAATACAAGAGTAACCATCAGACCTTTATTTTAAATGATGAAGACTTGCTTTTAGATTATGTTGAACGAGATGGAAAACTTTTCTTAGAGCAAACAGATATCATTGTGGACTCTCCAAAAGAAAACAAAACTATCCCACTACTCACTAGGCAAATACCTTGGTACATACTACTCTACCCAACGAACAGATCTGAATATCTTCCTTTTGATGTAAAGTCTCAGATAACTGATATTGATCCCCCAACAAAAACTTCCCTAGGAACAATTACTAGGAAGTTGATTACAAAGCCCACAATCACTCCCCGATTTAAAAATTCAACTAATCAGTTCGTTCAGACTTCTTTAGTAGGAAAAGGCGCAAGGGATGTATTTGACCAGGCTACTAATGATGCTAGAATAAATAAAATAAACATAGACAACCCCCTATTCGTTACTGGATATATTGATTCTACAAGAAAAATAACTTCTTCAAACAAATTCAAACCTAGTAGGGTCAAGACTGGGTATAGACTGCTAAAAGAAATTATAGAAAACTTAGACCAAAACTATTTACTCGGCCTTAACGGTGTAGGAAAAACTTTGACTGAGTTTGATGTTCTTTCTAGGTTTAATTTAAAGCAGTATAATTCCTTATCTAAATTAGACGGCTTTTCTAACATCCGTAAAACAGTCTTCAATGGAATGTTTAGTGATGTCAAGGTGGTCCCAGCGACAAAGAATTCGGACTCTAAACTAGCTTCTAAAAAGACACAATTGATTAAAAGAAAGTCTACCGCAACGGCCCCTGACGCTTTTCCTGAACAAAAATCAACTAATACAGGAAACTCAATTACGCCTCCTACAGTAGAAGACCCTCCTACTTTAACTCCGTACCAGCCGCCAGCACCCCCAACAGCACTACCTTAACATTTTTCAAAACAAAAAACATTTGTTTCGTTTGGTATGCTAAATAACCTAGAGATGAAAATCTTAATCTTTTTATAGGATATAATTATGGATCACATGAAATTAACTGACGAGTTACGTCAACAGCTTATGGAAGCTGCTGTTTGGAAGAATGACGAGATTTCTACTCGTCTTGATGAGTCTGGCGGCGAAGAAGAAGTATTTGAGGCTGAAGTAGCCGATGAAGACGAAGAAGAGGAAGTTGTAGAAGAGGGTGCCCATGTTTGCCCCCTTTGCACTTCTCAGCTTGACGAGTCCATCGACGAGGAGCGCATCCTTGAGCACCTCAACGTAGTCCTTGGTCTTGTAGACCGTCTTAGCCAACTTAACGAAGGCGACGAGGACATTGAGTCGGTTATCGACGAAACTATTGCCGAGCTTCTTTTCGCTGACGAGGACGAGTGATCGTGAATAGTATCGGAGACTTTGCTGAAAGCCTGATACTAGGCACAGTTGAGGACATTAAAGAAGGAAAGTCTTTGCCTCCTAAACTAGAGGAGGCAAAGGCTGCTTCCGCTGGTGCTCCAGCTAAGGACGTATCTAAGATACAGGTCCCTGATGAGATGATGCGTCAGATTCTTGGTGAAAGCTATCATCCTCAAGATACTCCCCCCGTAGAAGGATTACCTGAGTTGGTGTGGGAACAGCCTGAAGAGGAGGCCCCTGCTGCTGAACCTGCTTACCTTACAGAGGAGACAGGCCAACAGCTTGTTTCTCTACTAGAGGAAGTAAAAAGCTTGGTGGGTGACCTGAGAGAAATGACTTCAGCAGGCGCTATCGGCGTTAATTTAGCTGGGCCAGTTGCTGATCCTATGAGTCCTCACAAATCAAGGCGCAATAAAAAAGACATTCTAAAGGATTCAATTAGAAGAAGACTTAAATGAAATTTCCCGAAGCATTATATTGTTTGAACGAAGCTAAAGAGGGAAGAAAATATTACACCTCTAAGCAAGCTACTAAAAAGGAAAAGAAAAAATCCTTTAAGGGTAGAGTTAAAGTTTATGACAGTATTGCAGACGCTTTATCCAAAGGTAGCGTCGGGCAGATTTTTTCTACTAGAGCGGCAGGAAGAATGTATGTTATATCAAAAGCTAAGTGGGGAAAGAAGAGCAGTGGAAAAATAGCAAAAGGGTTCACTCCTGGTAGCTCCACCCCTTCTTCAAAATTTGGCAGTATCAAGAAGCACGCTGCTCGAACTATGCTTCGTCACGGACAGGGCTCTAAGAAATTAGCCGCAAAATATGGATCTAGAACCATGAGAAAATCTAGAGGTATTGGCGGCAAAGATGGTCGTTTAAAAGGAGAATAATATGCAATTACTACAAGACGTATTTATCGTAGAGAATCTTCAAGTTCTCACAGAAGGTAAGACCAATCCCACCATGAAGATTCGCGGTGTCTTTGGCCGATGCAACGAGCAAAACAATAACGGCAGAGTTTATCCTACTGCTGTTCTTGAGGGCCAGCTTAAGAAAGTTCAGCCTATGATTAATGAGCGGCGTTTATGTGGTGAGCTTGATCACCCTCAAAACGATACTGTTAAGCTTTCCAACGCTTCTCACCTTATTACCAAGCTCGACATGAAAGGTGATGAGCTTATTGGTGAGGCTGAGATCCTTAACACTCCTGCTGGCATGACTGCAAAGGCTCTTGTTGAAGGTGGCGTTAAGATCGGCATTTCCTCTCGCGGCATGGGTACGCTCTCCGAAGACTCGAACGGCCAGAAG
>CERP01053127.1_pt1 | contig 30988 bp, 37 predicted proteins | sample 530801 | NCBI WGS metagenome assembly CERP01 (sample SAMEA2620991, study PRJEB7988) | marine metagenome | biome: marine biome (ENVO:00000447); feature: surface water layer (ENVO:00002042); material: "saline water (ENVO:00002010), including plankton (ENVO:xxxxxxxx)" | depth 5 m | reverse complement strand
TGTTTCATGCCTGAGAGTACTAAATAACGCTCTTCAATAAAGCTTTTAATTTCTAATTGAACTCTTGAAACGACTTCAGGTATGGCATCTACACCATCAAACAGGTCATGTTCTAGCAGAAGATCGTAAAGACGAGCTTGTTCTAATCTAGCCCTTGCCTCACCTATTAAAGATTCATCTGCAACATCATCGTCATCAAACAAGTCACTGAACTCACTAGTATCATACTCTTCAGTTTCTTCTTCTTCGTACAAATCCGTTTCCTCTTGCTCCTGCAGTTCTTCAACTTGTTGTTTATACAAGTCTTCTCTGTCCCACATGTCTTCTTCATTTTCGTTCATATTAACCTCATTACATATATAGTATCACAACTTATCCCTCACAGGCCACACATTCTCCAGTTGATGCTTGAATACCTGCTAACGTCCTCATATAATAGAGACTTTTTATGTTTTCATCCAAAAAAGCCTGCTTATGAATAGCTGAAATTACCTCTTCTTTCTCGTCTGCTGAGAAAAATAAATTCAATGATTGAGCTTGACAAATCCATTTCTGACGTTGGCTGGCCAATCTAATTACAACCTCTTGATTAACTTCATAGGCTGTTTTAAAAATTAACTTCTCATGATCTGTCAACCAATCTAAATGTTGGACCGACCCTTTTTTTGCAATAATATCTTTAATTACCGTTTTATGGTACTTATTCTTGTCTTTCATTAGCTGTAAAAATACAGGAGCAATTCTTGAGATTTCACCTGCAGCTGTTAACTGATTGTAAACATTAGCCACGGTATGCTCAATACCCATACTATCTCCACCACACACGATAGCACTCGTTGTATTAGGTGCTACAGCCGTTCTGTGAGTGTTTCTTACTCCGAACCCATGACAATACTCAGGCTCTCCAAGCTCCTTAGCCATCCACTGAGAGGCCAATAGGGACTCATCATGAATGTGCTTAAAGATTTCTTGGTTTATAAACCCAGCTTCTAGTTCTTCAAATGCAACACCTTTCTTTTGTAAATAAGTGTGGAAGCCTAAACAACCTAACCCTAATGCTCTTCCTTTCTTTGTAAATTCTACAGCATTCTTTAAATCTTTATAAACCTCTGGCCTTGATTCGCACCATTGTATAAATTCACTAGCCACACAGTCTAAAAAGATGGTGGACCAGAAAACTGCATCAGTATCTTTCCATTCATCAAACTTAGAAGCATTCATACTACTAAGTACACATGTGAAAGTTTCATCTTTACTTGAGTGTAATGTGATCTCAGTACAAAGGTTTGAGGCCTTTACGCTTAGATTGTGTTTCTTATAACACTCAGGATTTGCTCTATTTACTTTATCAACAAAAAAGAAGTATCCCTTACCAGTTAAACACTTTGTCTTTAGTGCCATTTGATATCTAGCTATAGCTTCTTTGTCGCCTGCTTCTAATTTTGCTACAAAGGTATCATGAACATTCCATCCAAGGTTTAAATCATCAGGATTGTTTTTGATAAAATCTACAACTTCCCAAAAATCACCACCTTCAATATTAACGTAGCCTGCCCAAGCCCCTCTTCGAGTACCTTGAGTTACTTTCTTGCTCATTGTAACAAAGTCTTTCAATACTGGTATAACACCTGAAGCCTTACCTCCAGCACTTATCTTTGTACCTCTAGGTCTAATATCTCCTAGATAATTACTTGTACCGAACCCATTCTTAGTTAGTACAGCGGCTTCTTTAATAGCTCCATAGAAGCCATTTTCACCACCAATACTATCTGCTACATATCCACCACTACAAGACACAGGACAGCCTCTATCAGTACCCATATTACTGAGTACTGGCGTTGCACCTGCTAACCAACCTTTCCAGAACAGTTCAAAGAATTTCTCTTCAGAACTTTCTCTAATATTCTCTGGAAGATGTTTTGCAGCAGCTTTTGACACTCGCCTCCAACAATCTTTCATACCTCGCTCACCACGGGCTAGTTGCCTACCTTTTACGGTTTGCCAAGCAGCTGTAGTGAACCACTCTGGTAATTGGCCCTCTTCTTGAAGCTTCTTACGTTCTTCACTTAACTCATCATATATACTTTGCATTTTCCACCCTTACCAAGTAAATTTATTATCATCCCAATCTCTATTGTACTCATTTCCTACTTTCGCAAAAAAGTCATGAAACTGCACAGAATTGATTGCATCATAAAACCACTCACCGATAGGATTGTACTTTGGTTTATATACTTTTTCATATCCTAAATTCTCCAAACATAAGTCTATTCTAGATTCAATAAATTGCTTCAACTGGTGTGGAGTGATACCTCTGATATTTCCCTTCTCGAATATCATATCTACAATAAGACCCTCATGTCCTCTTAAGGTTTCGGCCATTTCCAATATCTGTTTATGCAATTTTTTCTTATCAATTTTGTGACCTTCCTCTTCTAGTTCTTTCAGAAGTGTTCTAAAAAGCCATGCTCCACCTAATGCGTGTAGATTCTCATCTCTTACTGAGAAGTTGATTCCAGATACTACATTGATGATCTTGTTTTTACCTTCAGATTGAAAATGTTTTAAGAATGCAAATGCACTATATAAAACAACACCTTCAATGAAAGAAAAACCAGCGAGTGACATTAGGAGTGACTTATAGCTATCCTTTGTACCGCTAATAATTTTTTCTACTTTTTTCATCCTAGCTTTTAGCGTAGGGTCTTTTTTATAACTTAAATAGAACTCATCGGTATTGATACCTAGAGCTTCGTTTAATTTGTTATAGAATGGGGCGTGTACATTTAGTTCAAAGAACGAAAACGAATTTGCCATTTTAATAATACAAGGTCTTGGAAAAGCTTCAACAACTCTTTTGCCCCAGTATTCAGTTCCAGCGTGTAGCTCATACAAAGTAAATAGTTTAAGTGTTGTAATAACACCGTGAGACTCTGCCTCTGTCATATTTACTTTAATATCTTGCACATCTTTTTCTACATCGATCTCATCGGGTAGCCAAAAAATGCTATTCTGTTGGTCTGAAAATTCTACTGCCTCATCGTAGTCAAATACATATGCTTCTTTCTTCCTCATCATTCTCGGTTTCTTGAGATTAGTTTGCGACATAAAACTCCTTTTTCCACTATAATATCACAATTATGAATTAATTATTCTATCTATTTCTTCTAAAACTGTTTCTTTTTCTTTTAGTGCTTGCTCTACCCACTCTTTCTTAAATGGTGGTGGGGAGCTAAGTTTTTCCTCTAATTCTTCGGGAGAATTAACAACATATTCTGGCCCTATATTGTATCCACATTTCTCTAGCGTATTCATACAACTAGCATCGAATAGTGGGATAGTTTGGTAGTTTAAGGCTTCATAAAATCTGTTGGCCAAAAAATTATAATAAGTATGAGTTTTCTCATCTTCAATATAAAGAGAATACTGATATTGCATTAATCCATTTTTAGACCAGTTTATTCTGGTTATAAATTCAGGATTGGCCCCAATATTATGAAATTTTTCATGGTTCTTCTTATGTGAAGATACAACCACTGAATCAGAATTAAAATATTTTTCAAAGTACTTAGTTCTATCTTTTCTAAAAGAACCGTAATATAAAGCTTTATCAAACACACCTTCAAGGTCTTGTTCTATCATTTTTTCTTGAACATCTTCTACAGGTTTAATACACAAAGCATTCAGGTTTACAATATTCCAATCGTCAATATACTTTCCTACAAGCTTACTTGGCTTGGCTTCATGATTAGCAATTACATTATATTTACGGCCAGCCCTCTTAGCTGCCATCCATAGTATTCTAGGTTCACCTAAATTGTACTCATTAGTTACATGGAAGAGTTTTGCATCGGGAGATGCTTCGAGCCATGCGTAATCTACAAAAGCGTAGTGACTAGCATGAACAAATATGATCACATCATATCCACTCTTTATCTCATCATTAACGCCAGGGTATGACCAAATCAAATCTCCACCAAATCTATCTGCTATAATTTTAGCATTAATCCAATGTAGATTATTGGCTGGTGTAGGTTTACTACTTTTATGTGAATCTATTACTAATACTTTCATATGTGTCCTTAAAAGCTAAATATCCTTCGAGTTATCAGCATTGATATAAACAACAGCAGAACCCTAAAAAAGGCCTTACCATATGCTTTATATGTGACAAGCTCTGAAACATCTGTATTTGCACCTGCAGCTTGCTGTTCTTTTAAATTAATCAGTTTTGTAGTCAACTTCTCTTTCTCTAACCTTGTGGCTGAATAGTTTCTTGGCCAATCTTTCTTGAGATAATAGGCCATATCTTTTGTCTTTTGCTCTATTTGCTCTTGTATTAACACTACTTGTTCTTTAATAGCATTAGTATTACCTGTATTCTGAGAGCTATCTATAAAAGTCTTCGATGTGATAGCAAATAACATCAAACAGAAGATAGACACTCTAAGCATCCCTACAGCCGCTGTAGCCCATTTTCCTACAGCTCTATAGCCTGACAAGAAAATAAAGCAAACTTCCGTTAGAATAGCCTTTACATAGGTCTTGCTGTCGATCACACTGTCTATTGAGTAAAAATCTAAGGCCTCACTTACCAAGAAGCCAGTAATAGTAGCAAGGAGTAGAAAATACAAGGATTTTGTATAATTTCCAAGCACTTTATTCCTAAACCAACGTGAAAATCTCTTACGTTTCCATTCATCTAATTTCTCCTGACTAAATACTGTATAGACTGATAATGATGAATCATTGAAAATTGACCTGATTAAGCTGTTAATCTGGTCAAGAAAAGACAAAGATTCCTCTGAGGAATCTGCCAATTCAACTTGGTAGCTATCTCTTAGATTCTGAATTTTATCTACAATTTCTTTATCTTTATCCATACACTTTCCAAATAGGTTAAGGCTGTTGGCGAGAGATTCAGTATTAGAATCATACTGCCACTAGGGGTGGCCCCAGACTCACACAACAACCATACTCTTATCCCTCCGACTAGCGGTTAGGAGTCGCCCTTAAATCTATGATTATGTTTTTTAGCACAATATTTTGAACAATAACAAACACTGTCTCCACCGACTGTTTCGTAAATAAAGTATTCAGTTCCAATATAACTTTGACAACCAAGATGTATGGTTGGCTTATTTGCTTTGTTTCCAATAACTATAAGCTCTGGAGCAGGGAGTTGTTTCTTGCATTTTTCACACTTTGAAAAACCACCCTTACCTGTATTGGCCCAACTTCTATTTGCTAGTTTACCTTCTATCATTTATTTTCCTTAGCTTTAAGTTTCGCTTCACGTTCAAGTCTCTTAGCTTCTCGCTTGGCCTCACGTTCTACTTTACGCTGTTCTTTTGCAATCTTCTCATTTTCTTTATCTATTAAATGTTGTTGAAAATCTTCTTTTAGTTTCTCAATTGACAGTGTACCATCAATTTGCAGTTTCTTCCTCAAAAAGTTCTCTTCATTAGTCTTTTTTCTGTGACAGCTATCTTTGCCGTTATTTCTTTTCAGTGGAGTAGAGCAGGCAACTTGTAAGTTATCCTTTTTACACATAATACCACGGGCAATAGTTTCGATCCATTCACCGAAGGGCATTTCACTTTCTGTCTTATATAATGGGACTACAGTTTCGATATGGTCAACTTGAACATTCTTGGCCATGAATAGACCATCGCAGATTGCACATCTATATCTTACTTGAGGTCTTTTCCCAGGTTCTCCATTCTTCTTAAGTGCAGGAGGTAGTTCTACCCTAGCCTCTTTAAGAACCTCCCTCATCTGTGGAGATAATCTGAAACACCTACGAATAGCACCTTTTATTCTTCCTCTTTCTTCTATCCAATGGCCATTCTCATCATATGCAGGTTTATCTTTCTTAGATTTCGATTTCTTTCGGCTCATCTAGCTCAAACCTTTCTTTCTTTAACCATGTAATATATTCACATTGTTGTTCTAGTTTTTTAATAGTAGGATCAAAATCACCGTTAATATCAGCAATTGCTTCCCCTACAAGTTCCAGCTCTCTGTCAGCATCTTTTCTCATCTTAATATAAGATAGTTGAGTTTGGTACTCTACCAGATTGCTTTCAAATTTTTCCTTAAGATCATTCTCGAACTTATGGCCAAATTTATAAATACAGTTAATCATCTTTTTTAATGCACTAATAGTTTGATTGTATGGTTTAGAGAGTTCTGCTTTTAAATCTTTCAATCTAATAAGCTCTTCATCTCTAGCCTTCTGAATTACAAGAGATTCTTTTTGACGTAGATATATAACTAGAGTTTTATCCAACTCTTCTACTAATCTAATGTCTTTCATCATGTTTGCAAATGTAGGATATTTCTCTTCTACAATTTCATCAATAGTTTTTTTAGCCATCTATATCTCCTAGAATTTATTTTCTCTTTTGTCAAACTTTGGTAATCTTTTTAAACAGTCATTTTTATTTAGATGAGACACAGTTGCTTCGATTACAAACAAGTTCGATAGCTCACTTTGTTCTACCATTCTTTTCTTTTCACCTAAATGAATAGGGACAGTCTCTCTTGCAAAAAGGGTCTTAGCCCCACCTATGATTGTTTGTAAGTCATGTTTGTCCATCATATAGTCGCATGTATGTAAATGCAGATGCTTGTCAAACAGTGTTCTAAGTGATTTGATTTTGTCATCTTGACTTTGATTTTCGATATTATCGAGAAATCTTTTAATATCAATATCAATTTGATCTTTTAGGTCGCTCATACAATATAACTCTCTTCGTTTATTCTCTTTACCTTTATAATATCACAAACCATCTCTTTCACTTCTGAAGAATGATCTACCATCATGATTTTCTTATCGGTATTGAGAGTTTTCAGTATCTCTAAACACTGAATCTTGGATATTGAATCTAGACCATCAAAGCCTTCATCAATTATCAAGAAGTTAACACCTTTCTTAGTCATGCTTTCAATCATTTCTCCTACAGCTAAGTCAATGGCAAAATCAGCAGAAGTTCTCTCTCCACCAGAGAGTGTCTTGATAGGTACTTTAGAATCACCTTCAAGATTGATAACAGCATTTACTTCGTTCTTTATATTCCCACTTTTGGTCTCTTTTGCATTTTCAAAGAAAATAACAGCATTGGCCATATTTGGTATTTGATTAATTATCTCAGTAGCTCTTTCACCAATATAGTTAAGAGTGTCTTGGAACTTCTGTAAAGTGAAGTTTTTAATTAGTCTAATAGACTCTTCTGATAATATAATATCTTTCTCAAGTTTGCGTAATTCTGTTTGATTGTTACTCAAGTTTGAGGAAGATGTATTCTTTTTCTCTTGTATGTTCTTGATATCTTTATTGTAAGTATCTAAGGCCAATACATAAGCATCTAGTTTGATCTTGTTTTGTTTGATATCAGATTCGAGCTGAGTTGCCTCTGAAGACATAGCCCTCTCTTTTTGATTGTAATTATCTTTGGCAACATTAGCCTTGCTATCATACTCATTCAATAGCTTTAAAAATTTCTGGTTTTCTACATCTTGAATATTGTCTTTTTCATTTCTGAGAAGTCTATCTCTTTCTAGAAGTCCTGTAAGAGCTTTGCTTTCTTCTATATTTACTACAATGCTTCTTTTAGATTCTAGGATTTGTTCAGCTTTTTCCTGCATAACAAGTAGGTGAGGAATTTTCTCAACTTCATTTCTATACAAAGAAAATGATTCACGTTTCTTATCTATATTTACATTTAGTTCTTCTAATTTTGATTGGCCATTATCCCACTCTCTTAAACATGTAGGGCAATTACCAGAAGTAAAATGCTTACGTTCTTCAAGAAGAGTTTCTATATCTTTTGCAAGTTCGATAAGTCTTGCTTTGGCATCGTTTCCTTCTTTAACTTTACTATTAATAGAAACGATTGCAGAAGATGCTTGATCTATAGCTGTTGTTCTTTCTGTTTCATTATTTTTTATTGTAGCTTTAAGTTCTTCCGTTTCTTTTATAACAGTTTGAAGCTCTTCCTCTTTACCAAATACAACACCAACAGGTGCTGATGGTTTCGGGCCAAGTATTTGAATGATACCTAAGTAGTTTTTATGCTCATTTTCAATAGCTTGCCTTAAGACTTGAACTCTAGCTACCTTCTCTGCAGTATCTTCTAATTCAGGCTTTACAGGCTCTATCTTTTGACCTAGCAATGTAGTAAGCTGATTAATACTCTCTAACAGAACATTAACTTCACTTTCTAGTCTGATCTTGTTTGGCTTGTATTGATTTTTTAGAATATCTTCTAATTTTAATATCTTATCTTGAAACTCTTCTAAGTCAAGACAGTCCACTAAAAATTCATGTGATTGTTTGGGTGTGAGATTCAGAAAGAATCCACCTTGCTTTTGTCGCTTATAACACATTGTCTTTAATAGTTTTCTATTAACACCAATGATTTCATCTAATCTTTCTTCGGCTAACTTGCTGTTACCTGAAACTGTACCTTCGGGTGTCTCAACAGTGAGTCCGTCTTTCTTGGACCTTGTGATAGTGACACCATCTTCAAATTCACCTTGGACCCAGATTGGAGATTTAGTAATACGAGATTGAAGTGCGGTTGAGGGGATATCACTAATACCCAAGAGGTAGGCAAGAGCTTCGACTGTTGTACTTTTACCAGCTCCACTGGAACCTCCTGTATTGACGTTTTCGCCATCTATTTGAATTACACTATCTCTATTCTCAAGGTTAACTGTTTGTTTTTCAACAAATCGGCCAATTCCTGAAAATGAGTAATTTTTTAGTTTTAACATTATTTAAGGTTCTCCAATACAGCATCGCCTCGCCTTTTATAGCTAGACTCTTCCCTATCCTCGATGATCTCTACGATCTCTCGGTCTAGTTCAGTTGCCTTTGCTTGTACACCGTTATCCACTACCATTGTACTTTTGCTTGAAGGTGAAGAGAGCTGCCTTAACAACTCTCCACCACATTCACATTCTATTGTCTTCTTAATCTCTTTTGCATTCTTGTAGAACTTCTTTCTTGTCTTATCACATGATGAGCAATTGTAAGAAATTCTTGGCATTCTAAAGCTCCTGAATGAAACTACCGAAACTCATACGGATTATGTTTCTTTTCTTGCTTCTTCTCGCTTCCTTCTCATCTGCAATAGCTTTGTCGATATCTTCAAGTTTTAACTTTTTGTCCATCAAACAAAGTTCTGGAGCTGCTGAAGGAGCTGTTAACTTTCCATTCCAATCTCTCTTCTCTTCTCGTCCTCTATCTGCACAATACTTTCCAAATCTACCACCTTCGGCCATAAACTTATCTAGATTCATATACCCCTTATTAGTTCTCACATTGATTTGAATATCAACAGGATAAGTAACAATTGGGCATTTATCAAATTTTAGTTTAATATTGAATCCAAAGAATCTAAGATTTTTCTCTGTAGTTCCTACCAATCCTTTATCACATTTAATAGTTGCAACTTTGTCAGCATAACCGTGTTTAACAGCTTCAGCACCGTTTAACCAAAGTTCATTATCGTATTCAGATTGATATTGCTTTAAAGTTTTCTTTTTGTTAGTTCTATCAACCGTTTGTTGGTCCATTAACTGTAAACGTCTAAGGTAGAATGTATATCTAGAATCGATCTGACTACTGCCACCACCAAATTCTCCAGAAAAACCACCTCTTGCTTTGTGACTCATTAGCTGACCATATTTAAGAACATATCGAGTTCCCAAATGTTGGAGTAGTTGCCATCCCATCGAAGCTGCAAACAATGTCACAGTATGGATAGGTCGGTTAAGTCCGTTTAGATACTCTACAAGCTCAAGGCCTGCTTGGATTCCACCACCTGGCGTGTCTAGGAATAGATAAATTGGATAACCACTCTTCAAGTCAGCATCTAATTTCTTAGCTTGCTGAATAAGTCCTGCAACACTCTTACCTGAAAAGGCTGAGTTTAGGACTAGTGTGTTATCGTTAGTTAATGTGATCTGTTCTGTACTAGAAGATTCAGCATGGGCCATCGTTAACGAGAGAAATAAAATAAATGTTGTCAAAATAAGCCTCATAAAAATCTCCTTTTAAGTATTTAGAGGTTGTCGTTATTCATATAGTATCACAAAAACAGCAAAAAGCAAGCAAAAGTTCGCTATTAGTCTGTTTTATCTTGTTTATCTTTGATTTCTGCCAATGCTTTCAATAAGTCACCAGTTTTCCCTGCTGTAATCTCCAATGTATTATCATCAGTTTGTTCGAGTTTTGCCCCTGCAGCATGTATATTGATTGTAGCTCCAGAGCCTTTACCGTTAGGGTTAACATTAGAAGGATTCATCATTTTCTCTAAAATCTCAATACTCTTGAAATATTGGCCCAAGGCCTTGAGGTCTAAATTGGCAATGATATCTCTATCACCTGTGGCGATATATTTGTCGATCTCATCTCCATAGAATTTATGATGAAAACCAATCAGGCTAGTAATAAAGTTGAGACTTTCAACCCTAGTCTCACTCATTTTTCTCATTGTTTTGCTTTGAATATCAGTAAGATACTCCATTCTATTTTCGTACCAACCCATCTTGGCTGACATATATAGAACAATATCTTTCTTGACTCTTGCAATCTTGCTTATTTCAACATAGGTCTTACCATTCATGTATAGAGAAAATAAAGAGTTCACTTTTGCCTCATCTTTTACAACAGTTTCTAGCCCAATACAACCATTGGACACAAATGTATTTATAGTTTCAACTTCTTTGTCGTTGAAATCGTTATCAATCTTGCTTAGGTCCATCTTTCACTTCCTTATAAGCTTCACTGAAGCTTTTTTCTTCTTTAAAATTCTTTGGGTTTGGTTCTAAATCTATGGTAGAGTCTGTAAATTGGTTAACTCCATTGAAGTTTACCTTAACTCTAATCTCATGCCAGAACATACTTCTAACCCATCCAGCCAGTGTCTCGCATCTTTCTTTTAATAATTTTGGAACAGTATGTGCAGGGTCCACTGTTAAATTGAAATCAACAAAACCTTCACCTAAATCTTTAGTACGATCTTTGGTTAGGTCGTAATTTATCTCTACAGATTCAACACCATCAAATGCTACAAAAACCCAATTTCTTAGGTTTAGTTCATGGATACTGCTTATTTCACCAGTTAACATAGTGATTTTTTTCATATCGTCCATCATTTTCTGTGTATTATTCATCTTCTACTTCACCTATAATTGGTACTCTATAAGAGGTAGCACCTTCCATTTGTTTATAAAAAGCTTTTCTAAAAGCAGCTAAAGCCCACATATCGTGAGCATATTCTTCAGCAGTTCTTTTTTGAACAAAGTGACCCACTATTTCTCCGTTAACCCATACAGGTTGTACTATCTTATCATACTTGCTCATAGTTTCTCTATCATACCTAATATTTTATCGGCATACGGTATAGAAGCGGCTGTTACAAAAAAACCAAAAAGTCCTATGTAACGAAAGGCAGCTATGTTTATAGCTACCAACCCTATCATGTAAATTATTAACAATGTTGTTTGAGTACTCATACTTCCACCAAATGTTCCTTAATTTCTTTTTTCGTTACACCTTCGATAGGTTCAAAGGTAGTTTCTAAATATTTCTCAAGAGTGACGGAATTTTCCTTGTCTACTCTATTGATGCGATCAGTTGGCTTCACTTTAATTTGGGCCAAGTTTTTAAGCTTCTTTTTCATCTTAGTAATCCAGACAGACTTGCCCTCTAGTACTACATAGTTTCTAGCTTTAGGATTAAGCTCTGGAAGTTCCTCTCCTTCTAGCACTACATAAGAAGTGATAGGAGTTACAACATTTTCTGTTGAAATAAACTCTACATCTATATACTTACCAGTATTGTCATGTTTAATAATCCAAATACCTTTCTCTTGATTGGCATCTGCCATAGTATCATACTTAGGAGTTCCAGGGTAAAAACACTTCCCAACCTGTTGAGTTTTGTGAATATGGCCCGATATAACTTGCTCTTGTGGAACATTGGCAGGATCAATACCCTCTTCACTAAAAAAACCATTCTCATACTGAGCACCAGTAAAAGTCTGATGGGCCACTAGACACCCTGTAGCACCTAGTTTTTCTAAACCTGCTGCTGCTATAAAGAAAGATTCCTCATTACTCATATATGGGATATAGCCAATGCCACCAATAATCATAGGTTCATTTATAATAGTTCTCTTTGGTGGTGGATTATAATTGTCTTGTTGTTCAAATATATTAAGAGCATTCATTTCTTGTTCTTTTTCTTTAGAACCTGGCTGGTCGTGATTACCAACAAGAACTCTACATTCTAGTTGTGCTTCTTCTATTTGCTCGAAAGCTTTCTTCCAAAAGTCAATAACCTCAACTCTCAATACAGCGTGTGTGTGAAATAGATCACCTAAAAATGTGATTATTCCTATCTTCTCTTTTGTAGCCGTTTCAATTGCAAAATCAATCAACTTCTGAGAGTCTTTTAAATTTGATACTTGAACGTGTGGGTCTCCTACATATAAATGTCTCATCCTTTCATCACCATGCCAGTTATTTCTTTATAGCTTTCTTCTTCTCTTTTCAAACGCTCATGTTCAGATTTTGTTATCATCTGGAGAGCTGTGAAGCCAGTTCCCATCACATCTTCATCAACATATACATGAACATCGGGTAGCTTTTTATAAAAATCAGTATCTTTAAAATACAATTTTTCAAATATAATCAGATTAACACCAGATTGAAAACATGCTCTTAGACAATCTACACAAGGGCTTAGAGTACATACTATTGTTGTGTTTTTGGTCTTAATACCTTGATGAGCACAGTTGTAAATCATATTCCTTTCAGCATGTTGCATGTAGGTGTATTTATCATGGCCATGTTCGCATGTAGATTCTCTATCACAAGGAAGCTCATAATCTGGAGCACCTCTCAAGAAGCCGTTGAAACTAGACGAAATAATCCTACCTTCCTCACTAAGCATTACAGCTCCAACTTGGGTATTCTCATCAGGAGATAGTTTAGCTAAAGCCTTGGCCATCTCCATATACGCTTCATATTTTTCACCATCTAAATAAGGCATTATTTTTCCTCTATCAGTACAGCCTGAGAAAAGTCTCCAACAACGAAACCTTCAGGCAGTTCTTCACTGTAGTAAATTTCCTTTGACCACTTTTGCACATGTAAAACACTATCTTTAAAATAAACTTTAGTGCCTTTTGGCAAGTGTCTCTTTGAATCATACCCTAAAATAACGAAAGAGTCAACTAAAAGTTCTAAAGCAGTTATGCTTACTTTATTGTTAACTCCAGCCAATCCTCTGTTAATCTGCTTTGTTTCCAGCTCCTTAGAGCCTCCCCAAGGCTTTAAAATTAAATTCCCATTAAATGACGTTTTCACAAATCTACCCCTTTTAGTTTGATTATTTTTCTTTCTATTGTTTCTAACTCTTCACAAGCGTAAAGTGTCTGCCTTATTGTATCCATTCTTTCTACATTTTTTGCTACATCGCTTTTATCATCAACAAATGTATCGTATATGGTATATCCTTCATCGTCTATTTCAGTTTCTACACTAGATAAACTTGCTCCATTCAGTAAGTCTTCTAATTCATATGGTTTGAGAACTCTTTTGTCTCCACCTTCTTTTAAGTATTCATTTATTCTTTCTAGTAAAATTGCAGGGTCTTTAATCTTCTCTCTACTTTTCAGTAAGTTGGCCTTGTAAATGATCTTCTTATCTGACGGGTAATAATGCAAAGATGTTTGGTTGTAGGCATCCATGATATTACTTTTCATTCGGCCAATACAAACACTTCTGAAAACTGTCCTAAATGGCCCTACCCATTTGTCAGTACCTACACAAAGTCCACCAGCAGCTAAGTTAATCATGTCCATTAAGGTCTCTTGATTCTTTGGTACTGCTTTGTAAAACTTCATTGCTATATTAATTGCCAATGGCATACTGTTCTCTATAATCTTTTGTCTAACTTGCTGGTGCTCATCCCATAACTCCTGAGCTTTCTTAGGAAGATTCCCTCGCCAATTCTCAATCACAAATACTATAAATTTATAGTTAATGTGAAACTCTTTAATACTCTCTATATCATCTTCTTTAAAGGCTGGAGATATTACAGCACCAAATGTTTTAGAATCCTCTCTAAAAAATGGCCGAGCTGTAAGGATATTCCCTCGCTTGATCTTGATATACATTAGGAACTTCTGATATATCTTGTCACTCTGTTTATAAGAGTTGATACATTTTCTGAACATTTCCTCAAGTTCCATAATTCTTTCAACTTGAGCTTTCTGAATCCTTGTGAATTCTTTTCTACTTATTCCTTTTACTCCATTCTCTTCTAACACTTTAGCTACATCGTTAGCCAAGTCATAGAAAACAGGATCGTTAACTCTCTTTTTTCTACTCATCCTTAAATCCTAACAAACTTAATGTTATCAGTAGTCTCTCGATACATATCGACACGCTTCTGAAGGTGTTTCTCTACAATGGTCTTTTTATCTGGGTCAGCTTTAAATGGCTCCTTGACATCAAAGTCATAAATTTTTGCAAAAGGTTTTTCTTTATGTGAATCTTTATACTCGCTTTTGTCTAACAATCTAACACTCCTACCAACAGCACCTTGCTTGGTTCTTGTTTCAGAACTACCGCCAACCCAATTGATACAGTTGTGAACAGGATACATATTAGTTCCTGTAGATATACAGCTTGTTCCGATCAGAACTCTGGCCGTACCGTTATTGAAAGCTTCAACGGCATCATCGACCTTTCTAGGTTCAAGGCCAAACTTAGCAGCATCTTTCTTAGATGCAGAGTGTACATATTCAAATGGTACGGTTAGTCTGGCAACTAGCATTTCGATCTGGCAAAGTTCTTCTACTAATATTAACGTAGATTCTTGAGCACAGTTCCATGCTGAGTTGGCTATCTTAGCAGATATGTCTGCAATATTCTCATTATATAATACATGTTTTCTTTTTGATTTAATTGGGTCTGAATATTTCTTTGGGTCTTTGCTGGTTGTCTCTATAATAGTGAAATTCACATCACATATGTAACCACCTGCAATTGCTTCTTTAGTAGTTAGTTCAAAAACCTTTCCACCAATAATCGATTCTAATAATTTATCCTTACCATCACCTCTAACTTGAGTTCCAGATAAAAAGAATCTGTATGGAATATCTTTGGCCACTCCATGGAAAACTTTTTCAAGAGTATTAGCGGCCAATGTGTGTGACTCATCTCCGATCACTACATCGGCTTTTGAGAAGAATTTATACGCTTCAGAGTCCTCTTTTAACATAGTTAGAGATTTTGAGATACAAACTGTCAATCTCTTTCCTAATCTCTTCTTACCATCTCCATAAGCTCCTACGTTGCCCTTTCCAAAATGATACTCAAACTTCTTAAGAATCTCTTTAAAGATGGATTTACTAGGGGTTACGATGATTGTGTTCAGGCCAAGTTCACGGGCCAAGGTCAAGATGATTGCTGTCTTACCTGCACCAGTACAAAGCTCTACGCAGGCGTGTTTGGCCTCTATAAGCTTGTCCACTGACAAATCCTGATACTCGTATAGATCAAACGGTAAACGCTTTCTCCAGCTAATCTTGGTCGGCTCAGGGTAGTTTATTACACTACTTATGTTGAAATCAAATTTCTTTGCTAGATATGGTAGAGAACCTGGATGGAACCAAGGTTTCTGGGTACTTACATCAAATTGAAGCATACAAGTCTTCAAACTTGCTTCAAGCTCGACCTTCCTTTGATTGTATGTGTGTGGATGGTTATCTCTAAACCATCTGTTAGCCTTCAGCTTCTTGAGAGCGAACATAGCAGAAGTATCACTGTAAGTCAGCTCTTTCTTCAACTTGACGATTTCATCTGGTGTGAAACTCTCAATATAGCATTTTGTGGGGCTTATCGTTGTAATCTTTATCATATAACACTATAATATCACAGAAAGGATCGATATGTCTTATAAATATGGTAAAAAGTCTTCAGAAAAATTAGCTACTTGTCATCCTGACATTCAAAAAGTGCTAAATAAAGCTATAAAGCACTATGATATCACTGTCTTAGAGGGTGTTCGTACCTTAGAGAGGCAAACTGAGCTAGTTCGCACTGGTATGTCAAAAACTATGAAATCCAAGCATTTAAAGCAGGCTGATGGCCATTCTCATGCTGTCGATGTCGCTTTGTATCCAATTGATTGGAATGACAGGGATCGTTTCGTATTTCTGCAGGGTTATCTAAAAGGCCTTGCCGACCAAATGTTTGACGATGGTGAAATCACCCACAAGCTCCGTCTTGGAGTCGATTGGGATGGAGATGGCAATATCAAGGAACATTCGTTCTTTGACGGGCCACATATTGAATTAATCCCTTAATTCTTGAAGAGCTTCTTTGATAGTACCCTTTAGCTCTTCTTTAGCTTTTCGTTTTTTGTTCACTTCTTTCAGCCTTCTTTCAGCCTTCTCTTCTGGAGTAGATGTCCACATTTCGGTTTTGAGATCGGACAAATATTCCTTAGCTTCTATATTGGCATTATCTTCACATTCTTTTTTAAATGTTTTATCTTCTTCATAATAACAATTTGCAAGTATTAAATCATCTTTTTTACAGCTAGATATATTGTGAATATAGGTCCAATTATTAATGGCATTTTTATCTAGACTTTCTTGAGCATCTGAATAGCAAGCCTCTATCTCTAATTCTTTTTTATAGTAGTCATCTTCCTCTTCTTTTACCTTTTTAATTTCTTCTTTCTTACCCTCTTCAGCAGATTTCTCTATCCACTTTTTGAAAGCTTTTTTTGCTTTTTTAGATACTTTATCAATTTTTTTGATATTTTCCCTTTTTATCAATTTTTTTGATATTTCAGGTTCTTCACAGTTATGGCCAGCCCAATTGATTTGGTGAGCTAAAGTACCCTTCTTATTACAAGGTGGGTTACTGTTGAAATATAAAAATGCTACAAAAATAAGTAAGATAAATATTAATATTTTTTTCATGCTACCCTCATATTGGTTCCGTCATATTTTATAAATACATCTCTTTTCATTAAAGCTTTGATTTTATAAAGCATAATCTCTTGTCTTTCAAAGTCTTTAGTTTTCTTGTCACCACATCTATAATAGAACTTGCGAATATTGTTTGGATGCTTTCTAAGTACCCTTGCAAAAATCTGGTTTGAGATATCTACACTACTGCTACATCTTATGTCGAATAAGCCAGTGATATCATTATCGGAGAATCCTAAAATACCACGTTGAACAACAACTAAAGCATCGTATTTTCCGTTTTTAAAATCTTTAACCACTATATTGTTTCTATCGTCTTTACAAGTAGATAAAGCTACCTTTCGGCCAATTGATTTTAGGTGATATGCAACATTCTTAGCTTCACTAATTCTATTAACCGCCACCATGATCTTGTCTAGATTTTGACCTTTTCTTTTTGCATGAGCTAACATCTCTATAATAGATTGTCTAGCATTCTTTTTATACTTAACAGACACTACATCTAGATCGACAGAAGAGAATACATCATTCTTCATTAGCTCTTCACCTGCAATGTAAGTCATTTTAAATCTTCTACCAAGTTTCTTAAGTCTATTAAACTCTGCAGGAGAACCTGTCAGCAATACTTGGTGAGTAGGGTTTTTATCTTTAATAATGTTCTGAACCATCTTCTTCAGATAGAACTCATGACACTCATCGACTATTAATAAGTCAATTTTTTCAATAGGGTATTTTTTAATAGAATGAGGGAGTCCAACGAATACCTGTGGTAAAGCGTGAAAATCAGAATGAAAGTCGCTAAATGTAAAGTTAATCTCTACATTGGGATTTCTAAGGTTATCAAGGTATTGGTTTTTAAGCAGATTCTGCCCATGAGTTAAAACTAGGACATTTGCATTAGGAAATTTTTCAAGGTATTTATTTGCTATAATTTGAGATATTGTAGTTTTACCACAACCTGCGGCTCCTGCAAGAACAGCCGCCTCTATGTTAGGACTAAGAAGGTCCTCCATTATTTTGTTTGCTGAATGTAGTTGATAACTATAATCTGCCATACAGCTATCTTATCACAGATAGCTTAGTATTGCAAGAAAAAGTCTATGCTTGACCTATAATGTCTCCATTTTCAGTACTTTCTTCATCCTCTTCGTCCCATTTTTTGATTAGAGACCCGATTTTGTTTAATTTCTTAGACTTATCCTCTTTAGTTTCATCTTTCTTCTCAGATTTGTAAAGCTCTTTCATTTCATTCTTTACTTTCTTAGAGTTTTTTATTGATTTCATTAGGTTAGCAACATTTAACTTCTTCTCACCTTTAACATAAGATTCAAGTTCATCAATACTTTGGCCAAGATCGTCACCGCCCTCTTCAGGTGGCAGTTCTTCTTCCATACCTTCTTCAACAGGCATACCTTCTTCATCGACCATACCCATTTCATCTTCCATCATGGCAGCTTCTTCTTCCATAGCAGCTTGCTCTTCCATTTGAGCCACTTGCATCTGTAGAGCTTCCATTTCGGCAGCTTTAGTTCCCTCTTCAAAACCAAGTCTGAATGAAACGTCCATAGCATTCATGTACTTTGAAAAAAGTTCTTCGTATTTCTGTTTCCAATCGACTTTACCAGCCATAATTATCTCCTATTATTCTGAATCTGCATCTAGCATATTTTGTTCTAACATTTTTAACAACTCGATAGCATCAGGTCTAAATGCAAAGTAAGCCTTAACTGCAGCTGGATTCATTTGAGTCATCATCTCCAATTGCTGAAACCAGAACCCATCTCTTCTATATTTTAACATAGGGTCCATTGTATGTGCAGGGTCAATTTTTGAACCCATATATGCAGAAGTTTCTAAATATTTATCTACAATAACTTGGTATCTTTCGTTAAAATCAACATCACCTGCAAGATGTCTTCCAACACCTTGTTTATCTACACTGTCAAGAACCTCATCCATAGTCATATGAATAGGCATATCTTGCTGTAACCTCAAGGCCTCGTCTTGTCTTGTATCTGCATCAAGTCCTGAAAGTTGAATAGTACATATCTCTGCAAGCTCAGGATCAATCAAAGGAAATAGTTCTTCATTGATAAAATCTTGAAACTTTAAGATAAGAGGTCTAATACCTGTATCTCTTGCTGCAGTAAGTTTGTATTCGTTATTTGCTTCTGATAGAGACTGTTGGTTAGTTCCTTTAGATAGATGGCCATAACCTGGCAATTCATCAGGAGACATACCAAATGCTGATAGGATATTCCTTGCCACAGAGTCATAAAGAAATTGAAATTCTCCATCTTTCTTTTGTTGATTCATTGGCTCCCAACGTACATTGTCTTCGGCTCCAACACCAAAAATAGGTGTTCTAAAAGAATTACCAACACTATTAATTGAAGCATTAAATTGTTGCTTAATACCTTCAATTGTCGCTTGATCGATTTCATCTGACTGAACAATCAAAAGACCTTTAGTAGCTCTACCATTTGCAAAATATAATTTATTATAAGTTTCAATTGAGATGTGAGTTGTCACAGCTTGCATGATTGTGTCAAGTGGTGTGACAGGATATCCGTTATGCTCAATATCCGTTGAAGGATAAAGATTTGATATTAACATCTCATCTTGAGTAAATGCTTGTCTTGGAACACCATCGACAACTTGAATCCAAGAATAAGCTCCTGCCAATGCAGTACTTGCATCAATCTTAGAACCTGTAGCTTCCTCTAGCAATCTAATAGATGATTGTCTAACACTATCAGCATACTCACCTTTTTTAACTGCTCTCATTATAGTACCAGCATCAACTGGTCTAAATCTATGGAACATTTTATCGCCAATATCATCTTCTTGGTAAATTACTTCTGTAGCATGTCTCCCAAAAGATAGCCCGTTCTGAGCTTGTATGTAAAAATATTCAGATAGAAGTATTCTATCTTCATTAGATACACCTTCATTACTACCACAATTCATAAGTAGAGTCAAAGCTTTATCTTGTCTTTCTTGAATTTTAATTCTCTGATCTGGCGTAATGGCATCATCGTATTCTGGTTTGATCACAGACTCAAGACCAATATCAAATCTATCCTTTCTAATACGGCCAAACATAGACATCGTATTACCTCTAGCACGTAAAATAGATGCTACTAGGTGATCTTCTTGTCTAATCCTTTTAATAGTCCAATCAGGAAGGAGTCGTTTTTTATTTTTGAAAAGACCGAAATAATTATCTTTTGTAATCGGGTCTTCAGTAAATGCAATTCTAGGTACGGTTGTTTTGTTAGTTCTTTTGGCATTGCCAGAAGCTGAACCAACTAGGTCAGCCAGACTTGTCTGAGCATCAGGATTATCCTGATAGGATTTGTTCAGTTCTCCATTGATCTCATTTGAGAACGCAACAAGAGTTTTCTTTTTCTTAGGTTTAAGTAAACCTTCAGACTTTTCTAGAACATTTCCATTTATATCATCATTATCCGACATATATAACCTTATTTAGCTGTGATGAAATAGACTTGCAAGTCAGTCGCACCATTATTTGTTACACTTAAACTTTCGATATCTGCAGATAAAAGGTAAATAGCCTTCTTAGCTGCACTTCCAACAATTACTGGCTTTATAGTCGTAACTTCGGCTCCACCGTTAATTGTGATATCACACTCTGCACTAGCCTCTAAGTATATAAATTTCTTAGCATCAACTGTAGCAACAGAGAAAAGTGACACCGTAGCAGAAGCTGCCACGGTCACTTCTTGGACAGTTTCATCTGAAATGTCGATTCCAACATATTGTAGATTCCGTCCAAAATTGGGATTACAGGTATTAGCGTTACTACCCTCATATCCCTTTATATCTATCATTAAATTCATATTGGCCATTTTAAATCCTTATAAGTGTTTAATTTAAAGATTAGTACTAGATATCAAACACAATTCCCTTCTTCTTACCTGATTTCTTAGACTTATCCATTTTCTTACCTGATAAGCTATTGATTTTACCTTGTAAGTTGTTTGGCCTCTCTCCTTGATTGACATCTCCGTATGAAAATAGTACTTTAGAGCCTTTCCCAAACATGCTGTGGAAGAAGTATCTAATCATATCCATAATATCTGCCGTTCCATCTTTCCCATGTTCTGGCTTATTATCGATAGGATCACCCTTACCATCAGTTTTCCATTTATATACTTCAAAAGAATCAAATACACGTTCATTATTCTGTGTTTTCAGCACTTTAAAGTGTCTATTATTATTAGCATCGACAATCTTCGATTGCACACATGTAATTCCGTCAACCACAGAATCTACGCCTTTACTTACGCCAATAGCAGGAATCTTGCCATATATCGTATCGGTTTTCCTTAACATCTTTATATAAGCAGGATAGTTGGAGTCACAAAACCATCTCTTAACTTTGTAATGCTCTGTATAATCCTTACATTTCTCTATAATTTCAGGTATCTCCATTCCAGGTGCTGACGTAATATCAATCAGCCAAGACTTACCACCTGTAATTTTCGCAAAAATACCTAAAGAGGTCTCATCTGTGTTACCCCAATCGGCAGCACCATAAAATTCAATACCAAGATCGTGCATGTATTTTACAAGTTCTTGTAATGTTCTATCTTCCTCTTCCTCACCAGATAAATAAGAATAAGCCTCATCAATGGTTATTCCATTTTCCATATTGTCAAATCTAGGATAAACTAATCCACTAGAACTTGGCTTATTACATAACAACTGAGCCTCGCCCATTTCAGGAGAGGTTTGTTTAAAGTTGTTGTGGACCGCTGATAATGGTTTATACAAATGATTTACATTATCTTGTGGTCTATCTACTAAATAATTTTTCACAACTGATAGCATTGGATGCTCTGCAATACCTGCATAAGCTTCAAAGGCCTCATAGTTATGTTTTGATTCATCGTTTAAATTTTCAAATTCCTCTGGAGATAAATTCTTAAGAGGGAGTAATCTTGATATGTATCTTAAAACTTTTGGCTCATCAACTCTAGCCTCTTCTACTGTCATTCTTTCGGTAACATCTACAATGTTCCATTTTAAAATTTCACCACCAGAACGTATAGTGTCTTTAAGAGTTTTCTCCATCATCCCACCAGCATATTTTCTTGTACTTAAATATACCGTTAATGGAAAGAAGGTTTCTCCTAGTGAGTTCTTGTAAACACAAGGAATCATCTTTGCTTCTTCTAGTGCTCTTGGGTCTTGAACAACGTCAACTTCGTCAATTGCAAGAAAAGGAACGTGCTCTGAGTTCATCCCTGCAACAGTGGCAACAACAACTCTGGCAAAACAAAGCCAACCGTTCTCGTCAAGCCAATCTGTTCTGGACTTACTTTCTGATATTTTTTGCCAACCATTTTCAGTAAGATATGTGTCTATTTTTCTAAAATGCCCACCAATGTATTGGATCATTTTATCTGACTGTGCTTTAATCGCCCCAGCTGTTGCTAGTTGTAATCTAAAGTGAACCATTAGAACAACAATCATAGCACTAGCGGCTAGTGTTTTGTAACTATCTCGACTTGCAAGCATAGTTACTTGAGGTACATGCTTACTATCACCTGTCTTATAAAGTTCGTAAATTCGCCACATAGCATCAATAGGACCATGTGTAGAATCAGGATACACAGTACCCATTGGAAATTTTATATGTAAGTAGGTATAAATCCAATCTTGTAACTCTTCTTTGCTATTAAGCCTTTGAAGAAGTAGTTTTGATTTGATTTCTTCTATTTCATTAGACATTTAAGAAATTCCCAAAATCCTCTAAAGAATCCTTTCTTTTTTACTTCATCTACTGTTGCTCTTGACAGTAATTTGACAGCTGCAGAGAAAGATTCATTGCTACGTTTAAGGGCAGTTTCTAAATCTTCAACTTGTCGTTTGAAATTATAGACATCTCTTTCTGCTGATTTTATTCTGTTATCAAAATCCATTGTAGCTCTTTCGCATCTAGCATTATTTCTAGCTTGTTCAAGTACAGCCTTTTTGGTTTTTAAAACAACCTTTCTTATATCGACAGTTTCTAATTCTTTTTCCCAATTTTCTTCATGCCTTTTTAAGGCACTATCCCATGCCTTATCATCAATTTCTACATCGTAACTCATATTATGACCTTTCGTTAGCTTCGTTTACAAATTCATTAGCATGACCTGTGGCACGATTAAAATCCTGCTCTTCTTTCCATGCTTGAAGTTCTAGTTGATTATCTCTTGGAGAACAAACAATGCCTCCAAGATTTCCCATCACACTAGCGATTGATCCACTATTTTCTAAAGCTTGAGTTATCGCTTGAGTGGCATCGAAAATACCAAGCTCTTCTGGTAGTCCAAATTCCATATTCTCAATATCATATACCATTTCAGGATTCATCATATAGTCTGTAATAATTTTTGTAAGCTCTTCATGGTCATACCCAGCATTGTCTAGGAGTTTTCTAAGTGGTTCCATTAGACTTTCAATCAATACTGTTTGAACTAGATTGTAATCCCTATGCCCTTCTTGGTATTCATTGTCTAACATTAGAGCCAAATCTACTAAGGTTCTACAACCACCTGCTGAACAGCCGTGTTTGATTGCACTTCTTACAGCACACACAGCATCTTCACATCTATCATGCTTCTCTTTAATTTCACCATTAGAAGCACCGTAAATTTTTAGTTTAGCAATACCATTGGTAAGCTTTCCGAGTCTTTCTTCAAGATCAAGCTTCTCAGCAATACTTGCAGCATTTGACAATTGTTGTTCAAGCTCTTCAGCTCTCTCTTCAATTAATAATTCTTCAGGATCACCGACTACTGTTGATCTAAATCTATAAGATTCAAAATTTGACATATTTTTTCCTAAATCTTGAATTGTAGCTTTAGAAACTTGATTAGTCATATCGAAAATCTTGGCCCCAGTAAAGGCAGAAAGATCATATAGGAATTCTAGTCTTGAGTTTTTAATATTTGTCATTGGAGTTGCCAATGGTAAAATATTCAACCCATTAGGATTAGAAAAGTTATAGGCCAAATTAGTAATAACAGCTTCAGAGAAACCGTGTGCTACTAATACGACATTCATATAGTTTGCATCATTCTCATCGAATGCTTTTATACCGATTTGATCGATAATAGGAAGAAACGACACTAGATCATTAATCATACCATCAAATAGGATGAATAATGGCTTGTCTAGTTTACATCTCTGATTACCTTTATCATTAACATATGCTGTGTGAAACTTTCCTAGAGATTCTTCTAGGCCAATGGCAATTGGAAGACCTTCGATAAGGTTGACATCGTAACCACCTGGACCTGAGAGTTCCTGAATAGTAACGTGAGAAGACTCTCCAAAACCTACTAAATCAAAAGCTTGCATAACAGCATCGGCCATTTCTTCATCGCCATTTGCAGAAACCTGTGCCACCTTCTTTAAAAGGTCTTGGTTTTCTGTATCAATAGTAATTGAAGCTTCCTTGACAGCAGGAATAAGTTCTTTTTTGATAATTTTATTTAAAACCCTAGTAGCCCTTTGAGGGGATTCTTTAGGATTATCACGACAGAATTGAAATAGAGACTTAACTAGATTGGCCGAGATAATCGTGGTAGCTGTTGTACCATCTCCTGCCTCAGAAGCAGTTCTTTGAGCTGCATCTCTAGTTTGTTCAATAATCAAATGTTTGTAAGGATCGGAAGACCCTAAAGACTTGAAAATAGTCACACCATCCTTTGTATTCTTGTTAGGAATTCCAGGGTAATCACTCTCGATAAGGGTGTTTTTACCACCTGGCCCGTAGCTAGAACCTACAATTTCAGATACCTCGTCCATTGTGTCGGAAGTTATCTTCTGTAACCTATTGGGATCAGAGCAAAACATTTTTGCTGGTGTCTTCGTTTTTTTAACTGTCATATTAAAGTCTCCTATGACTATATAATATCACAACTATGCGTATTCTTCTTCCTTTTTATTAAAACATTTTTCACAAAAGGGTAAATCCGTAATTCCATCTAATTTGGCCAAGCCATGGTAGAGAGAGTACGAATATACCTCTTCTGATATTTTCTTGCACTTTTTGTTAGAACAAGTCATTTCTTCATCTGCTTCTATTTGATCTTTGGTCCGTCTTGCCATTCTATTACCCTTGGTTTATACTCATAAGTATATGCATCGTTTAAGTTTGCTGCATTGTTAAACATAATCCCATTAACCATCATTATTCCGTTTTTAGGATGAATATGTCCAAAAACATGTAGCTTAGGCTTTACTCTATTGAGAATTGCATCTCTAAGGTGTGGACATCCAACGTGTTCTACAGAACCGCTGATAGCACTATGTATAGGTACATCGTCAAGAATACCTTCTGGTGGTCCATGTGTAATTAAGATGTCGGTATCATTGGGAATTAAATCCCAATGAGGTTTAATCAGTGGATGTCTTTTAATTCCATGATATGGGTCTTCGTGTACGATAAATTCAATATCTCTATTGAAGGCCCAATTACAAAATGTTGGCTGTACAGGGCTTCCCCAAATCTTAATATCTTTACCAGTATCAAAATCTTGAATAGTGTATCCTGAGTCATTTAGATAAATAACACCATATTTCTTACACATTGCTTCATATCTTTCAGGCTCTCTTTCAAAACCCCAATCGTGATTTCCAGCTACAAAGATTTTATATGTAAAATCCTGCTTACCATACCATTTAAGGAATGGTTCGATTTCACCAGACTGACCACGGCCAGTAGCATCTCCAGAATGGATAAGAATATCCCCAGAGCCTAGACTGATCTCTTTATGTCTATTGTGAGTGTCTGATATTGTCACTATTTTCATCTTACTTCCTTTTTATTTTTACAAAATTGAACTCTCCATCATAGTCACAGGTTAATTCGTAACAACTATAGTTGCAAATTTCCTTATGACCTAAATGAGCATCTTCACCAATACACTCTATGAAATAATCCAAAAGGCCTCTGCATTTTTCACAACCTTTACAAGAAGCTCTTTTAAGCATTCTAAAACCTTGCTTATGCTCAACTCTACCATTAGACCAAAAGACTTGGCTATATCCACTAAAAATAAGACCCTTACAAGGGTCTTTTATTTCTTTAACTTCTAAAGCTTTAAAATCCATTATTGTCCTAGCCCTAGTTTTTGCTTAACTTTAGCAAAAGCGGCTTCAATTTTCTTTTTATGTTGCTTCATTTCCAATACAACATCTGCAAAGGATTTTTCATGAAGCTCTGCTCTAATAACAACTTCGGAAATATGAGCGATACTAAATTCATCTGCATCTTTACTTGATAGGGCAGTTTTCTCTTCATCTGTAAGTTCTCTGCCTGCAATATATTCACCTAAAGCAATTCTTTCTTTTCCATCTGGCCCTGCTAACTCGAACATTTGGTCGAAACGCCCTGGCCGATCAGCTAGTGATTTTAGTAGGTTTTCAGGTGTGTTCGTTGTTGCAATTATAAAAGTAGGTAATGTAAAGCTTACCGAAGCACCGTCAAGTAATTCTAGAAGGCCTGAGTCAGCTGTTTTAGGACCATGATAGTCTTCAGCATTTCCACCACCAATATCTTCCATTACAAATAACATTCTAGTACACTTACTATTAAAGGTAGAACCAGTTGATAAGAACTTGCTTATCTGACTTGGCCTAATATCCGAAGTATCCCAGAATACCACAACAGTTCCTGCATCTTCTTCTAAGAACTCTCCACTTAACTTAGCGATAGTAGAGGATTTCCCCATTCCAGGTTGTGAATACAACAAGATAGACCGCTTAGGCTCTTTCTTGTATTTTTTATAAATATCCAATTTGTTAAAGAACAGCTTGGCCTCTTTTTTAATCAAAGCAGTATTGTTAGCTGTTTCCAATAGATTATGTGTCTTTAGAGGAAGTTTACTTAACTTGATCCCTGCACTTGTACTTACGAATGTCCAAATCCCAGGCTTTATAACATACTTATCCTTAGAATCTTCCTCATCAATATATTCATACTGAACAATGTGAGTAGGTGTCTGGATACAAAGATCAGATTCTGGCAGTTCTTTAACATCACCATCGGCTACATCTGTTAAGCTGTGTTTGCCAATTAGTTTGAATTTTCCTTTTTCATCACTCATCGTTGAACCTATCCTTGCTGTTAAATTTATATTTTATCTTATTTACACCTATACTTCTTTCTGTATGCATTCCACGGTCATTTTTTACTAAACAATCCATTTCATCATTAGTGAAGTACTCTATTTGCAGATTTATTCTGTGACTCATATAACCATGATAGGTGTTTTCTGTATTTCCGAAAACATAGCCCCAATCATCTTTCTCTAATCGCCTCTTCTTTTTAACGTAACTGCCCATATTAATCCCATAGTCCCTTCTTTTTGGTAACTATTTTCTTCTCTACAATAACATCTTCCTTCTCTTCTGTCAACACTTTGGTCGGCACTAATTCTTTTTCCCATACTTCAGGAGGTAGTGGAGTGTCAGGTTCATCTAGATGAAACGCTTCTGGACCATCTGCGACACCACAAAATGCATTTGGACAAAAAGGACCTATTCCACTTGCCATAAGTATCTTGGCATCACATTTTAGACAGTTACCTAAATCTTCCTCTTCTAATTTGGCATATTCCTCTTTTATTTTACCATCTAAGTCTAAAAGTACAGGTTCGGCCAGCGGTTCATCTAAATATGCTGTTTCTCCGAGATCGGCATCTAACCATGCATCGTCTTCCTCGCCTTCAAGCCTTATTTCGGCCATTTGAGCCTCTATATTACTAGCCCTTAATCGGGCCACCTCTTGCTCAAAGAACAGCTCTACGAGCTTCATTTCACGCTTATTCAACGCCCTATGGAGCAGGCCACTCTCTCCAACATACTCTTTAGTAGCTGGAACTTTTGAGGCCCAATTGTGTATGTCATCTTCTGTTGAAGTGAAAGTCATCTTAAAATCTGAGGGTTTACCTGTAAATATACAGTTTCTTTTTTTGCTCATACCGTATAGTATCACAGTTTGAGTTTTTAGACCAAAAAAAACCGCCCATACAGGCGGTTTCTTATTTTTCCAGGGGAGGAAGTTTCCAATCGTATTGAGCGACTAGAGATTTTTAATTGTTTATGGGAGCGTTGAAGCTTGATCGGCCTCATCTTGATCACCAGACTCATCAGAGAGAATAGTACCAATATAAGTGATATTAAATCTTGTAGTCCCTTTAGCTTGTTCAGCCTCGCCCCAATTTGATGGAACGCAGTTCTTAACAATCATAATGTTTTTACCAGACTGTCTATCTTCTACTTCAATTTGAACCGATTCAAAATTTAGCAAATCTTGTAACTGTGGTGCTGCAGGAAGAACATGGACCCCTTGGTCTATAATTCTAAATCCAGAACAAGCTACTTGAACAGCCTCATAACTAGTGATAGAGATTTCATCAGCTGAATATCTACCAAGAATGTGAATTGGTTCTGTACCAATATTGGCACCGTATTGACAAGAATCGAAGAGTCCAACGATTTGACCGTTTACCCTCACTTTCGCTCTTGCTCCTACCATTGTTTTTTGAGCCATTGTTTTTCTCCTTACCTTATAATAATTTTAATTAAGCACTTGCACTTGATTGAATTTGACTAAGTGACAATTGTACTGGGATAAATAGTATTGCAGTAGCAAGCTTACACTCGATTTTAACAGCTGCAATTGGACCGTTGATTTGAATATCAAGACCTTTATATCCTAGTGGTGCATCGTCAGAAGCCCCAATAATTTTAAGCTTTCTAAACTCTTCCATTTTCTTAGCAATTTGTCCAGCGATAGCTGCTGCTCCGATATCAGCAAGAGATTTACCGACAATAAATTTGCCAAGGAAATCTGCAAGTTGAACAGAGAGAACATCTGCCATATACATTGCTTGCAACGAGTTATAAACGAAGTTAGAATCGAAACCGTAAGTGGTTTGATCAACAATCCATTTATTACCTGCTGTTTCAGCTTGTAAGATCATTAGACCTGCATCAGTAGCATCTTCAGTATCATCGAAGTTACCAGAATCAAATCCAGAAGGATCAGTATATCCAATAACATTGGCTAATCTTCCAGCTAGTGATTTATAGAATCCTGCAGATTGCATACCTGTAGCAACACAAGCTGTGTGCCATGGTAGATAATCTACAACTTCATTAGCAGAGTTTGTTTGAGTAGTCTTTTGAGAGAATACTAATGCTCTGAAAGATGCAAGCGTTTGAGCATGGGTCTTAGCATTTGCATAAGTGTCCCACTTACTAAGCATTGCAAGTCTATTCTTTTTAAGTTTTACTGTTGACATAGCGAGTGCATGAGATTTAACTGCGAAGTTAATAGCATCAATCGTATATGTAGAAGAACTATCAGTTAATCCTTCAGCAATATCTTCAGAAGCATCTCTTGAAAAAAGAGGTACTACAAAGTTAACTTTAACACCTTCGATAGGGGCGATTGCATTAACGATGTCAGCAGCTTTTGTTCCACCTTTCGTTCCACCAGCTAGAAATTTTGCTTTATTCATTTCAGCAGGAAGCCCAAAAGATAAAGTAAAATCAAAGTCAAGTGTTGAACTTTCACTAAGTTTTAATGCCATGTTATAGGCAGATTTTTTAATTCTACCAGCTTCTAAATCTCCTGTAGAGCAAATACCAGAAGCAGTAACTTCATCAAGTCTGATTGGAGCTAAGTTGTTTGAACTTGCTTCAGAACTTGCAGAGTAACCATCTTGGCTATCGATAAAAGTAGCTAGATCAGCCATTGTAGCATGTTCATCAAGATTGATACTTAAGTTAGCTCCTGCACCGCCTACAACAGTAGTTGTAAGAACTCCAGAATTGATGCTAACAGTAGCACTTGTTCCAACATATCCTAATTTTAAAGCCACTTCAGCTTTAACAATGTGAGATTCATTAGTATTTGTATCTTGTCTTATAATTGAAACTTCAACTTCAGGTTCTTGAGAAGAAACTGTCAAACCAACCGCATGGCCGAGTGCAAGTAAATCCCCAGGAGTTGAGTCAATAAGCTCAAAAGCTTTACCCTCTCCCTTTCCGTTAGCATCAGCATCAGCATCAGAGCTGAAAATTAAAGCATCAGTTGTTGCTTCGTTACAAGAAAATCCTGCAGGAAGTTGAGCGTCAATTTCAGCAGCTAATTCAGCAATAGTGTCATGGTCTCCCATTGTAGCACTAAGAGTAACTGTAGTTTCAGCACCACCGTTTCCACGGAAGCCGAATGAAAGACCGTCAAAGATTGAACCGTCACCGATTACTAAATCTGTACCTTGAATACTTGCTCCAACTTCGTCTTCGACATTGATAACTTGAACTTTGTATTTATTACCATCAATTCCGTAATTTTTATCTGTTAAAGTACCGTAAGTTCCAGAAGGTGAAGCATCTAAAGCTCTACTTGCCTGTGTTCCTACGTTGGTTTTAACAATATAAACTCTACCAGCAGACCCAGTGATTTCACTGTCGTTACTAGGTGCTGTCATTGCTGACATTGCATCTACAATCGGACCGCTAAGATACTTCGCTCTAACTCTGTCGAGTTGAGTCGGAGTAAACCAGTTATCCTTCAACGATTCTTGTGTTATGTCTGCACCACCTGCAGCTTCACCAATAATCACGATATCACCAGTGTTGGTAATACCTACGGGTGATGAAATTACTGTAGTTTCAACATAAGCACCAGGTATATTAGTGTTTACAAATGAGGTTGTAACTCTCTGTGCCATTATTCCTCTCCTTCCTTATAATAATTAAATTTTATATCCAAAATGTTCCACGCCTTTATCAAACAATTCTTTTTTGTCGTGTTTAATAGTTTTTAAATGAATCCAAATAACTTCTTCTAAATACTTCTGCAACTTTAGTTTTTTACTAAGTTTTAAAAAATACTTTCTAAAATCATCTCTATCATCTGTTTT
>CERP01026700.1_pt1 | contig 31291 bp, 51 predicted proteins | sample 530801 | NCBI WGS metagenome assembly CERP01 (sample SAMEA2620991, study PRJEB7988) | marine metagenome | biome: marine biome (ENVO:00000447); feature: surface water layer (ENVO:00002042); material: "saline water (ENVO:00002010), including plankton (ENVO:xxxxxxxx)" | depth 5 m | reverse complement strand
CCTAACTATAGGCACACTAATAGTTGGAATACTAGGTTATTTTAATTTTAAATAACTAAGGATTATTTATGGATAATTATTCATTACCATTTACATTCGAAATAAAAGAATTAGATAATGGTTACTATAAAGTAACTGTAATTTGTACTGGGTTTAAAACTTCTAATGAAGCAGAAAATTATATTACAACATGGAATAATTTAGTTACTTTATTTCCATGGGAAAATAACCCAACATTACACTAATGAAAAAACCAAACAATAAATTCTTACTATCTATTACTGCAGGTATATTATTATCATTAGCATCATGGAGTTTAGTATCAATTAACAATATACAAACTAATATAAGTTCTATTCAAAATGAATTAAGAAATGTAGATAAGCAGTTTGGCAGAATCTTTTATTGGTTTGATAAATTTACTAACAAATGATTGATAGATTAATTTATAAATTTTTTAGTTATATTGATGACTTGTTTGAAAAGGTAGAAGATGTATTGACATTTGATGTTGGTCAAGAATCAAAAAAAAAGAAACGAAAAAACAAATGAACTTAGAAAAAGATTTACAAAAATTGAAAAAAGAAAAAGCATTAAAAGAATCTGCTATAGCACAACTTAGAAAAAGAAGTAAAGATTCAAATTCTAGACCTAGAGCAAAGAAAAATATTTTAACAGATAATCCAAACTTACAAAAAATATAATAAACAAAAGGAGAAACAATGGACATGGAAACATTTGATGACATAACTGTAATGGCAGGTACACTTTGGGGAGAAGCAAGAAACCAAGGAGATGAGGGAATGATCGCAGTAGGTCATGTTATATTAAATAGAGTTAAAGCACAGTCATGGTATGGAGATAGTGTTAAAGGAGTCTGTTTAAAAAAATGGCAGTTTAGTTGTTGGAATGATAATGATCCAAATAAACAAAAAATTTTAGCACTTGATTATTCTGATGATGCTTTCTGTAAAGCTGTAACGATCTCATATTATTTATTAAAAAATAAAATAGATGATCCAACTAATGGCTCAACTCATTATCATACCACAACTATATCTCCAAACTGGGTAGAAAATAAACAACCTACTGTTGTCATTGGAGATCATATGTTCTATAATAATATTGAATAGGAAATTATATGTTAAATGTAATAACACCAATAGTAGGAAGTTTATTTAAAACTGTAGATAAAGTTATAGATAACAAAGCTGATGGAGAAAGAATTAAAGCTAAGATACAAGAAAAACTTTTAGCTGGAGAATTAAAAGAGTTAGAGGGTGCGGCTAAGATAATTGAAACAGAAGCTAAAGGTGGATTCTTACAAAGAAACTGGCGACCTATTATGATGCTTACATTTTCAGGATTAATGGTAGCACATTGGTTTGGATTTACCGCTCCTAATATTCCAGAGTCTGTACAAAACTCATTACTTAATATAATACTTGTAGGTATAGGTGGTTATACTGTAGGTAGATCAGCAGAAAAAGTAGCAACTAATTTTAGAAAGAATAAATAATGTTAGATGAACTTAAAAGACATATCAAGAACGCATTTAAAGGGGCGTGGATTCACGATATTGTCTTTACATGTACATTGTGTCATAAGAATTTAAAGCCCTCTGTGTGGCTCTGTATAGTCTTCCTAGCCCTAATTCTAGGTTTGTTCCTATGAAATATATCCTGATATTATACATGTGTAGTATAAATACAGGAAAATGCCCATCAAACTCTATATCTCCCTATGAATTTGATAGTCATTTTGATTGTGTAACTTTTGGATATGGTCTGGCACAACAAACTTACAAGAATTTACTTACACTAAAAGATTATGATTTAGATACTGTTAATAAAAATAAATTAGTTATTAAGTTTGAGTGTAGAGGTCTTAAATCTGAGAATATCTAACGCCCTTGTCCACGATATTTTTTCCATGATCTGCGTTTAGATTTATTCATTTTACATTTACTTGGATTTCTGCCTATTGAAGTTTTATGAAAGATAGGTTCATGTTCAAGATGATCCTTAAACTTTCTGGCCATGCTTAACTATCTTTGTTTTTAATTCTTTCTTTAATTTCAAGTTCATATGGTATTTTATACTCGCTATGATTTAAAAGTAAATCTACAAAATAACTAAGCTTTACTGCTACTAATGATTCAGCATTATCTTCATGCATTACTAATGCATCAGCACTACCCATCCAATTTTTTAATGTTTTAAATCCTGCACCATTTTTTCTAGCTTTAACTTCAATGATAAGATCAGGGTTTTTAATTTGTATATCGTGAGGAAAGTCAATCAAAGCCCCACTAAGAGGTTGTCGTTTTGCTGACAAACCTTTCTTGTTAAAATATTTAACCAAATTATATTCGGTTCTATATCCTTTTTGTTTAGATTTTTTACTCACAAGGATTCTCCATTTCTTCAGGTTGCTTTAATATCTCTTGAATATTTTGCAATCTAAGAATCGGAAAAGCATCCCATGACTTTTGTATATAGAAAGCTAACTGATCTCTTACTGCATAAGGATTCTCTTTTGCAATTTTGTCAGCCATCATATATGCTTCGCCATTAATGTTTTGCTTTAGCAATTTTCACACCTCCTTTCTCGTAATCTCTATTGATTATAATGCGTCTAGCATCTCCAAACTTACCTATCTTTTTTAGGTATTCTTTTTTAATCAAAGCATCTACTACTTTATAAATCTGCGACTTAGATTTGTACCTAGTACCTTGTAAAATATCATCATAACTAGGAGATATTTTTTCTTTAGTAATATACTGCTTGATAAAACTATAAATTGTGTATTGAGTTCGTGTCATTTCTTTTGTTCCATTTCTAGTATCTGTACATACTCATTCAATCTGTCTATTTCTTTTGCTTGTATAAGATTATCTCGTTTGTAATCTTTTAATAGAGCGGTACACTTATCTAACCGCTCCATTAATTTACCTATATCGTTTGATTCGTTATCCATTAGAAAGGTACATCCTCGTTTGTTTCATTTTCATAGGTCTTATCGCTACCAAAATCATCCATCTCATTCTGAGATGATTTTGATTCGCTCTTAGAATCTAGCATTTCCATTTTACTTTCAAACCGATCAAGATGCACTTCAGCTTGTTTCATTTGTATGCCCTCTTTCTCCCATGTTTTATATGTCAATCTTCCTTGCAATAATACTTTGCTTCCTTTCCTAGTATATTTCTGTAGTACTTCTGCAATCTTCTCATCCCATACAACAACCTTATGCCACTCAGTAAGTTTCTCTCCTTTGATTTTCTTATGTGTCGCAATACTAAGGAGAGCATAATTGCCCCCCTTAGAAGTTTGTTTAATATCAGGATCAGCACCAAGATTTCCTATTAGTGTGATACTATTGTACATTCTTTTCTCCTCCATTAGTTAGTTCATGTAGTCTTGTTTCATATAAAGTTTTTGTTTGTAAATAAACTGCAGGACTTGTCTGCTTTGCTTTACCCATATGTACTTTATACATTTGTCCATATGCTTTTAACTCTTTAAGATTCTTGCTAGAGTTAATCTCTCCTTGGAATGTTTCTAACTTTGTATCATCACTAGCACCTACATTATTTGTTGGTCTAGTATTAGAAGATAAATCCATTTCATCTTCTGAATATACAAAGCCATGCATACCAAGTAGTTTTAAGATTGCTCTATCAACTGCTCTTTTCTCAGCCATAGCATAAGGATAGGAATTTTTATTATTCTTAGGACTTGCTTCTCCATAGGTAATAACTTTTTCCTCACTCCCATTTACTCCGATTGATGCTCTACATTTAATACAAACTATTCCATCTCTTGAATTAGTTTCTATCTCTTCTAGGTCATATCGTATTTTATTTTTTGCACCAGCGATCTCAATAAATCTATGATACATTACCCAAGTTCCATGACAATCCCATAAGCATTGCTTAGGATCAAAGCCAAGTTTCTTTAGGATTTGTTTTACTCTTTCGTCTAGTGGTTTAGCCATCTTACATACCTCCTTTGGTTTCTTCTTTGATGGTTAAGTAACCAGCTTTTGTTCTGCTGATTACAACTCCTCCTCCAACTGCTTTCCTACAGTTATCAGGAATCTTTGCTTTCAAGACTTTGCCCAATGCAGTATTTTCATTTGCAATCTGCTTTGTTTCAACCCATCTTGTAGCATTTGATAAGAATTGATTATCTTTATTCTCATCAAAATTTAGTGATATCATGTCATTGACTCTAATATTACCTGCAAGTTTAGGTAATTCTTTAGTATCAATCTTTTCAGGTTCTTTGTCATCTTTAACATAGGACCAAAAAGATTTCTCAATGTCATAAAGTTTCTTTTGATAATCTCCCTCAGCATCAATCTTGCAATGCTCGTGTCTTTGATTGCCAAAGATTACAGATAGCCAAGCATGATTACATCCACTTACCATAAGGTAGTGTTGTATCTGTGGCATATAAGTACTGATACAATTATCTAAAGTGTTATTAGAATTAGTATGTTTGTATTCTACTATTGCTTTATCCGACTTAGAATAATCATCATAGTGTGCAAACATAAATTCTTTTTCTGTTTTTAAATTAGCATGATGAACAGACAATTCGTTTATGTCTAATTCAGATGCGTAGTTTAGGAACATTCTATTTACTGGTTCGGTATGAATACCTAGCTGAACTGCAAGAACTTTTGATAGATCATCAGGTTCTTTTCTGTTGGTTTTTTCTAACCAAAGATCATGCCAATCTCCTCGCATAATTCTTGTGGCATCACTACCACCAAGACCACGATTACGATTGATCTTTACATCTTCAACTGGAGTCTTGATAACTTCTTTTGTTTTCATTATATTCTCCTTTTGTTTATTTGTTATACTCATTTTGTTTCCATTGTTCAAGCTTATAAAATGTATGTGTAATTTTTCTAAGCCATCCTAAATGGTATTCGTATGGTGCATCTAGTCTATCGGTAAATTCTACTGGTAGTGGTAATCTTGCATACTTATATTTAATTAATATATCTTCCATACAATCTTTGAGTAAAGATGCAGGGTACTTCTGAAGTATTCTAAAGTATTGTTCTAACCCAGTTTCATTTGGTATATTAATTGAAAAGGTACTAGCAATAGTTTCTAATACAACTGCAATATCTTTTCTAGTGCATGGTTGAATACAGTTAGCCATGCGATTAATAATATTAGGTGCATCATTATCTATCGTACTTGATGGTACGAATGTTTTGTCTTTGCCCATCAGATACCTTATCTCCCATACTCGCAACATCACTGATTCTTTTGCGTCTTTCTTGAACAGCATTGGAATCATATGGACTGTTGAATGTTTTAGTTTGTCTTCTAGTGTTAGCAAATTGGATTGATCTTCTAATCCAGTTTCTAAAACAAGCATCCCAGTCTGCCTTAACATCTCCATTTGCTTTGTAATGATCTGTGAATTTTTCTTTTTCATAGTTTATATCTACCTCACTTCCATGATTGTTAATGATATAGTCAATACATTGTGGACTTGGTTCGTATTCCCCAACCATTGACTTGTGTTCTAGTAATGCAACATTCATATCTAATGCATTACACCAATTCAAAAAGTTAGATGCATTTGGTATTTGCTTTAGACTCTCCCACTTATTAATGAGAGAGTCAGCAACACCAACTTTTTCTGCAAGTGCAGTAGCATCTATCCTAAGATATTGTCTGCGTAACTTCAGATGATTGATGATCTGATTGTACAACATAGCTCCTCCAATCTATTTGATCTGCATAACTACCTCTCTTCTGAAAGAAGTTATTATATTTAGGATGTTCTGCCATAAACATACGACTATAAAATGGTTTATAATCATTGTTTATTTTATATGGGTCATGTGAAAATGTAACTACATTTGTTTCCCATCTAATCCTATTGATAACCATCTCACTTGATAGTTTAGTATGACCTCTATTGATTGCTTGTAATGTAAATTGTACAAACATTTTATATACTTCAGGATTCTTTTGATGAAAAGTTTTAAACTCTTCAACTAAATCTTTAAAGTTCTTTTGGTTCAGCATGATCTATCTCCTGTGTAATAGGTACATCATATGACAATGTATCTAATATGAAAGGTACACGATTAAGATTGCATTGCAAAAATTTCATAGCTAATAAAAACTTTTGTAATGACATTCCATTTGCACCAGTTTCATACTTTTGTACTTGCTGAAATGTTACACCAAGTTCTTTGGCTAACATTGATTGTGTCATTCTTGGATTTTTACTAAGTCTTTGTTGCTTAATAAATTCTCCAACAACTTGATTAAAGTTACTCATTTGGATTGTCCTTTCTTGCTATTGTTTCTCCTCTATCATTAATCATAATCAAATTATGAGTATGAATTATGTAATGACCATTATCAGAATTATCTCCATCATTAGGTTCTTTACCTAAATAAATGCTATGAGATATATCTGTGTCATGTACAATAGGTTTATTAATATCAGATTCTCCATCTGTTTTTTCAAAACCTGTACATTCTCTTAACTGTTTATGTTGTCTTAGTTCTCCAATAAATTGAACCATTAAATTTCTTGATTCCATTCTACTTGTTGGATCACTTACTCTTCCTTTTTCTTTTTTTATTCTTGCATGGAAATCTGTCATCCAATGCAAAGCAACTTGTGGAAACCAAGTGCCACCCCAATGATGAAATATACTTGGACTTTCATCTCCATCCTTATCTTTAAAAGATATACTTACTCTATCTCCCATGTTTCCTCCTAACTTATTTTGATAATGAGTTTAGCATTATCGTTTTTTTCTTTGGGAAATTCTATTGAGATAGATTCTAAACTTTTATAGGTTCTATCTTTAGCATCATCCCAATGATTACCATTAAATTCGACATCAGCTTTACTATCAATTCTATTTAAAGTTTGTAGTATAAACTTGAAGTCATCACTATTTACTTTCATTACGCAACCTCCTTGATTACATTTGTTGTTGATTGTAAATTCTTACAGAAGTCTAATGACTTACTTGCAAGACTTGATGCTTTCCAAATAGCATCTTCGTTCTCTTCTAAACACTTGATCCAGTTATTAAGATACATAGCATGGTCTTCTCTTGGAGAAGAAGTTATGTTTAGATGACTAGCAATAAAACATGATCCAAGTTCTGCAACTAATTCTTCGAATGCATATCCACTTGAACCAAACTTCGTTGATAGTTTTCTATCGCATCTATCTTTATGACCTGTCCAATGGGTCAGCTCATGAAACATAGTGCAATAGTAGTTTTCTGTAGCGGTACTGTGTTGTGTATTGATAAAAGATTCTTTGCTTGGCATACGAATCTCATCAATGCTTGGTATATAACAAGCTTTACCACTACGAGAAATCTTTGCTCCTGTATTATTTATAAATACATCAGCAGTATTATTGTCATTGACTTTGTTTTCGAATGTATCAAAGCCAACAAACTTTTCTGTATTACCCTCTACTTGTTCTATATTAAATACATCAAAGGTTCTAAACAACTGAAACATTTGTTCTTTTGTTTCTCCTTTTCTTTCTACTTCTTTAATGTATTTCTTTATGAACAATAACTTTGTAGATGATTCTCCTTTCTTAACTTGACATCCATGTTTAGTCCATTGCTTGTATGTACCCCAAACATATCTGTCATATGGTTCAAATGCTAATTGCATAATGTTACCACCTGTATATTTGTAACCATCTACTGAAGTGAATAGTTTATTAGCCCAAGGTTTTGTCCATTGACTACCTTGTTCTTTCATTAACTTCAGTATGTTTTTTGTAATGCTATGGACTACATCTTTTGCTTTGCCTTGCATTATACCTCCTAGTTAAATTGTTATTATCATTATAATCATTGTAAAAAGAAACAGAACACAACAATAGAAATCAATACTACTCATAAAACCTCCCTGATTTTTTTGTATTGATCTCGTATTGCATTTGCTTCTTGGTACAATTTTCTCCACTTCTCTTTGTCAGGATTCTTAGGATATAATTTAATATAATTGTAAGCACCCTTGCAAATGTCATCCATGCAGTTTTCTAATTTACTTGCATGGTACATTGCTTGGGCTTCATCCTTTGCTGACTCGCTGACTTGTTCATCCCATTCATCCCAAGATAAACCTGTTTTAATTTTTCCCATACTTCTCCTCCAATAGTTGTATTTGATTACAAATTGTATTGACTACATCTTGGTCTAATGAATGACACTCAATACAAATCTTGTAAGCCCTACGCAATTTAGTTAATTCTTTTAATGAATCTGCTGACTTAACTGTATTTAAAAATCGTAATGTTATCTTTGAAAACATACGATCCAAATCAGACTTTTGTTTGCTTACAATATCTACGATTTCTTTTTCTGTATGATGCATTGATTTACCTTTTCTATTAATTCGTGTAACAAAATATTCTTGTGTACAATTACACCTGATTTTTTTGCTAACGATTTTTTAATGCCATTAAGACTATAGTCTTTGGCTTTGCCTTTGTATAAGATCATTGATCCTCCTTTTCTACTTCAAGTATATATTTACATTTTGTTCTACTAATGTCAATAGTCATGGACACCAAAGGGAGATTAGGTGGCAAACAACCCAGACCTATTCTTTGTTTGGAACTCATTGAAGATTAGTCAAATCGCCCATGACAAAACCCCTAGTAGAATGAACTACTAGGAGTTTATATTAGCTGAAGTTTAAGCTATCTTTTTCAATAACTCTTCAGCTTCATTAACAGCAGATGTCTTCTTAACATCCTCAGGATTTAGCTTTCTTACAACTGGTGTGTAAGCTATACCAAATCTGTTCTTATAGAATTCTTTAGCTGTATCTAAGAAATTCTCAGTAATAGCTACCTGTTCTTGGAGCTGTCTTACTGCGAATGTATCTTTCTGAATAGCTACATCTTCTATCTCAGAACCTGAGAATTGTCTGACTCTACCTTTTAATCTTGCACCTATTTCGTGCTGTAGATTCAAGGCAGATTTACAAGCTATTTCAGAACCTCTTATGATATTCTGTACCGATCCTTTTTCTGCGGTATAACTCTCAGCTTGTGGTGTTTCCGACAACTCTAACCCTTTGAAGTGGTCAGCTATGATGCCGAATGCTTTTTCTAGTTTGTTACTCATGGTCTTCTCCTTTTGTTGTTAGTTTAACTCCAAGATGCACAAAAACCTCCAGCAAATGGAAGTCAGGTGTTAAATTGGGGGGAACCTACTTCAGGGGGAACCGATTTAATACTTGACAGCACCAAAGGTGCGGTTCAATTTCTGAGAGGTTTTATCTTGGGAGTATAAACTACACAAAAGGGGGAGTCATAGAGTAACTAGAACAAAGCAGTTCGTTACATCATGCGACCACTACATCTTGTGGTTGTTGTCGGTGTCTTGACACAAGCTGGTGTTATACGCTATACTACCGATAGGTACCAACCAATACCATAAGAGGTAAATAGCTATGTCAAAGATACTTGAAAGATACCAGCCAAAGGGCAATCCGAAAGCTGATATCTCAGCCAAAGCTAAGAAGCTTGTAGATACCTTAGTAGCCACAGGATGCACCATTACAGAAGCATCAAAACTCGCTGGTTACAAGGGTAATTCATCTCGTGTTAGTGCTAGTAAGATGCTACGAAAACCTGAGGTACAGGCATACATGATGTCTGAGATTCAGCGAAGTTTCGGATTGTCTTCAGCCAAAGCATCAGCACGACTCCTATCCCTTTCTCAGGGGGCTAAGAGTGAGTATGTACAGCTTGAAGCTAGTAAAGACATACTCGATAGGGCTGGGTTCAAAGCCCCTGAGAAACACCAACACCTTGTCGGTGGTAACTTCTCCATTAACATAGACTTATCGTAGAATTTACAGGGATAGTGTCGTGTGATGGTTACCCTACCCCCAAAAACTAGGCAACGACAAGTGAGGGGGGTACTGCCCACACAATATAGTTCTTCAAGGTTCGATCATCATGTGTTATAGATTTGGTTATGGCTTATAAAACTCCAGCATGGCAAAGAAAGGCAGGGAAAAATCCTAAGGGTGGACTCAATGCTAAAGGTCGTGCATCTTATAAAGGCGGTACATTAAAAGCTCCTGTTAAGTCAGGCGACAATCCTAGAAGATCAGCGTTCCTTGCAAGAATGGGAAACATGAAAGGACCTGAATATAAGAATGGTAAGCCTACAAGATTACTACTATCGCTTAAAGCTTGGGGTGCATCATCCAAAGCTGATGCTAGAAAGAAAGCAAAGGCAATGGCAGTACGATTAAAAAACAGAAAAAAGAAAGGAAAAGCATAATGCCTACAACTAAAGCGTCTTATGGCGAAAAGAAAACACACACTACTAAAGATGGTAAAAAAGCTAAGAAAGGTTTGTATTACTATATTAATAAGAAAAAAAAAGCTGGTACTTCCAAGAGTAAAAGTAAATCAACTATCTCTAAGTCAGCTTATGACAACATGAAAAGTGGCTTTAAAAAATAATATATATTTGGTAAAGTTATGGAAAAGCGGCGAGATGGAACTTGTTGAAGAACATAAATTAAGCGAAGAGGAATTTAAAATTTTTTTTTGCCCAATAGGTTTTCGTGCAACATATGAGGATATAAAAAATGAAGAGAGTACCTAAAACCACATACCCTGATGGAAGAAACAACACAAAGGAAAACTATGAAGAAGCTAGAAAAATCCGAACCAAAGAAGAACTCAATACTCCACAAGAATCAAATGAGAGCAAATCAGATGATGGAGAACGAGAAGAAAGCTAAAGAAGAATACACAGCTAAAAGAATAAAAGAATATGTAGAGTTTAAGATGTTAAAAGGTCATTCAAAAGAAGAAGCAACTAAGATGGCTAAAGAACAGATAATGAATCAAGCACCATGAGTATCTTCACTAAGGTTGCTATAAAAGATTTGCAGATACTTAGAAAGGTAGTTAGAACTCAACATATGAAACACTATCCATCATCTCATGTAAATGACACAGAAGCAGATAGAATCATTGAATCTCTTTCAGATAACGCAAGAGAGAAACTAATTAAATTAGCGGTAGATTATGGGATCACTAAATTATAAACCTGATGGGGCAACCCTTAAAAATTTTTTAAAAGACAGTAGCTTTCTTAGAGGACTTCGTGGTCCAGTAGGTAGCGGTAAATCTGTTGCTTGTTGTATAGAAGTTATTAGAAGAGCATTAATGCAAGAACCATCTGAAGATGGAAAAAGAAAATCAAGATGGGCTGTCATAAGAAATACAAACCCACAATTAAAAACAACAACAATTAAAACTTGGCTTGATTGGTTTCCTGAAGAAGAGTGGGGAAGATTTGCATGGAGTGTTCCATATACTCATAATATTAAAAAAGGAGATATAGAACTTGAAGTTATATTCTTAGCACTTGATAGACCTGAAGATGTAAAAAAATTATTATCATTAGAACTTACAGGTGTTTGGATTAATGAAGCAAGAGAAATACCTAAGTCTATTGTAGATGCTTGTTCAATGAGGGTAGGAAGATATCCATCTATGAGAGATGGTGGACCAAGTTGGTATGGTGTTATAGCAGATACTAACCCACCTGATACAGATCATTGGTGGTCTATCATGGCAGGAGAAACAATTATTCCTGATTACATAACTAAACAAGAAGCTAAGATGTTAGTTAAACCTGATAACTGGTCTTTTTATAATCAACCACCTGCTATGTTAGAAATTAAAAATAAAGAAAATGAGATAGAGGGATATGAAAATAATAAACTTATGGAGAATAAAAATAACTTAACTCCAAATTATTATAGCAATATTATACGAGGTAAAACTAAATCTTGGATTGATGTTTATATATTAAATAAATTAGGACAGATAGAAGATGGCAAACCAGTTTATGAATCATTTAAAGAACAAGTCCATGTTGCTAAAGGAGATATAGCTATAGCAGATGGTGTTCCTATATTTTGTGGAATAGATTTTGGATTAACACCTGCTTGTGTATTTGCACAACGAATAAGAAATAGATGGGTAGTGTTTGATGAATTAGTTGCAGAAGATATGGGTATAGTAAAGTTTGCTGATTTAATGAAACAAGTTATGGCACAATACTTACCAAGAGAATTTGTAATTTTTGGCGATCCAGCAGGGGATCATAGAGTACAAACAGATGAAAGTACACCCTTTCAAATTATGCGTGGTAAAGGATTATTTGCAAGACCAGCTCCATCTAATGATGTAACTCTTAGATTAGAATCAGTATCATCTGTATTAAATAGAATGGTAGATGGGGAATCAGGAATGATTGTAGATCGTAAATGTAATAACTTAATTAAAGGTTTTACTGGTGGTTATCACTATAGAAGACTTCAAGTATCAGGAGAAAGATATGATGAAAAACCAAATAAGAATAGATTTTCTCATGTACATGATGCTTTGCAATATTTACTGTTAGGTGCAGGAGAGGGAAGAGCATTGACTATTGGTAATAAATCTAATAAACCTGTAGTTGCGAAAAGGAATTTTAATGTATTTGATGTTAAACCAAAATCAGTTTATGAAAGGAGAAGATAGTTATGTGTGCAGGTCCATTTAAACCATCTCCTCCGCCACCACCACCACCTCCAGTAGAAGAGGAAAGTGTAAAGCAACAAAGAGCAAGAATGCGTAAGCAACAAGAAGCAGAAAGAACTTCTAATAAGCAACAAGCATTTGAAGATAGAGTTGCGGCATACTCAGGTAGAAGAGGTCGAAGATCACTTTTATCAGGTAGAAGAGGCGGACAGGGGTTTGAGGTTTCACAAAATCTAATGTCTAAAGATACTTTAGGAGCATAGATGGTAATAGATGTAAAACCACAAAGAGTAGAGAACTATTCTGAGAGTGGTGTGAAAAGATTGATTACTCGTTACAACAACGCTAAGGCAGTCAAAGATATGTGGCTTCCTACTTTTGAAGAGTGCTATGAATTTGCTTTACCACAAAGGGAAAGTTTTTATAGTGAGTCAATAGGTAGAAGACGATCTGACAGAATCTTTGATGAAACTGCTGTAGTAGGTGTACAAGAATTTGCTAGTAGATTACAATCAGGTATTGTTCCTAACTATGCAAGATGGGCAGACTTTGTTGCTGGTACAGAAATACCAAAGGATGAACAGAAAGATGTTAATTTAGAATTAGATCAAGTAACAGAATATGTTTTTGAAATATTACAAAACTCAAACTTCTCACAAGAAGTACATGAAACATTTTTAGATTGTGCTGTAGGTACAGGTGTACTCTTAGTAGAAGAGGGAGATGCAGTACAGCCAGTTAAATTTAAAGCAATCCCATTACCACAAATAGTTTTAGATGCAGGACATGATGACAAAGTAGATCATGTATTTAGAAATAGAAAAATTAAAATGAAAGATATTACTTATGCTTACCCACAATCTGTCTTATCTGAAAAAATGAAAATGGATATGGACAAAGCTCCTGACATGGATTGTGATGTATTAGAAATTGTTTATAAAAATTATGCTAATACAAAAGAAGATGAATATAAATTTTGTGTTATTTCACAAATGTATGAACATAAATTATTTGAAGAAACATATAAAGGTTTAGGATCAAATCCTTATATTGTTTATAGATGGTCTAAAGTAGCAGGAGAAGTATATGGAAGAGGTCCATTACAATTAGCGTTACCTGCAATTAAAACTTCTAACTTAGTTATAGAATTAATTTTAGAAAATGCACAAATGTCAATATCAGGAATGTATCAAGTAGAAGATGATGGAGTTATTAATGTAGATAACATTGCATTAATTCCAGGCACTATTATTCCTAAAGCGGCTGGATCATCAGGACTACAACCAATAGCACCAGCAGGAAACTTTAATGTAAGTGATTTAGTTTTAAGAGATATGAGAACTAATATTAAAAAAGCATTGTACAATGATATGTTAGGTACACCAAATGAGAAAACACCTATGACAGCTACAGAAGTTGCAGAAAGAATGGCTGACTTATCAAGACAAATTGGAGCGGCATTCGGAAGATTACAAGCTGAATTAGTTAATCCAGTATTACAAAGAGTAATTTATATTTTAAAGAAACAAGGTAGAATAAAAATACCTGTTGTTAATGGTAGAGAAATAAAAATTAAATCATCTTCTCCATTAGCACAAGCACAACAGCAACAAGATGTTGCTACAATAGATAGATTTTTAGCTATGGTACAAAGTAGAGTTGGTCCACAGTTATTAAATGTTCTTGTTAAACAAGATGAGGTAGCTAAATATGTTGCTAAAAAATTAGGTGTTCCTGAACAATTAATAAGATCACAAGAAGAAATGCAGGAAGCCGCCCAACAAATGCAACAGATGATGCAACAACAACAAGGACAGCCAACAGAAGAAGAAACTCAATAACATGATAACTTCCATATGCATAAATCTGTTTTAGTTATTAGTGATCTCCATATACCTTATCATCACAAAGATGCTTTTGCTTTTCTAAAAGCTATTAAGAAAGAATTTAAACCTGATACTGTAATTAACATTGGAGATTTATTAGACTTCCATGCAATATCAATGCACGAACATAATCCTGACTTACCAAGTGCAGGACATGAATTAGATATATCAAAAGAATATATAAGAGAATTAGAGGGAATATTTCCTGATGTAACTGAAGTAGATTCTAATCATAGTAGTTTAGTTTATAGAAGAGCATTAAAATTTGGAATGTCAAAACAATTTCTAAAACCTTATGGAGATTTCTTAGGTACTAGGAAATGGAAGTGGGTAGATGATATGACATTAAAATTAAGTAATGGAAAAAAATGTTTCTTTACACATGGAAGATCAGCAGACATTTTAAAAGTTTCACAAACAATGGGTATGAGTGCAGTACAAGGACACTATCATACAAAGTTTGTTATATCTTATTGGGCTAACCCTAATGATATATTCTTTGGTATGAATGTAGGATGTTTAATTAATCAAAAGTCTATGGCATTCTCATATGCAAAAAACTTTAGAACAAGATTCATTATTGGATGTGGAGTAATACTAAATGGAATACCTAGATTACTTCCAATGGTGTTAGATAAAAATGGAAACTGGATAGGAGAGTTAGTATGAGTGATGAACAAAAAATAAATCCTGATTATTATCAAGCAGGTAAATGTACTTGTGGTAAAGTTTTACAAACATATGATTATGTAAGACACTTACCATATGCAGATGCAACAGCTATTAAATATATTACAAGGCATAGAGAGAAAGGCGGAGTAGTAGATATAAAAAAAGCTATATGGTTTTTGAAAGCGATATTAAAAGATGAGTATAAAGAAAGCGAGTAGCCCAGTAAATATAGGTGGAGAAAAATACTATAAGTATTTAATAGTTTGGAATGATATCGTAGGAGATAGTACAATCACAGATTTAAATGAATTTGAAAATATGAAAACAGCTATAATTAAAACAGAAGCATATATATTTAAAAAGACTAAAACAGATATACATACCTTTAGTAGCTATCAAAATGAGGATGGAGAAATAGGATTTGGGGATAGAAATATTATCCCTAGAAGTGTTATACAAAGTATGATAAGGATTTAATATGTCAGAACATAATAAAGCCCTCATAGGTTTGGACAACTTTAAACGAGGTTCTGAAGAAGAAACCAAAATAAATGATGTGTTTAAAACATTGTTTAGTACCACTATAGGTGCTGAAGTTCTCCAATACCTTAAATCAATAACGATTGATTCAGTCGCTGGACCTGAAATATCAGACCATGCTCTAAGACATTTAGAGGGTCAAAGATATTTAGTAGGTTTAATACAGCGAAGAATTAATAAAGGTAAAAGTCAAAACATAATAAAGGAGAATCAAAATGGCTGAAGAGCAAACACAACCAGTACAGGAGCAAACTCCAGTACAGGAAACACCAGTAGAGAATAATGTTCCACAAGAAACATCTGCACCTACTACAACAGAACCAGCACCAAGACCTGAGTATATACCTGAGAAGTTTTGGGATGCTGAAAAAGGAAAACTTAATGTAGAAGAGTTTGGTAAATCTTATACTAACTTAGAAAAATATGTAGGTGGTAAGAAAGATGAACTAAGAGATGTTATCATTGATGAATTAAAACAAGAAGCTAATGCAGAAAGACCTGAAGCAATAGAGAAGTATGAATTACCTAAACTTCCTGAAAATGTAACAGAAGATATAGTTAATGCTAATCCTATGACAGAATGGTGGAAAAATTTTTGTTGGGAAAATTCATACGATCAAGAAGTATATCAAGAGGGTATTAATAAATATGTTGATGCTTATGTTGGACAACAACCTGATATGGAAGCTGAGAAAACTAAACTAGGAGAAAATGCAGAAGCAAGATTAGATGCTGTAAATAGTTGGGCATCTACATTTTTTAGTCCTGAACAATACGAAATAGTTTCTCAAACAATGGGTTCTAATGTTGATGGGATAGAAGCACTTGAAAAAATTATGGAATCTCAAAAACAAAACATATCAAGATCAGGTCAAGTTGCACAACCTGAAAGACCTCTAACAATAGAAGATGTTAGAACTATGATGAAAGATAAAAGATACTATGATGGTAGAGAGCGTGATCCATCTTATGTAGCAAAAGTTGATGAAGCATTTAACAGACTCTATAGGGGTTAATGTTATATGTTGAAAAGACTATACCTGAACATTGTTTTCTTTTAGCTCCTAACTTAAAGGCACTAGACAGGTATGAGATAGCTTTGTGGGGGCTTGATCCCCTACAAGCATTATTACAACCATTTAGATACAGCAGACCAAATGTTAATTCTTTTACTATATTAACAAAAGATCACAAAGTTGCCGCAATCTTTGGTGCTGTACCATCAAGAAGAGATAATAAAATCGGCACAATATGGTTCTTATCCTCTACAGAATTAGATAAAAACTATTTATATTTCCTTAAAAGAAACAAGAAATGGCTACATTACTTAGAAGAACATTACATATATTTGTCCAATTACATAACAGAAGAACATACTAAATCTATTAGATGGTTAAAGTGGCAAGGATATAATTTTTCTAAACCTATGCTTGTAAAAAATGTAAAAGTGTTGTACTTCTATAAACGACTACATAATGTAGTCAAAAAGGGTACACAGCCCATATTAGAAGAGATCGGTCCTTTATGGACAACCGAATTAATTTAATGCGGACAACTGTTTAATTAACAACAACGACTAACAAAGGAGTATAAATATGAGTACATCTATTTCAACTGCCTTTATTAAACAGTTCGAAGCTGAAGTCCACATGGCTTACCAAAGAATGGGATCAAAGCTAAGAAACACAATAAGGCAAGTAAATAATGTAAAGGGGAGTCAGGCGAGATTCCAAAAAGTCGGTACTGGTAGTGCTGTTTCAAAAAGCAGACACGCTCAGATTCCAACTATGGATATCACTCACTCAACTGTTGATGTTACTTTAGCGGATTTCTATGCGGCAGATTATGTTGATAGATTAGACGAGCTAAAAACTAACATTGACGAAAGACAAGTACTATCTCAATCTGCGGCGGCGGCATTGGGGAGAAAAACAGACCAACTAATCATTGATGTATTAGACGCTGGTTCAAATGCAAGTAATGTTGTACATGGTTCTGCTGGATTAACTCTAGCAAAAGCATTGACAGTTTATGAGTCATTTGGAGCGGCTGATGTACCTGATGATGGGCAAAGATACTTTGTAGTATCTCCTGCAGGTTGGGCTGATCTACTTCAAATAGATCAATTCTCTCGTGCTGAATATGTAGGCGAAAGTGATTTACCATACGCTGGTGGATTAACTGCGAAGAGATGGCTTGGGTTTATGTGGTTCACTCATTCTGGTTTATCAAAAGCTTCTACTACTAGAGATTGTCATGCTTATCACAAGTCTTCAATCGGAGTAGCTATGGGTTCTGATATTAGAACTGAGATCAACTACATTCCTGAAAAAGTCAGTAACTTAATCACATCATACATGAGTCTTGGAGTAGTAGAGATTGATGGTAATGGTATGATTGAATGTCAAATAACAGAATAGGAGATACAACATGGCATATACATCAAGCGACTTAAAAAAAATTGCAGGTGGATCAAATGGTGTTTTCTTATATCATTCTGCTGACGCAATCGGTACTATAGATGATGCAGACTATTTTCTTGGTGCAACTAATGAACTTAAAGTAGGCGATATTATAATCGCTGTAGGTTCAACAGGCGGTACTAGAACTGTAGATATGTTAGTAGTCCAAACCAATACTGGTTCGGCATTAACAACTGTATTAGGTACATAATAAATAGTTATGTGGGGGGATTTACTTCCCCCTACATTTAATATAGATATAAAATATGGCTGATAGTAAATTTGATATATGTAATAAAGCACTTGTTCTAGTAGGAGCAAATACAATCTCAAGTTTTACTCAGAATACTACTGAATCAAAAGTAGCAAACCAATTATACGAATCAACTTTAGAAAATTTATTAACAAGATGTAGATGGAGATTTGCATCTAAACAAGCACAACTAAGTAAAAATACAGCTAATCCTGATGCTAGATATGATTCTTCATATGCATTACCTAATGATGCACACATTATACATACTGTTACTGTAGGAGATGATGTTATTAAATATGACAGATATGGACAAAATTTATTTACAAACACTACATCTAGTGATACTGTAATAGCGGATTATACCTTTCAACCTAGTGAAAGCATTTTTCCTCCCTACTTCAAACAGACGCTGGTTTTCGAACTGGCGTCTTTGTTTGCTGGTGCAATAGCAAGAAACGACCAACTATCTGAACTGTATCATAAAAGATCAATAGCCCAACTTGCTATAGCTAAAGCAACTGATGGACAAGCACAAACAACAAGAAGATTAAATGTGGACAGGTTTAGAAATGTTAGAAACAGAACAGCACTAAATGATATAACAGCAACCTCTCCATAATAGAAATGAATTATGGCAAGACAAAGAATACATCAGGGTAGTTTTTTAAGAGGGGAACTTGATCCTACTATTATATCTCGTGTTGATTTATCAGCATATGGTCAAGGATTAAAGAAAGCTAGAAATGTTATTCCTATTAACCAAGGTGGTATTGAACGAAGAGGTGGTTCAGTAGCAAGAGCAGACTTAGGTGGAGCAAGTAGATTAGAAGCATTTATCTTTAATCAAAATCAAGAATATGTATTTGCATTCCAAAACCAAACATTAAAAATTTATTCTACTAATGGAACTTTAGTAGCAACATTATCATCTTGTCCTTGGATAACAGCAGACTTGTTTGAAATGGATATGACGCAATCAGGCGATACAATGATAATTACACACCAAGATTTTGTACCACAAGTAATACAAAGAATAGGTGCAACATCATTTACAAGAACAGCTTTTGGTTTTGAAACAAGTGTCAATGGAGAAAAAACATATCAACCTTATTTTAAATTTGCTGATGATGATATTACATTAGATATTAACAATACATCTAAAGGTACTACTGGTGTAACATTAACTACTAATACAGCATACTGGACATCATCTTATGTTGGAATGATTGTAAGATATCATGGAACAGAAATACTTATAACAGGATATACTTCTTCTACAGTTATAACAGGAACACTATTATCTGATGTTTCTATAGAACTAGATGATGATCCTTTTAAAACTACACAAGGTTCAGGAATAATAGAAGTTACTATGGTAGCACATGGATTTACAAATGGAGCTTCTATTACTATATCAGGTGCAGAAGATATATTTGATACAGATGGGAATGGTTTAGCTACTGCAAACTTAAATGGTACATTTACTATTACTGTTACAGATGATAATCATTTTACTTATACTGCTGGTGCTTCTGATACTGCAACTGAATCTGTAGATGGTGGTGGTGTTAGAGTTTTAATTACTGGTCATCCACCTACTAGAAACTGGGATGAACAAGTATTTTCTTCTATTAATGGTTTTCCTAATACAGTTACATTCCATGAACAAAGATTATTTTTTGGTGGAGTAACAGCATTACCTGATGGAATACAAGCTAGTATGGTAGCAGACTTCTTTAACTTTGATGTAGGAGATGGAGAAGATTCTGATTCAGTACAAATACAAATAGCATCAGATCAAGTAAATGAAATAAGACATTTAATATCAGGCAAAGTATTACAAATACTTACAAGTACAGGAGAGTTTTTTTTAAAACCACAAGTATCAAAACCTATTACACCAACTGATATAAGAATTATTAGTCAATCTAATCTAGGTTCTCAGTTAAAAGCTAAACCAAGAATCTTTGATAATGCTACAATCTTTATACAAAACAATGGTAAAACAGTTAGAGAGTTTTTATTTAGTGCGGCGGCAGAAGAATTTTCTTCTAATAGTATATCTCTATTATCTAATCATTTAATATCTACACCAAGTGATACAGCTAAATTAACTTCTATAGCTGATAGAACTGAACAATTTTATTTTGTAGTTAATTCAGATGGTACTATAGGAATCTTTACTTCTCAAAGAAATGAAAAGATAGCAGGATGGATGCAATGGAATACAGATGGAGAATATGAATCTGTAGCTTGTACAACTAATGGTATATATACAGCAGTTAAAAGAACTATTAATGGTTCTGCTTATTATAGTTTAGAACAACAAGCATCTACTTCATTTGATGTACCTACAGATTATACAGTAACTAAAACAGTATCAGGAAGTTATCAACCACATGGTGTACCTAAAGTAAATGGTGTTATTTCTAGTACAACTACAATGATAGCAGATGGATTTACTAACGCTCCTAGTCAAGGAGAAACATTCCAATTTGGAGGATCAGGAACTATTTATACAATACAATCTGCAACTGCTACTGGTAATAGTGGAGAGTACACAATAGTAATAAATGCATCTGTTTCTCAATCAGATAATACAACATTACAATTTGTTACTAGCAAAGTATTCTCAGGATTAACTACTCATGTAGGTAAAACTGTATTTGCAACTGCTGGATCAACTGAGGGTGGTGCTATTTATTATTATGGTAGTGGTGTAGTAGATGGAAGTGGAAATGTTATTATAGATACACCAACTACAGCTTGTGATATTGGATTAGATTATAGCATTACTTTAGAAACATTACCTATAGATGCGACTATTCAAGGTGGACAATTAACAGGATTACCAAGAAAAATAGGTAAGAGTGTTATAGAATTGTCTTCAACTTATAATGTACAAATAAATTCAAATGATGTAGTTCTAACAGAAACAACATTGAATACATCAAGTGGATTAACAAGTTTTACAGGAAAAAAAGAAGTGTACACATTAGGATATAGTTTAGAACCAAACTTAACAATTACTCAATCAGCACCTTTGCCAGTTAGAATCTTAGGTATAACTTCGGAGATATATTACTAATGTGTAGTCCAACTATATTTGTAGCTATGGGAGCATCTGCTGGAACAGCATCTACATTAGCGGCTGTTTCTCAAATAGGTTTAATTGCTGGTGGTACTATGATGAGTATCAATGCACAGAAACAAGCTATGAGATACCAACAACAACAAGCTGAGTTTCAAGCTAAACAATTTAAAGCTAAAGCTGATGGAGAATATTTACAAACACAAATGCAAGAAAACGAAAGAAAAAAGAAATATTTTTCTCAACTATCTAGTAACAGGGCTATGTTAAGTACAATGAATATTACTACAGATTCAGCATCATCAAGAGCATTCTTTAAAGCTAACAAAGAAGTAGTTAAAAAAGATATAGAAAAAATAAAACTAATGGGTAATGAAAAAAGATTAGCCGCATTATATGGAGTACAACAAGCAGAACTATCAGGAAGAGCGGCAGAAGCTAAATATCAATCAGGTAAAATAGCAACTGTTGGAAGATCATTAATGGGAGCATATCCAATAGCCCAAGAAAAAGGATGGGTATAATATGGCATTAAAAAAAGAAACACAACAAATTAGATATACAGAACAGATAGGTGTTAATAGAGGTGGTGGATTTGCGGCTATGGCAGATGCATCTATTACACAAGCTAATCAATTAAATAGTTTAGTTACTCAATTTGCTGATGTTGGATTAAAACAACTTAAATCATTTGGTAAAAAAGTAGGAGAAGATGCGGCACAAAATTATGAGTTTGGAGAAAAGAAAGTAACTTACACAGATAAAACAGGAGAAGTTAAAGAACAATTTGTACCTACTAAAGTAGATATGCCTAAACATTTAAATACTGTTACAGGTAAAGAAACTTTTGAAAAAGAAATATATAATAGATATCGAGATGAAGTATTTACTAATATTAAAAATATTATTTTAGAAGAAAGAACAACAGCAGAAGAGAGTTACGATACACAACAAAACTTTTCTACAGTAGTAGATGCTAGATTAGAACCATTATTAAATGAACTAGAACCTAAATTTAAATTAATAGCAAAAACATTTGCAGAAGAACAACATGGTATGCATGGTAGAATGGTTGCTACAAATTTTAGCAGACACAAAGAACAAGTATTGGGTGTTCAATGGACTAATACTAAAAAAGTTTCGGTTGATTCTATTAACTCTCATTTATTTACTAATGGAGATAATAAGAAATCTATAGAATTAATTAAAGACTTAGAAGAAAAAACATTAATAGCACAAGACAATAATATTGTAGATGCAGAAGCTACTGGTTCTCAGTTTATTAAAGATCAATATATCAAAGCTAATACAATGAATTTATTTAAAGGTGTTCATATAGATGATTTAGATAATGCATCTTCTATGGATATTCAAAATGCTATTAGTAATTATACTAAGATAGCTTCTCTTATACAGATAAGTGGACCAAATAAAATTACACTTACAATGGCTAATGGAGAAAAAAAAGTAATTAACAAATCAGATTTACAATCAAAAACACAAAATAACTTTGGTGTACTATCAGATATAAGAACAGCATTTAGTAACCAAGCTAATATGTTAAAGTCTATGCTTACACAAAAAACTACTGATACATCTATAACTTCTTTATATGCACATAATAAAAATCAAACAGCTATTGGTATGAATGCTACTACAGGCAATATGTCAAAGAATGAATATTCAGGTCAATTATTTAAAGGTGCTAGTTTTGAAAACATGGTTAATGATTATAATTCATCAGTAGATGAAATAGAAAGAGTAGATATGAAAAATGCATTAGGCAATACTAAGTTTTTAAAATGGTCTATATCTACACAGCATGTATTACCTGAATCTGTAATTAATAATATAGAAGCGGCATATGGAAACTTCAATCAAAACTCAATAGAACAATTAAGAAACTCAGGCATTATAACTTATATGAAAGACTATAGACATACATTTAAGATAGATGAGAATGTTTCTAATGTAGAGATGGATATATTTTCTACACTAGGTATAGATAGAAAAACTAGAAATAGAATAATAGCAGTAGAAAACGCATTAGCATTAAATCCTAATTTAGTAGATGCGTTAGCAGAAGTAACAAACTTTTATAATGACTATGATAAACAATCTTTTCAAAGTGCATCACAAGCAATTCAATTTTCTTCAGGTGGTAGAGTTAAAGGTGTTAATGATTTAAATGCTTACATTGTAAAAGAAACTGGTAAATTAATATCATCAATAGATGGTGCAGATGGTGTACCTATTTTATCAGAAACATTAGTACAAGAAGTTATCAAACAAGTACACTTAGATATTGTAGAGGGAATGCCATTAAGAAATGTAAATGATACTAAACCTTTAATTAAAGATGCATTGCAATATGTTATGAATGGAGAAACTGGTTTTGGTTTTTCTAAGTTTGGTTATTCTAATTTTAGAAATATCAAACTAGATGAGGGAGAGTATCAAGATAAATCTCATTTTGTAAATAGTCCTCCTGAAAAGTTTTCTTTACCTGATGGAGATGGTAATATGAATATAGAATGGATGACACCAGCTATTAATTACTTAGTTAAAAACTCAGAAGATTATTCTGCTATAGATCAATTTAAACCTGAATTTGGTAAAAATATATTCTTACAAGCAACAGATATAAACAATGCAACACCAAAGTATTACTTAGTATTTGTTAATCAAAATGGAAAAGCTACTCCATTGATAGATAAAAATATGTTGCCTATAGTTTATGATCCTATTCCTGATTATAAACAAAATATGGAAAATCTAAATATGAATGCAGGTTATGAAAAAATGATTAATGATTATAGAAATAAAAGAATGAACTTCTTAGAAGATAGAGCAAACATACCTAAAGAATATTTATCACAAAGCATACCTTATAGTATGAAAAAAATATACAATTCTGAACAATATAAAAAGAATGTAATGCAATTTGATAATGACCAGTTGATTAAAACAATACCATTAGGAGAATAGCATGGCTAATCCAAATGATAAATCAGGAAACCAAACATATATTAATCAAGAACGAGAAGAAGATTTAACTGTATTTCAAAATATTAATGCACAGTACACACCATCTCCACATAATGTAGGAAGACAATTTGAATTTGATTCAGGGTTTTGGTCTGATGTATCTGATGAATGGAATCTATCTTGGGTAGGACAATTAAAAGATACTTATGTACATGACAATGGTTATACAAGCGGTGGTATAGATAAAGACTATGATCCATTTGATCCTGATAACTTAGCAGGTTATGAACAATACGCAGGTAAATTTGTTGATGTAATAAACAAAGACCACCATGATTTTTTAAAACAAAAGATAGATAGAAACTTGATGAAGAGAGAAAGATTAGAATCAAGTGAAAGAGGAATTATGCCTGCTCTAGTTGCAGGTTTAGGCGATCCTATTAATTTGATACCTATACCATTTGTAAAAGGAATATCATTTGGACACAAGTTTGTTAAAGGTGGATTGATGTCAGCAGGTTTAGTTGGTGCAACAGAACCAATTAGGAGAGCAAATGATCCTACTGCAAGTAATCAAGAAACAGCTATGTATATAGGTGGTGCATTTTTATTAGGAGGTTTGTTTAGTGGTGCATTAGGTAAAACAATTACAAGAAAAACTATTACAGAAAAAGGTGGTATTAATAAAATAAGTGATAACTACTTTGAATCTCATGCTAAAACTGAGGGAAGAAATACTTGGGAAAATGGTTGGTCATACAAAGTAGGAGATGATGCATATAATACTGGAGTAGAAGTAAGTAATACAAATAGTTTTACAGGTAAAAAATATAACCCAGTTGTATTCCAAGGTGTTAAGTCAGGTAATAAACTTGTTGTTGATGAAACATATTTAAGAAATTTATATACACAAGGTAAGCATTTAGTATCAGATATTGCAGGAGCAAATCCTTTACCTAGAAAAATGTTTAGAACACCTGATGATTATATTAACTTTAGAATGAAGAAAGAAATCTTTAGTAGATTATATACTAAAAGAAACAAAGGAGAAAAGTTAATAGATTATGAAAATAGATTAAATGATGATGTACTAAATGATATTATAAAAATTAATTCTGCACCAAGAACAACAGATACAAATAAATTATTAGAGTTTGTAGAGGGTTGGACAAATTATGGAACAGTAATGAAAGCATTTAAAGACCCACACTATGCAAGAAAAATGCAAGAGTTAGGTGGAGATTTTGCTACAGCTATGAGAGGTAACAAAGAGGGAGTACCTACAGCTAACTCAGTTATAATGGATTCATTTACAAAATGGTACTCAGGTTTAAGAACTACTTTACAATCTATAGATGATGAGTTTGTTGCACATAGAGTAGGCAATGGTAACAGTAGAAAAATACTGGATATGAATTTACAGAAAGGTGGCATAAGAGCAAAAGATGCCATGAATAATTTTACTAGAAAATTTGTTAATGGTCGTAATCAAGAAGTTGATCCTAATGCATTATCAATGCAACAGTTTTATAACAAAGTATCAGAAGCTATAGTAGATGATAAAGTATTTGATGATGTAGGTTTGAATCCACAAGTTAAAATAGCGGCAACAAAAGCTAGAAAGTTTTTTGCTGAGTATGAAGCTGAAGCTACTAAGTTACATATGTTTGCATCACAAGGTTCTTATAAAAGAATGATGGAAATTAAAGCAGGTTCTATATCACAGATAGATGAATTGTTATCTAATAAGGCATTAAATACATTCCAAATTACAAGATTAAATAAATTAAAATCAAGATTACAAAATGAATACAGAACTCTTAAAGGAGAGTTTGATGAAATGGCAGAATCAATATCTCCACCATATGAACAAGGCAGAAACTTTATGCCTAGATATTGGATGAGAGATAAAATTATGGCTAATCAAGAAGCGTTTAAAAAAATACTTAGAAGACATTTTGTTGCTAATCCTATTATTAGAAAAAAAGGAAAAGAAGTAGAACTATCTACAAATCCTGAAGCTATAGATAAAAGAGTAGATGATGCATTTGATAAGATAATGGACAACGAAGCAAATCATATGGATGGAGAGGGTATTGCAGGTTGGGGTTTTGATAAGAATAGAAAACAATGGAGAGCAGGAACTAAATCTTTAATGTCAAGAACATTAGATATTCCTAATAGAGATGTAATAGAATTTATTGAAACAGATATTAATTTTATTATGCGTCAATACACTACTAAGATGAGTCATGCTATAGAACTTACTAGACAATTTGGAGATAGACACTTAGATGATTTTTTAACTCAAACAGAAGTAAGATTAATTACTAAAGAACTTAAAAAAGAAAAAGACAATCTTAAAATAGATAAGGTATTAAATGCATTTGAAGATGAAAAAGATAAAATATTAGGAACACTTAATACAGAAGACCCTGCATCTTTTAATAAAAGAACTGCGGCATTCCTAAGAGATTGGGCAAGTTTAGCATTTATGGGTAAAGTAATTTTTTCTGCATTAGTAGATGCGGCAAGACCTGTAATGGTAAATGGTTTTAGTAAAACATTTAAACCTATTATAGGAGATTTTACTACTAACTTAGGAGCTTTTTCTAAAGCATTAGAGCAAGTTAAATATTTTGCACCAGCTATGGAAGTAACTTTAGGTTCATCAAGAAAAAGATTTATAGAAGATGGTGGTCAAGTAGGTTTAGGTAAAGGATGGTTAAGTAAAAAGTTTGATAGATTTTTAGGACAACCATTAAATAAAGCACAAGGTCCATTTTATTTTGCTAACTTACTTACTCCTTGGACACAATTATTTAAACAATGGCAAGGTGTAATATCTTCTCATAGATTAATAGAAGACAGTTTAAAGATAGCTAAAGGTTCTTTCAAAGATAAAAAAGAAGCTGACTTTATAATAACTAGATTAGCTAGTTATGGTATAGATCAAAAGACTGCAAGGTTAATTGCTGATATGCCATATGAAGAATTAGATGGTTTATTAATGCCAAATGCTAATCAATGGATTAGTAAAAATGGTGGACAACAAGCATCAAGAAAATTTAGACAAGCTTTATATGCAGATGTAAATAGAACTATTATTACTCCTACACCTACAGATCAATTAAATTTAATGCATGGTGTATTTAGAGTTAATGATGAAGCATATGCAAAACTATATGATAATAGTATGGGTAGATTTTTTGGATTTCAAAAAACTACAAGAGGTGGAAAGTTTAGTAATTCATTTATGGGATTACCATTTCAATTCTTTTCTTGGGCTATTGCCGCAAATAGAAAATTATTAATATCAGGATTACAAGGTAGAGAATTACAAGTTATGGGTGGTGTTGCCGCTATGATTAGTATGGGTATGATGGGAGATTACTTTAAGAATCCTAGATACTGGGTACAAAAACCATTAGAAGAAAAAATTATTAGAGGTGTAGAACTATCAGGTATTGCAGGTGTATTTACTGATGCAAACTTTATGTTAGAAACTGTATCAGGTGGTATGTTTGATGAAGCTGTTGGAATAAGACCTATGCTTGGACAAGATTTAAGATTTGGCGATCCTAATGTAGCAAATGCTGTTGGAGAATTTATTGGAGCTGGTCCATCTATACCTGCTGATTTATTATATGCATTTATGACAGATCAAGATTATGATGAGAAAGCCGCAACTATAAGGAGAATAATTCCCTTGAACACTTTATGGATATGGGATAGAAAGTTTAAAGACATTTACAACTGGGGCGTTGAAAAATTAAGATAAGAATATGACAATAGTAAGTAACAAAAATACACCTAGAAATACATATACAGCTAGTGCAAATCAAACTAGCTTTGCTATTAGTTTTGAATTTTACCAAATAGCAGATGTTAAAGTATATAAGAATGGTACATTATTAACTTATAATGCTACTCCATCAGGATCATCACAATATAGTATTACAGGTACAGCTTCAGCTTCAGATAATGCATATGAATTTGGATCAGGTGGATCAATTACACTTGGAGCAGGTGCTTCAGCTAATGACATTATAGTTATTATTAGAGATATATCTGTAGAAAGAACAACAGACTTTCCTAACTCAGGTGCATTTGATATTACAAGTTTAAATACACAACTAGATACATTAACTTCTATTGTTGCAGATGTTAAAACACAAACAGATAGATCAGTTAAACTATTAGATACTGATACTGTTTCTGCTACAGTTACATTACCAGCTAAGGCAACTAGACAATCTAAAATAATGGGATTTGATGCTAATGGTAATATTGAAACTACAGTATCTTCTGATGGATTATCAACACTATCAGGTATAGCTACTGATATTTCAACTGTTGCTGGTATAAGTAGCAATGTTACAAGCGTTGCTGGAAATTCTAGTAATATAAATACACTTGCTGGATTAAATTCACAAATTACAAGTTTAGGTGCTATATCATCTGACATTTCAACTCTTGCTGGTTTTAATAGTTCTGATATTTCTACAGTAGCAGGAGATATTGCTAAGGTAGTAACTGCCGCAAATGACTTAAATGAATCTACTTCTGAAATAGAAGTAGTAGCTAATGCAATTACTAATATAGATGCAGTAGGTAATGCTATAACAAATGTAAATACTGTTGCTGGAATAGATACTGAAATTACAAATGTGTCAGGAATAAGTGCGGCTATATCTGCTGTAAATTCAAATTCAACAAATATTAATGCAGTAAATTCAAATAAAACAAATATTGATTCTGTAGCTGGTGCAGTACCTAATATTAATTCAGTAGCAACAAATTTATCAGCAGTACAAAACTTTGCAGATGTATATAGAATTGCAAGTTCAGCACCAACAAGTAGTTTAAATCAAGGAGATTTATATTTTGACACTACTGCTAATGAATTAAAAGTTTATAAATCTTCAGGATGGGCGGCGGCAGGTAGCACAGTAAATGGCACAGCAAATAGATTTGAATACACAGCAACAGCAGGTCAAACTACATTCACAGGTGCAGATAGTAATGGTGCTGTAATGGCTTATGATTCTGGCTTTGCTGATATATATTTAAATGGTGTAAAATTAGCTAATGCAGATTTTACTGCAACTTCAGGTACATCTGTAGTATTAGCATTTGGTGCGGCTCTTAATGATGTATTAATGGTTGTTGCTTATGGAACATTTCAATTAGCAAATATATCAATTAATAATTTAACAGATACACCTGCAAGTATTGGTACAGCAGGACAAGCATTAGTTGTAAATTCTGGTGGTACAGCTTTAGAATATTCAAATGCTTCTTCAGCAGAAGTTTATGGTTTTGAAAAATATTTTGCACCATCTACTATTAATATTACTGTTACAGATAGTGGTGGAATATTTTATATATCAGGTGTTGCACAAGATACTTTAAATTTATTAGAGGGTAATACATATATATTTACTTATCCATCAAGTCATCCATTTGCTTTATCCACAACATCAAATGGTACGCATGGTGGTGGTTCAGAATATACAACAGGAGTAACTAGAAATAGTGGATCAAATACATTAACTTATATAGTTCCAACAGATGCACCACAACTTTATTATTATTGTACTTCACATAGTAATATGGGTGGAACAGCTAATACACCTGTACCATCTAATAATGCTTTAAGAGTAAGAACAACAAATCAAGGTGCAGATGATATTACACAAGCACAATATAACGCTTTTTCTGACACTTTATTTAGTGCTAGTGGCTTCACTTTTAGTTTAAATAATAATGGAAATTTAATTGCAACAATATAAATTATAGTATAAGGAGAAATTATGGCGACAGTAAATATAGGAAAAATTAAATTTGATTGGAAAGGTGCTTACAACAGTAGCACTGATTATGTAGTAGATGATGTTGTAGAAAGTGCAGGTTCAAGTTATATCTGTATTTTAGCATCAACTAATAATGCTCCACCCAATGCAACTTACTGGGAACAAATGTCTTCAGCAGGTACTAATGGAACTAATGGAACAGATGTAGGAACAACACTTACTACACAAGGCGATATACTTTACAGAGATGGAAGTGGATTACAAAGACTAGGTGCAGGAATTTCTGGTCAAGTTTTAACTACTGGTGGCTCTGGTGCTAATCCATCTTGGGGAACTGCTCCAAGTGGAAAAATACTTAATGTTTGGTATAAAAATCTTACAAGCACAATTACTGGTGGTTCAACTTACACTTGGCATGATGTCACAAATTTAACACAAACAATTACACCTGCTAGTGTTGATAGCAAATTTTTAATTTCATATCGTATTTCAATGGGTACAGATGGAAACCATACTTATGCAAAAATAGTAACTGACAGTACATCACCTTTTATTTCAGATAGTTATACTTCCTCATTTAGAACTACTTCTGCTGTATCAGCAAAAACAGACTGGGATATGGACGAAATGGTTGGAACTTATCTTTGGGACGCAAATACTACTTCTGCTGTCACTATAAAAATTCAATATGCTTTTGAAGGTAGTGGATATGTTAATAGAGGTCAAAGAGATAATGGTAATCAATCAGATGCTAGAGCAACTTCTGATATGACAATTTTTGAAATAGATAGTTAATAGGAGAAAAATATGTTTGATAAAGCAATAAAAGCAATTAATCCAAATGCTGTATTTAGATTAGTTGGAAGTGATTTAAACGATATAGAATGGTTAGAGGGTACAACACCAATAGCTGTTACTGATATTGAAGCTAAAATAGCTGAACTTCCAACTTGGGAAGAACTTGATGCACAACAAGCAAA
>CERP01033438.1_pt1 | contig 31464 bp, 10 predicted proteins | sample 530801 | NCBI WGS metagenome assembly CERP01 (sample SAMEA2620991, study PRJEB7988) | marine metagenome | biome: marine biome (ENVO:00000447); feature: surface water layer (ENVO:00002042); material: "saline water (ENVO:00002010), including plankton (ENVO:xxxxxxxx)" | depth 5 m | reverse complement strand
ATATGGAGTAAAGAACGCGGATACGAAGGTTATTTACAAACTAACATATAACAAATGACATTAAACGAGATTGCATATAATATTTTAAATTTAGTTAGGGGAGGTAGGTCTAGCAACAATGAGCATATATCTACCAGTCAGATTAAATTTAATGTAAAGTACTACAGAGCTATGCTTGTACGTAGAGACTTTGCCAGAAATGGTATGATTACTAGACACCTAGAACAGGACTTAGGCTGTTTAGAATTAGTAAAAGTTGATGCTTCTAAATGCTGCAGTCTTCCTGTAGAATGCGCTGTATATAGAACAGTAAAGAAAATACCTAAAACTGTAAGGTTTAATTTTAAAGATGCTATTACGCATGTAAGTGATGTAACTGGATTAGGTACTATACCTATGGTTGAATCACACACTGTACAATGGTTACCGTATGAAAAGTTTACAGCAAAAAAGTATAAGGCATATATGATAGAGGACTATTTGTATATATATAATGCAAATGGTTTAGGCTATATAAATGTCAGAGGTGTATTTGAAGACCCTGAAGATGTTGCATTATTTGACTGCGACGGATCTGATTGTTACGATGATGACACTGAATTCCCAATTCCTATGGATATGTTACAAACTATTACACAAGGAATTATGAGTGGAGAACTAATGATGTTAGCTACTTCTACTAATGATACAACTAACGACACGCTGCAAGACCAGGGAAGGCCTTCAGCTCCTAAACCACAACAACAAGGATAATGGCAGGTATGATAAAAAGAAAAGACGGTTCTTACTCTAAAAGAGGTCTTTGGGATAATATAAGAAAAAATAAAGGTAGTGGCAAAAAGCCTACTGCAGAAATGTTAAAACAAGAAAAGAAAATTAAAAACGAAAATAAAATGGGAGGAATGAAAAAAATGTACGGAGGTACTAAAAAGAAAATGCAAACAGGAGGCGTAGATAAAACTTCTGAAAGATTTAAGGAAGCTTCGGCTAACACTAAATCTAGAAACGAAAGACTTGCAGAAGAAAAGAGATTGAGTAACGTGAGAAAAAGTGGAAAGGATGTAAACTATGGAGATAGAACTAAAATGCAAAAAGGTGGGGTTAAGCCTGACTATTTGGATATGGACGGAGACGGAAATAAAAAAGAGTCTATGAAGTCTGCAGTTGCTAGTAAAAAGAAAATGCAGAAAGGTGGTGTAAAATCAAAAAAGAAAAAAATGGGCATGGGTGGATCAAAAATGATGAAATACCAAGCAGGAGGATTTCTTGAACCACCTGTGTATGATTTAGACGCATAGTGAATCATACCATTTCTCACATATACGAATTGTATAAAGAAACTGACGATAGTGTATCTAAAAAAGTATTTGTAGATATATGCAGTGAGTTTAATATTATGATTATGGATTATATTCTTAGCGGAAGAGAGTTTAAGATGGGGCACAACCTATCTACTCTTTCCGTTGTAAGAATGGACAGAGATCCTAGAAACCCAGCTATAGATTGGGGAGAGTCAAATAAGTATAAAGCAGAGTTAATTGCTAACGGCGATAAGCTTTTTGACAGGGAGTCTGGTGAAGGAATAAAATGGCACTTATACTATACTGATGGTGAGTATTTAAAGTACTACTGGAGAAAAGGTAAGTGTACAGTAAAGAACAAATCAGTGTACAGATTTGATGCTACACGAGGAGTTAAAGGGAATAAAGGCAAGTTAAAAGAACTTGATGAATTAGATTATTTAAAATTTAGGAAGAACTAATGGCAGAAGCGTGGACTAAAAAATCTGGTAAGAATCCTAGTGGAGGATTAAATGAGAAAGGACGTAAGTCTTATGAAGCGGCTAATCCTGGATCTAATTTAAAGGCACCTACTAAGAAAGGTCCTAGGAGAGGTAAATTTTGCAAACGAATGTGTGGAATGAAAGCTAAAAATACTAGTGATAAAACAGCTAGAGATCCACAATCAAGAATTAACAAATCGCTACGTGCATGGAATTGCGGTAGCTGTAGTAACTGGTAATAATTATGGCAGTATATAAAAACATATCAAGTAAAATGGTTATTAGAAAGGTCATGAGAGATCTTAAACCTAATAACGCAGAATGGATAGATGACAGTATAGAGTGGATAGGTGAAGCTTTAGAGCATATAGGATCTGCATCACAACTATGTCAGAAACAATGTACTCTAACTATAAAAGATCACAAAGCTTGTTTACCAGGAGACTTGTATTTTGTTAACCAAGTAGCTATAAGCTCTAGTGCAAGCCCTGCACGAGATGAAGAGTTAGATGTACTTACTACACAAGTTAGAGAACTTAAGTCTACCATAGCTGCCTACAATAGTCAGTTAGAATTAGATGTAGCTAACAATGGGGCTAACATAACTAATGCAGACTTAACAACTTACGATACACAATATAAAGCTAACGTAGCAGAACTAAGAGAACTAATCAGTAGGATAACCGTTTTAGAGGGGATATATTTTAATACTGATACTGGGGGTGCTGGCCTAGAGCCTTTGAGCTATAGTGCCAGTACTTTTCATAACTCTATGCACTGTGAGAATTGTGTAAATGAATTTGCAAATCACAAAGACAGTTATATTATTGACTGTGATTACATTAAAACATCTTTTGCATCAGGTACTGTATGCATAAGCTACACAGCTTTCCCAGTTGATGAGGATTGCTATCCTATGGTGCCAGATGATATTAGCTATAAAGAAGCTATGTTTTGGTACATATATAAGCAAATGCTATTAGGAGGATATGATAAACCTAATAACAAAATAGATTACAATTTTGCTGACAGTAAATGGAAGTACTACTGCACACAAGCTAGAAATGCAGCTAACTATCCAGACATTGATAAGTATGAATCATACATGAATCAGTGGGTAAGACTAGTGCCAGATATTAACAGACATGCTGCATTCTTTGAAACACTTAACGATAGAGAAACACTAAATAGAGGTTAATGGCTAAATACGTAAAAGGATTAAACAAAGACGCTGCACCAGTAGATCAGCCAGAAGGTACATATAGATATGCTAAAAATGCATTATCTAATGAGACAGCAGGTGCTATATCTAACGAGCCGGGCATTAGAAGAGCAGCATCTCTAAATACAAATTCTGTAATACTAGGTACAATAGAAATTACTGACGATAGAGTTGTAATGTTTGAAGTAGGAGAAGATGGAAGGTCTAGAATTCTTTTATATGATGGAACAACTGAGGGTTTTAGTGTTGTATTAAAAACTACATCAGGAAATGTTATTAACGGTAGTGACTTTGATTTAAAGTTTAATAAGCTTTACCCTATTGAAGGGACATATAAAATTGATCCTGATAATAATTTAATAATATATTGGACAGATAATTTTAATCCTCCTAGAAGTTTAAATGTTACTAGGCAGCTTTCAAGTAATGTAAATAAAATATATGACGTTCACCCAGGGTCGTCTCCTAATAAAAATTACATAGACAGACTTAATCTATTTCCACATGCAGGTCCTGTACCTCGTATAGAGTTTAATGGTATTGCTTCAGGTGGTGCATTAAAATCTGGAGTATATTATTTATTCTTAGCTTATACAGATAAAGACTTTGTACAAACAAACTATGTATCTTATTCATTAGCTGTACCTATTGTAGAAGACACAGAATCTACATTACCTATAGAAAGGTATGATGGAGCTCCTGCAGAAACACAAACAGGTAAATCTATTGTTTGGGAGGTTAGTAATCTAAACACTGATTATGACTTTTTACAACCTGTAGTTGTATCTAGAATAGGAGGAGTAGAAAATGCATACAAATTAAATCAAGTAGATATTCCAACAGGCGGCGTTCAAACTGTAACATTCTCTATGTTAGAAGGGTTTGAGGCTACTTCTGTAGAAGATACTATTATAGATACTGTTTCTTACGACACAGCTAAAACTATTACACAGTTAGATAGTGTATTATATCTAGGTAATCTATCAGGTAGTAGAGATATTGGATACCAGAAGCATGCTAACTTTATAAAGCTATCTACTGTAACACACGAGTTTACTCCTTTTGATCCTTACGAAATTAGCTCAGACAATTTAATGTTTGGTTACTTAGGTGATAATCCTTTTGAAGCTGATAAAGAAAAAGGGTATAGAGGTATGTTTAACTTAGCAGGTGCAAACAATAGAAAAGGATATATGCGAGATGAAGTATATGCTTTTTATATAGCGTTTGTACTTAACGATGGTACTATGTCTTATGCATATCATATACCTGGTAGAGAAGCATACACAGGTATAACATCATCAGACGTTAGGAAAGTTGGTAACGATGGAACTATGCCTGGTACAGTTGATGAGCTAGATTTTATAACTGAAGATATAGACTCTGATATAAGTACTCTTACACAAGGCTCTGGTCAACTGTTTCAGTTCTATTGTTTTGGTATTTTTGGAAATCGTGATACAAACTTTTGGCAAAATGCAAATGAGTTTTATCCTAACACAGATGACTATAAAGTATTCAACGGTATAACAGAAGTTGCAGCAGATAACCTTCAAACTAAAAATGTAAGACACCATAGAATGCCTTCTAATGCTTCTAAACCTTTTATTACATCAAATTCTGATGACTTTCAACCTGCTACAGAAACTCAAACTATTACATATTTTTTTGCAGGAGGAGCGTATGATAACTCTGGAGCTAACCATTTAAATAATGCTAGTAATTCTAGCCTTGAGTTTAATGTTGAGCAGATTACTTCTGAGCTTATAACAGATTTTGGTGACGGTACTTGGGACGCTATTATAGAAGAGTTTGAGGCGATATATGGAAATACAAGTACTTGGCAATATCTAGAGCCTAATGAATCCCATGTTGAGGGAGGGGTTAATCCAATAAGTGGGCATTTTGCTTGGACGTATGGGCCAGGTGAAATTTTACAATTTGAAGGAGCATCTTCAGGAGTTACTTTAAATTCTGTAAGTGATACTGTAATAGATATAGATCAAGGATCTGGGTATTTTCCTGATACTCCATTTCTTGTTGGAGACGGAAACGGTAATTTAACAACTAGTCCTGGAGAGGTTAACTATTCATTTTTAGTATGGAGGCAAACTGTACAGGCAGTAGATGCTTCAGGAGCTATAGAACAGACGGTTGAAGCACTAGGCGTTAAGCTTGATGATATAAAAATACCAAAAGAAATTGCAGATAAAGTGCAAGGCTTTAGAATATACTATGCAGAAAGAGATCACGCTAATAGAAGAATACTAGGGCAAGATGTTATTAAAAGAGTTCCTGAAATAGGCAATAAAGATCTAGGAGTATGCGGGGATACCGAAGGTAGTAGCACTGCTGCAGAGGATTTTTTATTATCACCTGGTGTTATAGAGCATAGCGGGGCAGGAAGAACTACTAGGGAAGCTACATTCCACGATTTCTATCTACTAGACGGAGAAGGTACAGGAGAAGCTGGAGGACAAAGAAAAAGTTTAGTACCTGGTACACATACAACGCATGAATTTGATATTGAGTTTCTTTCATTTTTAGGTCCGGGACATGACTATTATGATTTGGATGATAATGAATGTCAAGCAGTTGACAACTATAGTTCTTTTCATATAGGTAGAAACTTTAATCAAGTTCTAGGAAGATCGGGAGATACTAATCAATTTATGCATTTTCCTATTAGAGAAAAATGTAAAACATATCTTAACGGAGACTCTATCTATGATGGTAGAGCATTAGGATTTGGTAAAAGAATATACAACTTAGGAGGAGAGTCTTCTATACTATTAGGATATAAACCAAATAGAACTCCTGGTAATAATCTTGTATTTCCAGACGCAGCTCCAGGAGGAGGAGCGCCTTGGCATGATGTTGTAGGAGCGGGATTAGCAATATCATACACAGCACCTACTGTTCCTGCTAAATTGCAAATTCATAATTTTCAAGCATACAAAACAGACATGTATCTATCTTATGATACTCAAGAGTTAATATGGACAGGGTATGAAGTTTTAGGAGAAGAGTTAGAAAACTACACTTTAAAAGAAGATGGTACACCTACTGCAGGAGCTAATTTTACAACCGATGACATATACGGTGGAGATACATTTATATGCAGACATGGGTACAGAATAACGCATAGACCAGAATTCGCGGGATCTCAGCCTCTAGATCACAAGAGTCTTATTTATACTATGTGTGAGTCTACAGATAACATAAACTTTAGACATGAGACAGATGCAGATTCTTCATACTTTCCTGCAAGTCCTGTAAAAAAGATGTTAGATCAAAGAGCTAATGTAGATTACACTGATGTAGATAACATGCATTATAATAGAGATTACTCTTTAGGAGTAGCAGATATTAAACCTGTAATACCGTATCCTCTAAGAGATGCTAGTCCTACTATATTTGAAACAAGAGTGCAGAGATCTGCAAAAGAAGATAATACAAGTATTAGAGATAACTACCGTGTACACTTAGCATTACAGTTTAAAGACTTACCTAGGGATAGAGGTAGTCTTTGGAAGCTTATAGCTTTAAACAACTTACTATTCTTACATACAGAAGATAGTTTGTTTAGAACTAAAGGTAAGCAGTCTATGAAACTATCTGATGGTTCAGAGTCATTTGTAGGTAGTGGTGATATATTTACACAAGATCCAGATGAGGTTATACAAACTAAATTTGGATACGGTGGTACACAGTCTCAGTGGGTATCCTTAGTGACTAAGCACGGATACTTCTGTTTAGACTATAGAAATCGTAGAGTTTTTATGTTTAAAGATAACTTGTATGATATAGGTAAAACAGGATTAGAGTCTTGGTTCCAAGATAACATTCCTTATGCATTAGAGCAGTATGGATTACCTTCAGGATTTGATAATCCTATTGCAGGTATAGGTTTTACATCTATGTATGATGAGCGTTACGATAGGATACTTCTTACAAAAAGAGACCTTAAGCCTACTCAAGCATTTCTAGATCTTTATGCTGCAGGGCAAGAGATACAAGAAGAGAATAACTTTAATACTACGGTAGCATGGGTTGATGAGCTTAATAGTTTTGCAATAAGAGTTCAAGTACATGGAGGACTTCTAAATACTCCTATAAAGTTTGATGACACAGAGTACTTTACAAAAGACGGATGGACAGTATCTTACGACGTAGAGTTAAATGTGTGGGTATCATTTCACGACTATATACCTTATACATACTCTAGATCTCAAGATAATTTAATGTCGTTTAGTGATGCTACTCTAGCTAGAGCAATACATATACACGATGATGAAGATAATAGAGGAAACTTTTATGGAACTCTTTATCCTTTTGAGTTTGAGTTTATATACAATCTAAGTAAAGATCAAGATAAGGTATTCTATAGTTTTAACTACATGATAGATGTAAGTAAAGAAGGAGCACTATTACACGATCAAGGATTTACTAGTTTTTATGTATATACTACACATCAAATATCTGATGAGCAAGAAATAGAGTATATGATAAACACTAGACGTATAGGTAATGAATGGAAAATAAATAAGTTTAGAGACTTAGCTCTATTACAGAATACCGCGGTAGGACCATTTACTGGATCTAACTTTGGTGTACCAGGAGCTAGTGTAGCAGGAACAACTCTTACAAGTGTAGAGACAACTACTACAAATACTATGTTTAATATTGATGGAATGAATGAAACTATAAATAATAGTTTTATAGATGCTACAAAATCATGGAATAAACAACGTAAGTTCTCAGACAAATGGGTAGGAATACGATTAAAATATAGTAATTCCAAGAAAAATTTAATAAATTTGTATTCTACTAACGTAGCTGCAAAAAAATTCTACAGATAATTATGACAAAATCAAGAGCTCAACAAGCAGCAATAGCAATATCAATGAAGAAGACTGGCAAGAAGCCTAAAAAAATGCAAAAGGGCGGACAACCATTACCAGTTGATTTATTAAATAGTAATTTCTACAAAGGACAGACTTTACCAACAACTAAGTTTACAGAAAATCCTCTTCATACTTCTCAAAAAGATAATGACTTAGCTGATTTAACAGCAGAGTTAAGAGTTATGAAAGAAAAGTTACAAAACGAATCAAAAGGACTAGATCGCAAATCTTTGAAAAAGCGTAATTCTGAAATTATAAATCTTGAAAATACTACTAAAAGTATGCAGCAACAAAGACTGTCTACTGAGATTAGTGGTGGTACAGGGTTAAGACCTCTTGGTGGAGAATCTTTTAAAAAAGGTGGATACCCAAAGAGTGATAAGAATGATTTCATGAAACGTATGGGTTACTATCAAGCAGGTGGGTTAGCTACTCCTCCAATGTATGGAGCTAACACTATGCCAGGTACTCCAGAGACTGCGCAGCTTACTTATCAAGAAGCAGACCAAGCAAAGCTAGATGCATTAGATGAGCAGCTTAAAGAGCAGCAAGAGTCTACTGCGTTTATGGATGAGGCTAAAGCTAATACAGACTTGCAGGCAGCTAAGATTGCAAAAGCAGAACAAGGATTATCTATGGGAATCAAAGGATTAGATAAAGTTGGTGTATTTGATAAGCTTAAACAAAAAGGTATTGATAAAGCAGCAAAGGTAGCTGCAGACAAGTTAAAAAATAAAGGGGTAGAGTTAGTTGCTGATAAAGGAGCTGAATTTGTTACAAGTACAGTGCTACCTGAAGCAGGAGCTAAAGCACTTACACAACCTATTGCAGGATCTTTTACTCAAGGATTAGCTGCAAAGGGGGCTGAGCAGGCTACTAAGGTTGCAGGTAATGTTGGTTCTGCAGCAACTAGTTTAAATCCTGCTCAATACGGAAACATAGGAGCAGTTGCATCACTTGCAGGTGAAGGTATTAAGATGGCGTCTGATGATCAAGATGCTACTACAATGAATACAGGTGAGACTATTGGAGGTGGACTATCAGGTGTTGGTACAGGTATTGGTGCAGCAACAACTGCAGCTATGCTAATGGGCTCTCCTTTAGGTCCTGTAGGTATGGCCGCTGGAGCAATTGGTGGTGCTTTATACGGTGTAGGTAAAGGACTTGTACAAAGAGGTAAGGCTAGAACAGAAGAAGACAAGGCTGAGAAAAAACAAGAGCTTGCTTTAAACAAAATTAAAACAAAACAAAAAATAGAAGGTCTTAAAGATAGACAGTATTCAGGATATGACATGGGACATAACCTTGCTAAGTATGGTGGTATGAAACAATATCAAGCAGGCGGAGTAGCATTACCAGGAGGTACAATGGAACCTATACCAGGATCTGATGCTGTAGAGTTTAAAGGACAGTCGCACGATGAAGGTGGTATTATGTTAGATCCACAGACAGAGGTAGAAGGTAACGAGACAATGGATCAAGTTACTATGGCTAAGAAAGGTGGTAAGCGTGATTACTTCTTCTCACAACATTTAAAGATGGGTGGTAAGTCATTTGCACAACGTCATAAAGATATTTTAAAGAATGGCGGGTCACAGAAAGATATTGATAAGCTAGCTAAAATGCAAGAAACAAAAGCAGGGAGAGATCCTAATGCTGTTCAGTTAGGAGCTGGTGGATATAAAACATTTGAGCTTGGAGGTAATATTCCAGTGCCACCTGCAGTTGTAAATAGTTTTTATGGGAACCCTACGCCGGCTCCTATACCACAAAACAATACATTAACACAGCAAGGGCCTTCTCATTTTGAAAATCAGAATATAACTGTAGATGATCTTAGTACTCAATTACAGCAGAGTAAAGATATTATGTCAGGAAAGTTAGTTTTTGATGCTGCTACAAATAGTTTTATTCCAGTAGAAGAGAGTACTAATAATAATGAGACTGAGGAGAAAACTAAGCCTACTACTAGTAATAAAAAGACTAGAAAAAAAGAAAAAGAGCTTGAGCCTCTTCCTTTAAAAGGACCTCAGCTTATAACAGAGTTTAATCCATTACAACCTTTTCAAGGGTTTCCTACAAATGAAAACTTTTTAACTAAAGACACAGATGGAGATGGAGTACCTGACTATGTAGATTTTGTAGATAATCCACCGTATGATGGGCCACTATCTAATGAGGATAAAAAGGCAATCAGTGAGAATGATGAAACAAATGAAAATAATAACAATGAAAAAAGTAGTAGACTTCGTAAACTGTATAATAAATTAAATGGTTCTAAAAAAGGAAGTCAAGACTATCTTACAACGATGGCACAAATAGGGCAACTTATTCCGGCAGCGGCAGCATACATGTCTAAGCCTGATTACATGAGTGATCCTGGAAGTGTTAAAAATATAAAAAGTCAAAGGTTAGATAGAGTAAGTTATAATCAAGAACGTTCTCAAAACGCTGCTGATAACAGAGCGATGGGTAAGTTTATAGAACAAAGTGGTTTAGGTCCTGCAGGTATAATTGCTAAGATGTCTTCATACAGGGCTAAGCAAACAGGAGATATGAAAATTGCTGCGCAGGAATCTAGAATTAACACTGAGATTTCTAACCAGGAAGCACAGTTTGCACAACAAGCAGATATGGCTAATCAACAAATGGCGCTACAAAATATTAAAAACTCTATGTATACAGATGAGTTTAATAGAGCTGCGGATGCTGCTGTTGAAGATAAGAAGCTTATGGCACTTGACAATGCGTTTAAATCTATGGGTACAATGAACACTGATAGATTAAAGTATGAAGCTCAAGAAAGATTAGGTGATGCTATCTCAGGGCAGAGTGGAGTAAAAACAAGAGAAGAGTTAGGGCAAATGATTAAAGATAGTTATGGCCTTGAAGTTGGATCACCTGAACATACTAAAAAGCTAAATGAAATGTATTTAACAATGTTAAATGCTAACAAAGATAAGCAGTCTGTAATGTACGGCGGTGTTAAAAAATACATATAATTATGGCAAATAAATACAGCAAATATAGTCTTACTCCTTACGTATCACAATACGTAGATTCAGGAACAGTACAAGTTACTCAAATTCTAAAAGATAGATATGACAAAAATAAAGCTAAGCATGACTTAGTAGAAAGAAGTCTAGCTAACATACAGCTTGGAGCGGGAGATCAGTATATAAAGAATCAAGCTATTGAAGGTATTAATAATAAGATGGCTGAGACTGCACAGTTAGGAAACTACGAAATGGCAGCAGGAGTTATAGATGAGGTTGCTCAAGATTTTGCTACCAATGAAGGACTACAGTTAGGAGCGCAATCTTATGCTAATAGACAAAACGAGATCAAGATGGCTCGTGAGATTGAAATGAAGACTGGTAAAAAAGTATTAGACTTTGGAGCGGTTAGAGACCCAGAGACAGGAGAAATTATTGGACATCAGTTTGATGCGCATAGATCTTTTTATCAAGGAGACGATGGAGAGATGGTTCGTACTATATATAATGGACAGACTGAAGCTCAATTAGATTATCATTTAAGGAAACAACAAATGTTAAAAGGAATTGCTGCAAGCGGTACAGGGCTTAAACTCAATGAAGCACTTGGAATGTTAGAAAGATGGACAGGGGTTAGTGATGCTAAAGCTGATGGTATAGCTGAAGGATTACTAGAAGAATATTTAGGAACTTCTGAAGGAATGCAAGAGATGCGAAAGCTGACACAAATTGATGGAATGGATCAAGAGACTGCATACAATGCTATTATAGAAAGTATGAGGAATGTAGCTCAGAGCCAAGTTGGTATGAGTCCTAGTTATATGAAGTTACCTGCAGGATCTGAAGGCGGAGGATTAGCATTTGGTAATGGTGCTGCCATGGTTATACCGGGGGGTAGTATTGCTAACGAAGGTATGGATGCATTTGAAAATGTAGAAAATCAATATGCATCAGCACTAGTTGCTATGAATGAAGCCAGTACCCCAGAAGAAAAAAGAAAGGCAGCATTACAATTAACTAACGCTAGTCAGAGACGTAATAATTTATTTAACATGACTCTAACTAATGCTTCTGATGAACTAATAGCTACTAATGAAAAAAGAAAAGGATTCTTTAGTGGTAAAAATGCAGACTTACAAATGATTGAACCATTATTAATGGAGCTAACTTCTGACCAAAGTTTCTTTGGTGGTGATGGAGCCTTTGGAACATCTGGCCTTGGAGGCGGAGACCTTAAATACGAGAAAGGGTTTACAGGTAATTTTAAAAGTGTAAAAAGTCTTTTAGTTCCTGAATCACAGGAGAAAAAACATTTAATAAATCAACTAAGTGATGTAGAAGCTATTAATAATATGCTAGGAACATCTTATACTCAAAAAGATATTAAACGTATTCAGAATTTAGCTCTAGGTTATTACGACATGATGGACGATGGAGGAGATGATTTATACGAACACTTTGAAAAGAACGTATCAGTTAAAACATCTGATAGAATTGCATTCTCTCCTGAAGGATCTACAGAACTTAATAAGGTTAACAATGTATTAAGGGGACAACTTGATCCATCACAGTTTAGTTTTATAACATCAGATGGAGATGAGGCAAGTGCTGATGAAATAGAGGATATTCTAACAGCAATGAAGGGTGAGTCTGAAACTAACGGAGTAACTAACTGGACATTTGCAGGATTAACAATGCCTGATATGTTTACAGGTACTCAAGCAGATATGCACCTTAAAGTTAAAGGAGTATCTTATAAAGTAATTCCAAAAGATATTAGCGCTGGGACTAAGCAATATGGATTACTATCTAATGTTGCAAATTCATTAGGAGTTCAGAATGAATTTCTTAACCAGGATCAATTGTATGATGCTACAGTACATGGCCAATTAACGTATGGTCAGTTCCAACAAAAGAAAATAGGTAGTCTAGGCCTTCAAGAAATATATAGATATTTTCCAGATGTAGCTACCCAAATTAATGCTGATCCTACTAATGTAGATTTAAGTAGTGTACCAGCTGAATCAAAAGCATATGTTGCAAACGTAGTAGCTAGAGCTATTAATATTGAAAATAATATGTTATCTTTGGTGGGAATGCAAATGGGAATGTCAAGTATACCAGATTTAAGAAAGATAGAATCAGACCCTAGCCATCCTAAACATAAGGAGTTTAAGGCAATTGAAAAAGCTTTCTACAATCAAAACTACAATCCTAAAACTATGGGATTTAATAACTAATATATATGGGAATTTTAAATAACTTATCTAAGTATAAACCTGCTTTAGATCCTAATACAAATTTAGAACAAGACGAAAAGATAGACAAAGCTAAAGAAGCTCAAACTCTTCTTGATGTAGATCCTGTACAAGGAGAAGGATTCTTAGGTTTAAGTCGTGTATCTTCTGTAGATGGTAAGTTATTTAAAGACGCCACTGAGGGCGCTAATGAATTATATGGAGGAAGTGATTTATCTTCTCCACTATTAAATGTAGAGAATGATGATTTAACAGACATGGCTGCCTTTGGTCAAAGTCGTACAGAAAAATGGGGTAATGGTATGGCTAAGTTTGCAGGTAAAACTTCTACTGCAGCTTTAGGGGGTTTAGGATCTCTTGTGTCTACTATTGGGGCTATAGGAGAATACGCATTTACAGACTCAAGTGCAGAAGATTCTTTTAAAAGCATTTTTGATAATGAATTTCAAAGAGGCCTTGATGACTTAAATGAGTCGATGGATTATAATCTTCCCAACTATGTGTCAAAGGAAGAACAAGAAATGGGATTCTTTAGGTCACTAGGTACAGCTAACTTTTGGGCTAATGACCTTACTAATGGACTTTCTTTTATAGCTGGAGCGGTGTTAACTGAAGCAATGTTAACTGCTGCAACTACTATGACGTTTGGAGCTGCTGCACCTGCACAAGTTATTGCTACTGCATCGTTACTTGCTAGAGCTAAGAAAATCTTTGGAGCGGGAAAACAAGTATTAAAGTTAGGAGATAAAGCAACTGACGTAGCTAAAGGTCTAGGTAAAGGGTATAGTGCTCTTTCAAAAGCAAAACAAGCATCTAGAGTTACTAGACAATTAATAACAGGTGCAGGATATGAAGCTGGCGTAGAAGCCCGTCATCACTTAGATAGTGTTAAAGGAGACCTAACTGAAAAGTTTGTAGAAAAAAATGGTAGACAACCTAATGATCAGGAAATGGCTGACATCATGGATATTGCTACACAGTCTGCAAACTCTGTATTTACAGTTAACCTAGGACTTGTAGGAGCAGGTAACATGTTACAGTTTCCAAAAATATTTGGACCTAAAGCAGGTAGCCTAGGTAAGCAGTTTGGTAAGATAGTAAAAAATGCAGGAGATGATGCTGTTACAGCTCCCTACAGAGCTGCATTTCAGTCTTTTTCTAAAGGTAGGAATATAGCAGATGCTGCTTATCACGTATTAAAGAATCCATTCTATGAAGGATTTATAGAAGAGGGGGGACAAAGCTGGATAGGTAATGCAGGTAGACATGCTTCTGCAGAGTACTATTCTAAAAAAGATAGAGCAGACGGATTAAATTCTACATTAGATTTAATAGGAGCATTAGATGATACGTTTGCAGAAACATATGGATCAAAAGATACTCAAAAAGAAATAGGTCTTGGGTTTATACTTGGAGCTCTTGGGTTACCTACATATGCTAGAACCGGTAACAATAAAGGTAAAGAGCAAAAATCAGATCGTAAGTTTGAAATGCAAGGAGGCATCTTTGGAGCATTAAAAGAAAGAAAAGAACTTAATGAAAGAACAGCTGGGTTAGCTAACTACATGAATACTAACCCTAATGCACAGGTAGCTATTAAAAATATTAAAAACTTAGTAGGTAATTTCTCTAGACAAACAAATCTGCAGCAAGAAATGGATGCAGCTCTTGCAACTAACAATATGTTTGCTTACAAGAATGCTGAGAATGATTCTTTCTTTAGTTTTATGGATTCTAGACTACAAGCTGGTATGTATGATGCAGCTATAGAAGATATAAACGCTATACAAGATTCTAGTAACGAGCAGTTTATAAAAGACTTTGGCTACGAATCTGAGAACATGACTGATGCAGAAGTATCTGCTAGAAAAGAAGAGGTTATACAGTCTGCATTGACAAAAGCTAAACAAGTTAAAGATGCTTACGATACAATAAATAATAATCCTAAGTATGCAAACTTAGATGATAGTATAAAAACTCCTCTAATGCATGCCTTAGCATCTGCAGAAAATGTAGATGTACGAGAAGCACAGCTTACAAAAGAGATAAATGAAATTACAAAAGCTATTCCTGAAGGAGTCGGAGAATCTACTGGGCTTACTGTTAGGAAAAGATTACAAAATATAGAGCAAGAACTTAAGGAAGACGATGCAAAGACTGATGATGATGCTACAAAGTTATCTCCAGAAGAGAGAGTAATACTAGAGGGTGCACAACAAGGGCTTCTAGATCTTGCAGGGCAAGGATACTTTGAAAATACTGTAGAAGATTCCAGAATAATGGGAATTTTCTCAAAAGAAAATCCTAACGAGTATGCTAAAGAAGATGTAAGAAAGGGTGTTATGAGCAAGCTTAGAGATTTAAGAATGCTTAGAGCTCGTAGACAAGATCTTATAGCTAACTACAATAATTTAACTACTCCAGAAGGACAGCAAGAGCACTATCAGCAGATTGAGTACTACATGGATGACTTTAAAAAGGAAGAGTATGATAGACAAACAGCTGCTACACAGAAAGCAATAGCTGAAAACAGATTAGATACTTTTTACCAACTTAACAAAAACAATGAGATTGAGTTTGAAGAAAATGGTAAAAAGAAATACTACAAATTCTTAGACAAAGACACATTATACAATGTAAAAGATGCAACTGATACAATACCTTTATCTTCTATATTAGTAGACGGTAATCTTGCTCCTGGTTTTACTCTGTTAGACCAAAGAGCTATAGAGCGCCGTAAAGTTAAAGAAGCTGTACAGCGTATACAAAAAACAAATGTTGCCAGACATGAAGAAATACAAAAAGAACTAGCAAAGCTTGATGAGAGACTAGCTAAAGGCGCAGAGATAATGCGTGAGCAAGTTGAAAGACATAAAAGAGGTAGAGATTCTAGAGGTAGATTTATAAGTATAAAAAAATTAGAAAGTGATTTAGCAGTATCTGAAGCTTTATATCAAGAGCTTATAGGAATGAAAGAAAAGCTTGAGCAGGATATGAAAGATCTGCAAGAGAATAAAGAGTTCTTTGATAAAATGCTAAAAGCTACAGAGTCTAAAAAGGCTTTAACTCTACAAGAAAAGTATGAGCTTGAAGAGAGAATGAAACAAGAAGGCTTAGGTAAACTAGGCATATCAGGTACTGTATTACAGACTGATGGTACAGCTAAAATAGCTGGAAGAAAAGCTCTTACTGAAAGTATAGAGAGCACTATATCTAGAACAGAACAAGGTCTTCAAGAGTTGATGGATCAAAGGGATGTACTAGAAGATGATATACAGAAGACTAAAAACTATTACGACGTATTAAAAGACATCCTTATGGAGGATAGATTCTTTAATATGTACAAGGAATTCCAAAAGAAGTTTCCTGGAGCAGACCCATTAGATCCTTCTAAGTTTATAAAGTTCTCTGATGAGCAAGCGGCATTAGCTCAGCAGTATCCAGAGTATACAGACCTATTGGTTAATACTCCAAAGATGTATCAGGAGTTTCAAAACTTATATAAAGCTAGAGAGAACAATCAATTCTTAGAGGATGAGTTCTTTGCTACAGAAGAAAAACTTGAGAAGCTAGAAAGCGTTCTAAGAGCTGTAAAACAAAGAGAGTCTGATTTAGTAAACATGTTAGACCAGAAGTACCAGGGTATGGAAAAGGTACAACGTGCTGTTTTATTTGGTAGGAACTATGGTAAACTACAGAATGGATTACAGGCTATTACACAAGAAGAGCGAGCTGTCTATGATGAGCTTATGGGTATTAAGGATACTCAGCCTGCACCTAAATCTACACAAGATGTAGTAATAGATGGACCTAGTAAGACGGATGACTTTATTAAGATTGAGAATGAGACACACACTAAACCTGACTGGAACTCTGTAGGATTTGGTAAAACTCAAGGTATAGACAGAGAAGATAAATTTGAAAACACAGACACAGAGTATATGTCTGCAGATCAAAGACGTTTCTTTAAGTTTATAGATAACATACTACCTAACGAATTGCGTAATGACAAGTATGAACTAAGAGCGCTACATAAAGGTAATATACAAAATGCAGGTTTAGAACAGAAAGATATAGATGAATTAACATCTAGTCCATTTTTTAATGCGGAGCTAACACCTGAGACAGCAGATATAGTATTAGCTGTATATGATAAGAAGGCTAAGAAGTATGCAAGACACGGCGAAGATGGTGGCCTTGTATATTCAAAACAAGCTTTACCTGATAGTGATATGTTCTCTGGTGTTACAGAAAAAAATAAGCCTGCGGTAGATGCAATGACTGCAGAATACAAACTTGCTAGAAAGAAAGTTATAGTATCTACTACTCCTGTGTCCTATAGAATTAAAGGTAAAGGTAGAGGAACAGCTGTAATGCAGAAAGATGCAGAAGGTAACTATGTTAAGGGCGCTGCATTAGGTAGACTTACAGATGATGCATCTAAACTTAAAAAGATAAAAATTGAAATAGTTACTAATGAATCTAACGAAGATGGATTTACAACTATACAAGAAGGTGGTAACAAATACAAAGCAGTTAGAGGTATGCCTTATGCGCTGCATAAAAACTATCCGGTTCCTTTAGAGACTAGAAGACTTACAGATGCAGAGATACAAACAACAATACAATTATTAGCAGAGCACTCTAACAGATTACATTCTAAAGACAAAAATCTATCAAGCATAGCAAATATGATTGGTGAGACTGAGGGACAGTTTAGACCATACCTTAATGAATTAATAGGATTTGGAAGAAGAGCTACTACTAGTCCTAATTCTGCTAAGTACGAGATATTTATTAAGCCTAAGAATGATGTAGCACAGTTACATTTTGGAGGACAGATAATTGATCTTAGAACCATAGACCCTAAAGCTGTAATGGATGATGGGGCATCTCTATACAGTGAGAAAAACGTAGAGAAAGTAAAAGAGTTCTTAGCAACTAAAAATCATAACATTAACAAAGCTTTATTAAATGATAATAATGCTTACACATCTTATGAGATTGACTCTACAGGTACTATTAAGACTACTACACATGCAAACTATACAGAGTATTTACTAGAACAAAAAGAAGATGGAACTACTCCTCCTTTGACAACTGGTTTAATTGGTATGTCTGATGATGTAAATGTTACACAAATAAAAAGAACATACTTAAAGTATGACTACGGCCAAGCTGTACAGAGCCCATCTGTTACAACGCCGGTAGCGCAAACAAATGGATCTACAGACCTTACTGAAAAGGTAGAAGAGGTAACAGGATTGGATTCTGATACTATGGATGCTAATAAAGATTACAACTTAGTTGTAACAAAAGCTAACGGAGAACTAGTAGGCACATATAATATTGTTAAAGATACTGCAGGAAAACTTACTATCAAAAGTGATAACGTTAATCCTACTGTTGCAAAAATCGTAGAATTCTATAATGATAAAGACTTTACATTTAACGAAGCAGTTAAAGTTGCTAAAAAGAATTCTCCAGCTATAACAGCTACTCTTGAGATTATAGAGCAGAACACTATACCTACACCAAAAGTAAACGCTACTAAAGAAACTAATCCTACAAGTGTAGATCAGGCTATACTAGATACATACAGTGCGCAAGAAGCTCAGCCTGCACAACAGACGCCTCCAAGCCCTGTAGACATTTTAGCTAAGTTTGGATCTAACCCTGGTGACCCTACACTAAATCCTACGGGACAAGATTTGCTAGTAGAAAGAGTTAAAGAGAAATACGTTAAAGCTAACATTGCAGAAGAGACTGCATGGTTTGAAGGTAAATTCCCAGGACTACCTATTAAGATAGTTAATGGTCTTATAGATGGTAAGTCATATGGTAGAACATTAAACTCTGCAAGAGTATTACTGTCTGATTTAGCACAAGAAGGTACTGTGTACCACGAAGCATTCCACGTTGTAAAAGGTAGATTTACTACACCTGAGTCTGGTAAAGCTTTAGAAGATGCATACTCTAGACTAACTGGTATTACTGAGAATGTAGAAGAAGAAATGGCTGAAGAGTTTAGAACATATATGTTACTAGACGGCAAGTATAAAGTAGGAGAGAAATCAAATAAAGATAGCAATCTAATACAGAGATTCTTTAAATCTATTAAAGACTTCTTTAGTTCTTTGTTAGGCAGAGGCCCGGTTAAAGATCAGCAACGTATACAGCAGTTTTTTGCTAACATAAAAGATAACACATTTGTAGAACCTGTAAACAATCCTGACTCTCCACTATCAATGGATAAGAGAATTATGGTAGCTGGAGGAGCAAGGTTAAGTGTAAACTTAAGTAAGGACCTTACAGAATCTATGGTTCGTATAATGTTTGGACACTTGTTTAACGGAGCAGTACCTGGATTTGCTATGGCAGATCTACTAGACTTGTCTTCTAAGAATAACTCTGAAGCTAAGAAAGCTAAGCTTACAGACTTAATAAACAAATCATTCTCTACATATCTTAATCAGCTAGGTAACATTGCATCTAAGTTAGATGGTAATGCTAAAGAAGATGTAGAAAACTTAATGAGACTTGTATACAGTAACTCTGAGTCTGTTACAGAATCTATGTTTGACTGGTTAAGACAGTTTAAAGTTGACATGCAGTTAGAGCAACAAGACGAGTCTACAAAACTAAGAGACAGTTACAGTATTAATGAGAACAATGAGATTAATGTAAAAGACATGGCTCCTGCAGCAGTTAAGCTTTTAATGGCTACACTACCTGCATCTAAAAAAATGGAGAATACAAATAGTGCCTACGGTTTAGGACTAGTAGATTACAAGCCCTTCTTTAATTTAGTACTTAAGAAGTTAGCAGGTACACATTCTTTTGAAGCACAGATTGCAAAACTAGAAAACTTAGCATTAGAGCATCCTACTTACGCAGACGTAGACGGTGTACCAGGGCCTATCACAGCTCTTATAAGAAGACTAAAAGCTAAGAGTGATAGTACAGTGCTTAGTCCAAATGAGTTTAAATTACAAAGACAGTTTAGACAACAGTTCCACAAGTTTAATAGTGAGGACCTTATAGCAATGTATAACGAAGACACTTTTGAGTTAACGTTTATACCTGCAAATCTAGACAGAGAGTCCGCATTAATAATGAGTGAGTTTAGAGCTAACTTTAAAGAGCGCGTACAATCGGGTAAAGGTCCATTCCAGATTAACGATGATACTGGTAGAATAGAGATATTACCAAAAAAGGCATTTAAACTTAATGGTAAATCAGTAACAATAGAATCTTTAGGAGGCAAAGGAGCTACAATATCTGAAAGAGATGCGGTATCCTTTTTAGAATTATTAGGTATAGAATTTACTAATCCTGAAACACTTACCACTAGACAAAGACAAGACATATTAAATGAGCTTATACCTAGCCAAGGTACAGGTATTCTATCTAAGATGATAGAGCTTGGTAATGAAGGTACTACAATAGAAGACATCTTTAGTAGAGAAAGCGGAACCTTTAATAGGTTTAAAAAGATAATTGACATACAAGCTGATAGAACAGAAAAGTCAGTAGACCTACAATTCCAAACAGCTGATGGTAAAACTGCATACAGTGTTATCACTAACAACTTTATGACTAATATCATAGGCCGTTTAAATAGCGGTATAATACCTTCATACTTAAGAGATCCACAAACAGGTAAGTTACTAGAGTCTGTACAAGGTTCTATATTCTTAGAAGCTGCAATGGATGGTCTACAGATAGGTATGGGATCTATTAACGGTATCAAGAAAGATGGTAACAGACAAGGGTTTGTATTTCAAGATAATGCTCCTTCTGTAAGATTTAGAGCAGAGGTTAGTTCAACACTAGCTGGATATATTCCAGTAATCAGAGCGTCAGAAAAGAAAACAGAGTTTACATATAACTTAAATAAAAAGAATGATGATGGGCAAACAGTTTATGACAAGATGCCTAAAACAGCTGATCAGTATGTAGATAGAATGCTTAAGTATTTACGCCAAGAAATGTACAAGGCTAAAACTGCGCATGGTAATAATATATCTGACTACCAGGTTAATAAGAATGAACTTAGATTATTTGACTATGTAAAGTCTGTAAACTTAGAAGACATTGCAGGTGTAAACGAGATTGATGCTTACATAGAAGAAAACATTGAAGCAATTAAGTCTGATATAAAAGAACACTTAACTAGAAGGACAGAGGTAATGTTTGACCAGTTCTTACAAAACAAAGTATTTTTTGAAACAACTCCTGATGCAGTATACACTGCTAGAATATCTGGAGAGATACTTTCTAAGGCGGGCATTGACTATACTAAAACTGAGATTGAGAAAAAGTTTGGTAAAGAAATACAATATAATAGACTTCTTAAAGGAGAAGCTATGGAACTTGCAAAGAAATTTGTAATGCTTAGTGAGGTAGGTAATATAGAACAAACTATATCAATATTAGGTGATGTAGGTTTCTTTAAACCAAGCGCATTCTTTAAGCGTACATCAGGTCCTCACGGTCCTAAGATGTTTGCTGATACTAGTTTAGAAGTAAACGATTGGTTAAAGCAAAATTATGAAAGACAGGATGGTAAGTCTCCAGACGGCAGACTAAACACTATTGTATACAGAGATGTAAAAGGTACTATACTAAATGATACATTCTTAACATACGCTACATCGTTTGGGGCGGATGCGCAAGCAATGCAAATGAAACTTGAGAATCCTGGAATGCTAATGGATGCTAAGACTGAAGAAGTATATGGCATACTAGCACCATATCTAGAGTTTGACGAGGGAGATGCGCAGGGATACATTACTATTGATGAGTATATGGAATTCTTAGAGCGTGTAGGAAACGTTACTCCAGAACAAAGAGCTGCATACAAAAAAGTACAAGAAGGAAAAGATCTATCTGCAGAAGAGGCTGCTACGTTTGAGCCTCTAAAACCGCAGTATTATGGTCCTACATATAATCAAGGTATATACACTCCTGCATTTTACAAATTATCTTTACTACCTATATATCCACAAGTAGTAAACGCAGTATCTAAAGGCAGTGCCCTGAGCAAAATGTTAGACGACATGCAGAAAAACCAAGCAGGTATCTCTGTATTTGAAAGTGGGGTTAAGATTGGTAAGGTTGTAGATGTTGATGGAAATGCTAATGATTTCTACAATGAAGCTGGAGACTACAGTCAAATAGAGCCGGACAACATACAAGAGCTATACTATGAATACATGGGTATACAAGTAGAAACTCAAGGTCCTATAAAAACAAAAGTAACTAAAGGTAGTCAGGCAAGAGCATTGCTTGCATCTAACGCATACTCTGATGGGGCTATTGTAAATAAAAAAGTAGCAGCTTTAGATAAAAAACTGCAAACTTTAGAGAATGAATTAATTGATGCAGAGTTTGAGGCTACGCAATTAGAGTTTGGCCTAACAGAAGAAAATGATGGCTATGTAATATCTGAAGAAGGGTACGAAAAGTTTACAGAAGTACTTAGAAAGCAAGCTGAAAGCAGAGACATGTCAGATTCTTACCTAGAAGGACTAGAAGAATTCTTGTCAGGAGAGGTTAGACTACTTGACGTACTTAATAATAAACCAAAAATAGAAAACTTACTATATTCTCTTATTGGTAACCGTGTTGTAAACTACAAAACGTTTGGAGGATCTAAAGTACAAGTAGCATCTACAGGATTTGAATCTACACAACGTGCTGTATATCAAGATAAGCATAAGTACGGAGCTAATGTAGATGCATTAAAGTTCTACAGAAGAGAAGGCGATGGTGTAAAGGCTATGCAAGTAATGTTGCCTCACTACTTTAAAGAATTAATAGGAGACGGCGTAACTGTCAAAGAAGACGGCGTGTACAGAGATGGTGAAAAGATAGGAGGAACAGACTTACTAGAAATATATGGATTCCGTATACCAACGTCAGCTCTTAACTCTATAGAAGCTATGGAGATAGCAGGGTTCTTACCACAAGAAGCAGGAAATGCTATAATGGTACCTTCAGAAATTGTAGTTAAAGCTGGTAGTGACTACGATATTGATAAATTAACTCTGTTCTTCCCTAACTATAAATTTAATAGAGCAACAAATAAAGTAGAAAGAATACCATTCTTAAATAACTCTAATTCTACAGCTGCAGAGAGAGTAGAAAAACTTAGACAGCTTGATCCTAGAAAGTATATGACTCTTGCTAATAGAGTTGGCCTAGGAGAGTCTGCAACAAATACTATACAATCTTTAACAGAAGAGTTTAAGAAGCTTAAAACTATAGATGCTAAGAATTACCAACGTCCTGAAGTACAAGATATAACTGCAGAGATAGATAATCTATACGCTAAAAGACGAAAAGCAACTAGGGCTCAAAAAGACGCTCTTGATATAGAGATTGGAATGTTAGAAATGAATAGAATGGCTACATTAGAAGATTCTGATACAGGCCTAGATGTTTCTATACAAACATTGAAATCTAAAATAAATGATAAGTTTAAGGATATAGATGCTAAAATTACTAGCGCTGTAACTAAACAAGACATTCCTTTAGAAAAACAAAACTCTACACAAGCAATACAAAATGAGATATTAACTGCATCTAGAAAAATTGTATTAGATCCTAATAACTTTGAGCAGTTAATTAGACCGGTAGGCGCTCAGAGGCTTAAGGACATGGCTAATATTATAAGAGGAATTCAAGGTAAGTCACAGCCTAAAATAGGATTTAGTAGTTTGATGGACTTTGAGTATATACAAGATATGGCTACTAGATTCTGGGAAGGTAAAAAGGCCCTAGGTTTAGCAGCAGTAGCTAACACACATCAAATTAAAGCACAGCGTGCAGGACTTAGGTTAGACATTTCTCCTACAGTAGATGCAGATGGAGGCATAAATCAATATAGTATAGGAATGCCAAGCTACGACGTATTTGAAGATGATGGTCGTGTTACTATTCCTGTAGGAGGAACTAGAGATGCTTTAGGCGGTAACTATGTATCTGAAGTTATAGGTGAATTAATAAATGCATTTGTGGATGTAGCAAACGACCCATTTGTATTTGATATAAACGCTAACTTAACTACAGGTAGTACATTTATAGCCTTACTAAGGGCTGGTGTACCGTTAGAGTTTGTATCTAAGTTTATGACACAGCCTGCTATAGTAGAGATGGTTGCAAAGAAACGTGAGAATGCTAAACTTTCTAAGTCAGGAATACTAAAAGAACTACAAGAAGATTATAAAAATAAGTCAGACGACATTAACAACTTGTACAATACAATTGATAAAGGAGAAGTAGAATATAGTTTACCTACTTTAAATAGGATGCTTGCTCTGGAGTCTAAAGCAAAAGAATACGAAGCACTTTCTAAAGGTAAAACTCCACAAGAAAAAGCTAAAATATTAAATAAAGTTACTGCTCAGGATATATCAGACTACTATAAGTTTCAAGCAGCTACAGCGGTTAAATACGGAAGTCACTATAAAAATCTAGCTATTCCACTACAAGAGCTATCTGAAGCAATAGTTGGAGATAGAGGTGGTATGGCTCCTAAAAATAGAATGTCTGCAAGATTACAGTTAATGAAATTAAATAATCTTAAAGCTGAAAATAAATTTGACAACTTAGATAAATACATAGAAGGCTCTTTCCAAAAATCTTTTGAAGATGTATTAGAAAAGTCATCAAAGCTATTTAATAGCATGTTTGCAACTGATGTAAATGAAGACGCAGCAATGATACAGGAAATGCTTCTAAGAGATGTGTTACTAAGAGATGATATTACTAATGAAGATAAAGCTAAGTTTGCAGACTCTGTAGAGAACAACATGGTTAGTTTTATACTACAAACAATATCTACTGAAAATCAAGCTGCACTATTTAACGATGCATCTAGATTGTTCCAAGGGACTAAAGATACTCCTAGTTTAGCTAGAAGAATTCAGAAACTTAAGAAAGAAACAACTAAGAAGTCTATAATTCTTAACGAGTTATTCCCAATGATGCAGACATACGACCCAAGACATCCGGAATACGCAACAGAAAACATTAAGAAGTTTAATAAAAGACTTACATCTTTTGAGCGCAATGCGTTAATAGAAGACATGCAAGGATTAATGGAGAAAGATCCAGAGTTAGCTAAAGACATAGTTAAATTTATAATACTACAGTCAGGACAGCAAACATCTCCTATATCTTTTATGGACCTAATACCTGCTCAGCAGTATATGGAAATTGTAAATCCAATACTATCAAAGTATTTATCTAAAAACTCTAACATAAACTTAGATAACTTTAGATTACAATTCTACAAAAACAATTATAAAAACCCATTTGTAGTACGTGAGCTTCAAAACTTTTATCTTAAAGATGAACAAAGAGATGAGGAGCAGTACACGCAGAAAACAATATTACCTAATACTAAAGATAATTCGGTAAGAATATTTGGAAAAAATGCCAAACAAATTGCTAACCCTACTATTGCTCCTCAAGAGTTTATAACTGTGCTTGTAGAAGATAATTCATTAACTGCAGATCAAAAAAAGCAATACAAGGCTATAGGTAAATCTACTAAAACTAAAAAGTTATTTAAACTAACTGAAGATTCTAAAGCAAGATATACAACCTTAGCTAAAGCTGCGAAAGAGAATAAAAAAATTAAAGGAGAACTTTGGACAATGATTTGGGAACAAATACCTACACTAGGTAATGGTATGTTCTTAACTGAATACGGTCCTGGAGGCATTATCTCTATGGTAAATAGGAATAATGTAATGCTAGACGGAAAAGATCATAGTGATTACACTAAAGATGAAAATCGTATTGAATTAAGAAAAGGTAAACAATCTATAGTTGGTGACATATTTAATATAGAAGGCACACCTATAATTCCAGTAGACAAGTCAGGTAAGTTTGGTAACGGATTAGCTAAAGTAGCTAGAGCAAAAGGCTTACCTGTTATGAATTCGTTTACTGCTAAACCATCTGCTGTATCGGCGCCTATAAGAGAAGCATACGGAGATCCAGTTAATTTTACTATATTTGCTGACACTGTAGGTAAGATAGATAAGTTAGCTAAAAGTAATCCTAAATTACAGTTCTTATTACCTCCTCTAGGATTAGACCCAGGAAGTAAGGACACTCAAAAAGATATAGATACTAGAATTGTAATTCTTAAAAGTCTAATAGACTCTAATCCTAACGTTACACTAGTAATACCTAATAGTACAAACCCAGCATTAGCTCCTCACATCGAGACGCTAAGCACAATATTTGAATGTTAATATGGCTAAATGTCCTAACAAGTCTCATCCGGATTGGAAAAAATTAGTATCAGAGATTGGTATATACGGAGCATATAGTATGTACAATAAAAACAATGACCAGATACCAAATATACAAGTAGACTTAAAGTTACCTAAAAACCCTAAAAAGGGAATGTCTAACACACAGACAATAAATGCTAAGAAAAGAATGGCTGCATATAATGCAACTATGAATACTAAGCATTTTTTAAACTTTAAGAAGTTAGGGCAATCTACGCTATACGAATATGAAATAAAAGAAAACTATAACAGAGAAAAGTTTATTGCTGAACCATTTCCAACAGCTATAGGTGAGTTTAATGAAGAGGGAGACTTTCTTCCCCCGCAATACCAGGTAGCTGCAAAAGGAGACCCATCAAAAGAATTAAATAATAAACTAATAAACTTTCTACAGACAATAGGTGTAGACTACAAGGCCGTTGATGAGATCTTAGATTCTAACGGAGATAAAATAGATGCAGTTGGTAAAGCAGACATGCTAAACAAAGTTGTTGAGGTTATTGAAGGACGTCAAGGGCTGGACACACTACCTGAAGAGGCAGCACACTTTTTTGTTAAGTACTTAAAAGTAAACAACAGTCCTTTGTACAAGTCAATGTCTAAAGAAATAACATCTTACGAGGTGTACAATGAGGTTATAGATAATCCTGTGTACCAAAAGGCATACGAGAATAACCCTGAGCTTATGAAAGAGGAAGCTATAGGTAAAGTTATATCTCAAGTTGTATTACAACAGCAGTTAGGATTAAACCCGCCTGCAAAAACAGCTAGAATACAAAGATGGTTTGACAAAGTAATGACATACATAAGAAAAGCATTTAAGTTACCTAGCAAAGATCCATTTGCGCAGGCTGCTTTTAGTATGATGAACAAACAGTTAAATGGTATAAAGACGCTGAGAAACATGGACCTGGGAGGCCAAGACTTCTATCAAGCAGCTGAAGAAAACCCTACATCTAAAGAAACTACAGTAGAAAACATAGTGTCAAAATTAGATGACACAAAAAGAAAACTAAAAAGCGTAGAGGTTGAAAATGTACAGGTAGAAAAAGACGCCGCATTTGGTAAGCAAATTGTACTAGACCCTAAAGGAAAAACAAGTCGCTACTTTGACACGGAAGCTGATAGAATTATTGCAAACAGAGTTAGTGATAAACCTAGTGCAGCATTTATTAGAAACGTAGGTAAAGAAAGAGCAATTGAACTTAACGCTAATAGTAATAATGAGATAAAAAGACAAGGTGGTACTAATCATCACAGTACTATGGAGAGGTTAATGATTCTATTATCTGAAAAGAAAGGGGACAAAAAACAAATCCAAAAAGACTCTGGCTTAACACAAGGTCAGTTTAATGTACTAGCTTCTTTAGCAGCTGAGCAATATGCAAACGCAAAAGAGCAACAAAATAAAATTGATCCTACTGGTAAAGTAATTGTTAGAACAGAGCAAGTGTTGCATGACCCTGTAGGCCGTAAAGGTTTAACAGCTGAAGACACTGCAGGTACTATTGACCTAATGTTTATATACAGTGATGGTACAGCAGATATATTAGATTATAAATTTATAACTCCTAGACCTGAGTACTTAAGTAGCTATGGAGTAGGTGCTAAAATAATTACCAATCCTCACGTTATGAAGATGGATGGGTATAACATGCAAATCAGTGCTTACAAAGATATAGCGCAAAGATTGTATGGTATTAAAAAGGTAAGGAAATCTAGAGTAATACCTGTGCATGTACAATACGAAAGTAAAAAAACAGTTGATGCTAGTGGTAATACTAAGTACCAACTTACAGGCAAGGTTATTAAAATGGAAGCCGGCGGTAAGTCTGCAGGCCTATCTGGCAATGAGTTCTTACAACCTTTACCTTTAGCAAACGAACTGTTTGGAGATGAAGGTATTGATAAACTTATAAAAAGACTTACATCTAGAAAAGGGAAGCTTGAGCTGAAAAGAAAAAAGATCAAGAACAATCCTGAGAAATACGATAAGATGTCTATAGAGATAGATTCTCTACAGCAAAGTATTAGCGCTCTACAACTAGACGGCGGATTAGATAAAGTACTAAACGAAGCAGCTAGAAAAGTAAGATCGCTGAATAAAAAGTTAGGAGTAAGAGATGAGTTCTTACCTGATGGTTCTGTAAATCCTGATTACATGCAGCTAGATGAGTTAATGGATAACTTAGAAAGTTTTGCATTGTATACTGGTATGGCAAAATACTCTAGAGAGTTCTTTAAAGAATTAAAGGATGTAGACGAAGCGTCGTATAATAAACTTATAACAAGATTCGACAGAGCTAGCGGTGTTATTGAAAGAACACACGAAGAGTTAAAAGCTGAGTTAGCAGATAGGGTAATTTCTATGGGCTCAGAGATGGGAGTAGGAGATATAACTCGTCAAGTAAAAGAGCTAAGCTTTTTGCAAAAGACTTTCTATACAGCGTCAGAGTTTAATCACCCGGTGTTCCAGGCAGCCTGGGGATACATTGACAGAGCGCAAGAAAGAACTAGAAAAGCTCAAAACATATTAGAAAAAGACATAAAAAAATACCAAAGTAAAGTAGATACGTGGGCCAAAGAGAATGGCATGTCTACTATGGATGCATTTAAGTTAATGATAAATGATGACACCGGTGATCTAATAGGTAAGTTTACTCCTGAATACTATAAACGTGTAAGAGAAGCATCAAAGAATAGAGATGTAACTTGGGCAAAAGATACTTTCCAAAAAAGAGAAGGGTATCAAGAAAAGTTTAACTCTTGGAAGAAACGTGAATTTGCTAGAATAGATGACATGTTTGCTGATTACGAAGAGTTTAATGATGATACAGGTAAATACGAAAAGAAAGCAGACCCTAACAATACTCGTGCAAAGAAACGTGAAGCAATGAAGCAGGCTTGGCTAAACACACATGATCTATCTAGAGATGCAGCATGGACTAGTCCTAAAGCTTACTATCATTTAGAAATGAAACCTGAAAAGGAATCATTATACTACTCAGATAAATATAAATACTTACACTCACAAGCACCACTTAAAGATTTCTTTAACTTCTATCAAGATACAAATAGAAATTTTGCTGAAATGACTGGGTTAGGTATTAAAGCTAATTTTATAGCTAACATACATCAAGACATTGTTGACTCAGTGGCTTCTGGTAACTTTGACTTAGACTCAGATTTAATGTTTGAAGGTTTAAAGATTAGAGAAGATGACAACTTTAAAGGAGGTCAACTAGATGCTATTACAGGACAGCCTATTCCAACTATTCCTATACTACACATGGCTCCAATAACTGATGGAATAAAAACCACAGATTTAGGTAGGGCATTATATTTAATGGGTAAGTCTGTGCACAACTACGCACACAAGTCTGAAGTAGAAGCGCATATCTTAGCGTTAAAAGACTACTTAGTAGATCATCCTGCTGCACTACGTGATGCTACAGGTAATGCATTTATAGATAAAACTGGACAACTAGCTGAAAAAATGAATTCTAGAGATACACTAGAAACATTTGAGCAACTGTATGTAAACTTCTATCTATACGGACAAAGAATACAAACTAAAGACGCTGATTGGGGCGGCTATAGTAAGAACAAAGTTATACTTGGAGCCAAACAAGCCTTTTCAGCTAAAGTTCTTGGGTTTGCAGTCATACCTGGTACAGCGGCATACCTTGCAGCAAAAAGTAATGCGTACATGGAAGGCGCTAAAGGTATTCACTACACAAATAAACAAATGGGTAACACCCATAGAATGTTCTTTAAACAAAAAGATAAGTATCTAGGACTAGTACATTTCTACCAGCCGTGGCAAGATGATTTTACAGTAAGAGTAGCAAACGAAATGTCTGCTAGCAAACTAGTTAAATCAGTTACTATGGATAAATTATATCTACCATATCGTAAAGCGGATGAGGTTATTGATAATAATGTTTTAATATCTATGACACAAAACTATGGTATAGATACAAAAGGCATGCCTAAAAGATTATCTCTATTACCTGAAGGTAGCAAATCTATTCTTGAATTAACAACAATAGATAAAGGACTAAAGATAGAAGGAATGTCTGAACTAGGGCACGCTAAATTTAGAAGCATTGTTAGATATGTTGCAGGTACTATAAAAGGTCAAATGTCTGATGAGGATATAAACATGGTAAATACCACTCTAGCTGGTAACGTCGTTATGCAGTTTAAGAATTGGATGCCTAGAATGGTCCGTGAAAGAATGGGGGCATTTAGATTTAATCCTGTAGCAGATGTTTATGAAGAAGGTAGATACAAAGTAGTTGCAGGAGAGGCATTCCAATTAGAAGAAAACTTCTTTGGTAAAATAAAAGGTACTTTAATAACTGCATTAAAACTAAGTGCAGATGCATCTACTTTTGGATTAGGATACAAAATGCAGCCTGATTTAAAAGTAGCTGAAAGTCTATACAACCAGCACCTTAGAAATAACCCGGATGATCCAAACATACAAAAGATGACATTTCAAGAGTACTTAGAAACTCGTAAAGGTCAAATTAGAGGAGCAGCTGCAGAATTAAGAGCAGTGTTAATGCTAGCTTTATCTTTATTAGCATTAGGTATGAAAGGAGATGACGACGAAAGAATGTATACTAAGACTTGGTTAACCAGGAAGATGTATGCATCACTATCAAGAACAGCAATGGAACTTGGCTTCTTAAGTAATCCAAATGAAATGATCTCATTTATTCGTAGTCCAATACCAATGGCAGGTATCGTAGTAGATGCGCTAAAGGTTGTAAATAATACAGGAGACGAAGTAATGGATGCTATATCAGGAAGAGAAGATAATAGAGATAAGACCCCATGGGGATATTACTCATTACCATTCTTCCCAGGATATAAGCAGTTGTCTAGATTTATTGAGGTGTACGAGCAGGATAAAACTAATCCTTACAGATAATTACTTTTTACGTTCCATAGCCATCTTCAATAATAGAAGG
>CERP01008131.1_pt1 | contig 31575 bp, 46 predicted proteins | sample 530801 | NCBI WGS metagenome assembly CERP01 (sample SAMEA2620991, study PRJEB7988) | marine metagenome | biome: marine biome (ENVO:00000447); feature: surface water layer (ENVO:00002042); material: "saline water (ENVO:00002010), including plankton (ENVO:xxxxxxxx)" | depth 5 m | reverse complement strand
GCAATAGTTTGGGTAACATATAGAAGACTAAGAGGTTTAAAATAAAACCTCGAAGTCCTTGTGTATTAGAAAAATATTTACTATCTTTGTAGAAACAAAACGATAAAGCTATGAATCCAGAAGAACTAAAAGACAAAGCATGCTCAATGTGTGGTAATGTATACTGCGAAGATGAGTATACAAGTTACGACCATGACTATCAATACTGCAATGATTGTTCAGATGATGAATAAAAATATAGATATAGTTATCGCTAATTCAGATGTGTGTTGTATTCCTTTTTACCACTACGCCCCTTTGGTGGGGCTTGTGGGAGATAGTGTTGATGACCTTAGTATACTACACTAACTTTTGGTATTAGATTATGCTCAAAGCTACAGATAATTATATTAGCAAGCAAGAGAATACTATCAATGTTAATAACTTTAACCTAAAGAACTAGAAACTATGGCAAGATTTATTTTAGACTTCATGATTAATGAGGAAGACAATGAAAATGAACTAATTCAAAACGTATTAGATATTATTGAAAGAGATAAGCTACTATATGAAAATGTAGCATCAATAAGATGTATTGATAAGACAAATGAAAATCAATTCTGGTCGCATAACTCTTTCTTTAAAGAGAATGTAGGTAAAGTAACTACATCTCCAATGATGAATGTATTAAGTAAAAAACAATTAGAAACTGACAGAGAAATTCTGTCGAAATACTAGAAACTATGAACTACTTAACTATCGGATACTTACAATCCAAACTTATTAGAACCCCTCTCAATCTTAATAGAGATTGGAACAAGGACATTAATGAATGTAATTCTGTACAGGAATTGATAGACTACATATCAGACAAGGGTACAAACGATGAGCATTGGAGATTACTACATGCAATTAAACTAAGAGAACTAAACAACTAAGACTATGAAAGCAAAACAGATGCACAAATACCTTATGGATAACTATGGTAAGGTAGTACACGATATGGATAAAATGGAGTATGCTTGTAAGGAAATATCAAAGCGACACGAAGCAACCCCAAAAGAAGTATTCCTCTTTATGGTAGAGAATAAACCAATAGAGGGTATGTACACACATAGCTATGGCTTCAACACAAGAGAGGGCAGGGCTTTGAAAGAGCAATTTCAATTATACTATTACTAACTAAAACTAAATTAAGTTACTATGAAAAATACAAACAACCAATTTATTGCAAAGAAAATTGCAGATAAATTTACCGACACTTTTAGCGAACAAATAAATGATTATCTAGCAGCTTACAATTTAGATGTAAACGAAGATAATTATGATATGGTAATAGAGGAAATTGTAAACATATATAAAAACAACTAAGATTATGGGGCAGATGAAAGAATTATTTATAGCTATGAGAGAGTCATACGCAGATAGTAGTAGGATACAGAGAGAGATGCACGAGAGAGCATTGAATAAAGAACACCAATTCACTATCCTCAAGACCAAAGATGTTAAACCTAAAGACAGAAAAGATGGAAGCAAACAATAAACTTATAGCAGAATTTATGGGGCTTGATGCTCAGATACGAACAACGAATAATGTACACTCGTGGAATGATGCACCATTTTACTACATAACAAAAGATAGTAAGGAAAAAGTAATGGAGGGTATTTCTAAATACTCAAAATACCACACCTCATGGGATTGGTTAATGCCAGTCCTTAAAAAGATTAATCTTCAACTAAACCCTGATAATTATAATGAGTGGAGAATGATTAACAAGCCAACAGAGTACAATATAGAAAACGTACACGCACAAGTAGTAGAATTTATTAAAGAGTATATGTACATATAACGATGAAAGATAACAAACTTATAGCAGAATTTATGGGTAATCCCACTATATTTAATACTATTCATGATGCTACTTTATATCAAGTAAAGGAACAAGGTAACATGACTTATCATGTTGATGAGTTACAATACCACTCATCATGGGATTGGCTTATGCCTGTATTACTAAAATGTAGGCAAGAAAACCAATTGGAGTATTTTGATAGGGTGTATTATGCTCTTGAGGAGTGTGATATAAACATTACCTACAAAGCAGTAGTAGAATTTATTAACCAAAACAACTAGGACAATGAAAGTAGAAAATCTCAAAAAAATTCACGAAGCTATTAGAAATGTTTTAATAGATTATGAATGCGAAGAATATGGGGATTGTATTATAGATGAAATTTCTTCAGCTGTTGGAATTGATACAACACAAGTATACTATGAAGAATAAAAACAACTAAGACTATGAGAGTAATAAACGAACGTAAAAATTTGATAGACTTTATATTAAATTTTGCACAAGACGAGTATAGCACTAAAGAAGATATATATAATTTATCTATTGAAACAATAGAGCAACTTCAAATTAGAGTTAAACAAATCAAGGAGTACTATAACCAAAACAACTAAGAATATGGGATATTATAGCGAGGTGTACATAGCAGTACCAAAGAAAGATGAGGCAGAGTTAGATGCCATCATGAATAAGCATGACTTGTTAGAGAGTGATAGTGAATATGGAGATAATAGGTTTGAGAAAAGTAACCACAGAGAGTTTGTAATATACGAGGCATCTCGTCTGAAGTGGTATGAACAGTTCAAGGATGTACAAGAGATAAATTCATTTATAGAAATGGGCGAGGAAGATGGTAGGATAATGGTGTGTGTAGGAGAGGATGAAGAAGTACACTCACACATAGGAGATTACTGGGATGTTTTTAAAGTATACACTAAAGTAGAAGTAATATAATATGGCTAAGATATATATAGATAACGCAAGGTACATGGAGTTCATAGATGATATAGCAACTCAGATTACCATACAGAGATTTGGAGAAGATACTTACGCACCCTCATCTGAGGTAGGTCAAGAGGATGTTATAATGTTTCAAGAGGATGCTCAAGACTTTTATAATGAGCAGTACGATTGGGTAGAAACAATGTTAAACAAAACACTAAACATATATAGCAATGAGGTATAACGCAACAATCAAGTGGCTTGATAACGGAAACATCCAAGACAATATGATTCTTAAGATAGGAGATATTGAGGATGATGATGATGATATATTCTTCTACCTAGAGAGTGAGAAGGAGATTGAATCCTTTAAAAAGAAAGGTTCACACGAGTGGGTAATCATTAACATAGAGAAAGAAAGCAATGAGTAGTAATGAATTTAACATGCTAAGGATACAAGCCTTAGAGAATAGAGTTAAAGAACTAGAAGAAGAACTTAAACAAGCTAAGGGTAATGAAAGTAATAGTGTGTTGGCTAGTAATACTAGCGATAATAATAGTAACAACTAAAGAATAAAGCCATGATAGAAGCAGTAAGAAAAAATAATAGTACCTTCAACGTAGAGATGTATGATGTATACGAGGATGGTAAGTACCTATACTCAATACCAGAATCAGAGTTTGAGATTGAGGATGGTAAGATTAAGATAGTAGATGAGGTAAGACAGATTAATAATAACGATAACTACTCCATGCTTATGGGGACTAACAGTCCACCTATGACGATTAAGTCTACTGGTAAATACCTAGTGAGTGGTTATAAAATAGATAGATAATGGAGAACGAAGTAGAAGAAATATATAAGTCTATCGTACAGATAGAGGAGTACTTAGGTCATGAGAATATTGATGGTACAGATGAGGAGATGAAGGATATAATCGTAACCCTAGACTGGCTCATAGACATGTTCGAACAGGATGAAGACTACATGAAGTGCGACTTCCTAAATAAAATTAAACAAAATATTTCTAATAAAATTTGTAAGAGTTAGAAACTTTTTTTATATTTGTAAAAGCTAAATTAAATTAAAGACAACATGGAGAAATCAGAAACAATCGGCAAGCTAACCCTTGCCTTATCAAAAGTGCAGGCTCAACTAAGACCTGCTAAGGAAAATTCAAAGAACCCTTTTTTCAAATCAAGCTACGCTGACTTAGGTTCAGTATGGGATTCAGTTCGTAAGCTACTTGCTGATAACGAATTGGCTATCATACAGATGCCTACTGATATAGGTGGTGTAACAACAATCCTATCACACTCAAGTGGAGAGTTCATCTCATCTACTATGTACATTCCATCTAAAGAAGATGCACATGGTGTAGGTTCAGCTATCTCTTATGCTAGAAGATACGCACTAGCTTCATTCGTAGGTGTGATTACTGGTGAGGATGATGATGGTAACGCATCAGTTACTTCTCAGACTAGGTACAAGAGTAACCTAAAGACTAATACATCTAAGCCTAAGTTATCAGCAGACAAATACAAGGCTATGATTAAAGCTATTGAGGATGGTAAGGGTGCAGTGGTTAAGCAGAAGATGAGTGGCTACCTACTTACTAAAACCCAAGAGGATACCTTAAAGAAAACAATTAACACTCTACAATAGTGAACTTAGATAAGTTCATAAAGAAGATAGAGGATGACTCTTTCTATTACTCCGACTATGAGTTCGTTACAAACTCACAGTTGGGGTTAATAAAGAAAGACGTACGTACCTACAAACTTATGAGGGACAATCCTCATTTGAGAACGGAGACTTTCCCTATGATATTTGGGAGAGCATACCATGTAGCTATGCTAGAGCCTAATGAGTTTGACGACAAGGTTAAGGTCTTCGATTCAGCTACAAGGACTACTAAAGGATATAAAGAGTTTAAGGCTAACAATCCTGATGCCCCTACTATAATACTACAGAAGGAGTACGATAAGATAATGCGTATGCAGGATGTGTTGTTCTCTCACAAAGAAGTAAGAGACCTACTCGTTACTGAGGGAGAGAGAGAGATAGCTAACGCTTGGCAGGATGATGACACTGGTGTGTTCTGTAAAGGTAAGGCTGACTATCGTAATGGCTCAACCCTTATAGACCTTAAGACTACTGGAGATGGAAGTCAATGGGGTTTCTCAGGCTCGTGTAGGAAGTATGGCTATGACAGACAATCAGCATTCTATTCAGATGGCTTTGATTGTAATGAGTTTATCTTTATAACGCAGGAGAAAGAGATGCCTTACAACGTATCTATATTCTATGCAGGTAAAGAGTTTATGGATAGAGGTAGAGATGAGTATAAGTATTTACTAGATACCTATAGGAGATTCTTTATAGACAACGAACAAGTAGTTGAAGAACACTTAATAACAGAAACATTATAATGAGTTATTTAAAACAAGAACTAACAGAGAACAACCTCTCTATGAGGGGTATACATTTAGGGATGGAGAGGAACGATATTCCCATGTCTTATCCAACCTTAAGAAAGTATGTAAAGGAACCTAGACTATTCACTATTGAGCAGGCTATGTACATTGCAAACTTAATCGACAACCAGATGGGAATGAAAATGTTTAAACAATTATTTTTTTAATTATGAGTACAATGACAAAAGAAAAGATTTACATCGGTAATGGAACTGAGAAATTTGATGGAGACTTAGTAGAGTTTTCTCTTAACCTAAGTAAGTTAGGTGTAGATGCTAAAGAGTTTATGTTCGAATACAACGGAGATAAATATGTAAAGCTAAAGGTTGTAAAGAAACGTGGTGGTGCTGACGAGTATGGTAAGACTCACTACGTAGAGGTTGATACCTTCAAGCCTACAGCTAAAGGAAACAATACAAAGTCTAAGGCTCAAGAGGATGATGGGTTACCATTCTAATCTAGAGTAGAGTGTATTGAATTACAAGGGGGAGCTAAACGCTTCCCCTTTTTTAACCAAGAAAAAGAAACGTTATGAATTTTGTGAAGATAAATAAAGGAGCAACCATAGATATTACCAGAGTCTTATGCTTCTTTCTTGAGGACTCAATAGTTAAGATATACATAGATGGTTTAACAGAACCATTAGAAGAAATATACTCTAACAATGAGCAGGCGAGTACAGTTTATAACCTACTTAATCAGAAGCTAAGATGTAGTAACCTATCAAATAAGAAGTAGAGCGATGAGTTTAGAACAAGAGAAGTATGTGTCTGCTAAGTTGCAGACAAAGAAAGATATTAAAGAATATATCTCAGGCATCTACAATGAAGGGTACACTAAAGGACTTAGTACTGGCATCACTCCACTAGACCCTCACTTCACAATGAGGAAGAAGGAGCTTACCATTATTACTGGACTAGCTAACAGAGGTAAGAGTACATTCTTATTCTACCTTATGCTCTTAATGAGTAAGCAGTATGGTTGGAAGTGGGCAGTGTACTCACCTGAGAACTCCCCAGTAGGAGACATCATGATAGAGATAGCTGAGATGCTATGTGGTATGACTGCTGATAAAGATAAGATGAGTCGCATGAGTATGGATAGGTTAGATAAGTCTATTGACTTTATAGCTGAACACTTTTTCTTTCTAGAGTTTGAGGAAGTACCTACTACATCGGATGTGCTTAGAGAGTTTGAGAGATTGTGCTATGAGAAGAAGATTGATGGTTGTGTTATAGACCCATGGAATGATTTAAGAAAGCCAGACACTGCGATTATGTATGACTTCATATATAAAAGTTTGGCTTCGATAAGAAGATTTAAAGATAAGTATAACTTACATTTCATCATATCAACACACTCTATCTCTGCAAAGTCTAGGGCTGTGTCAGATGATGGCTCGACTAGACCTCCAGGAATGTACGATGCAGAGGGTGGTGGTGTATGGGCTAACAGGAGTGATAACTTTATTACGATACATAGGAACCCTAACTCAGAGGACTGGGATAAGACTCAAGTACACGTAAGGAAAGTTAAGTTTCAGAAGTTAGTAGGTGTACCTACCAATGATGAGAACCCTGTGATACTTGCTTACTCAAAAGATATATGTAGGTTCAGAGCCTTCAACAGAAAGACTATGATGTACTACGACCCTTTAGAAGAGCAGTATAAAGAACCTGAGAAGCTCATAGATATAGATGAGATAGATGATGATATGTGGTTGAACCCTAAAGATTTATAATGAGAGACTTAGAGTTAATAGAGAAAGCTATAAACCTAGTAAGGGAAGCATCGCCTAACGATGCTGAACAGAATGGTATGAGGGTATATAATAAATTCTTCGAGGAGATAAACACCATGGAGCTGGAGCTACAGGAATTTAAAACAAGAAACCCTAACCACGCATTACTAGATAAGAGGGTTGTAAGGTTAGAACTTATGAGACAAGCGTGTATAGAATTTATGCAGACTTACTTTAAGATGCTATCCTATAAAGATAACTGCATTAAAGCTCAGGCTGATGCGATACATATACACTCTAAGTACGAGGATGTTAAGAGTGAGTTAAAGGAATTTGAACTATCAAATAAACTAGAAGATGAATACAGTTAATTTTAATATAGCTATAGATAAAGCTACCAATCATTTTGATACGTTAAATATAACAGACAAGGAAACTAATATAATCAAAGAGTTGTTTGCTATAGCTTACGAAGAAAGAAAGGTTAAGAGTACAAGCATAGGCACAAGGGAAAGAAACATAGTAGAAACTAACGCTTGCATATCCAATGTGATACTAAAGCATTTCCCTTTTCCTCTAAGAATAATATCAAGTATACTAGGTAAGCATCACTCTACTATAATACATTACAGAAAATTACATAACGATTGCTTGACTTACGATAAGCAATACATTAAATTATTCTCTATGTTAAATGATAAAGTAAATGATTTGCTGATGGAGATAGAGGATGACGTAGAAGAACATTACAATAGAGATTGTTCTCAAGAGCAATTAATATCTGAGCTAAGAAGTACGATACTATCATTGAAGGTTATGAATAGTAATCTAAAGGAGAAGCTCTACACTATTAAAGAACAAGGATATGAAAAAAGAAATACACCATGCAACAGTATACTATAAGTGGAGAACTATAAGGATGAGTAAGGGTATTGAAGTCAAGTCTAAGAAGTGGAATGAAGCTAAGCATGAGACTTGCGTTACAGACTTAGAGCCTTCAGAGTTAGACAAGAACAAAAGATTCTTAAACTCTTTAAGGTATAGGCACAAGTCTAAGGTTAATGTAGAAATAAAGATAACCAAAGTTGTGAGTCATAGATACCTATGTATGTCTCATGATGTTTACTAAAAGATATATGTACTACAAAGGAACTTTAACAGACTTAAACTCTAGACAATCTAATGGGCAACCTATGTCTATAAAGTTTAGAAACAAATCAGTCTTCGAAGTGTTGACCCACTTCAGTATGATGATAGAGGATTGTAACTTAGATGAGGTTACTATAAAAATAAAGAAGGGTGAGTTGAATATTAAGGAACATAATAAAAACAAACCACACTACAAAGACTTATAAGTGAGTACCATACTTGAGTTGGGCATACAGTGAAAAGTCCTAGCAGGGGTGCTAGGCAAGTCAGTGTCAAAGGTAGAGCTTAAGTCACTCTACCCTTGGCTATGAACTAACATTAAAACATATTAAGATGAACAAGCAACAGAAAGATTCAGAACAAAGATTAAGATTAATCAAGTTTGATTGTGAGATGAGAGCTAAAGCAGTAGAGTTAGCATCAACATTACCAACTACAAAGAACGCTAAGTCCTTGCTAGATAATGCAGAAAAGGTAGCTAAGTATATCTTTGGTTTAACAAATACAAAATGAAAAATTACATAAGTAAATTTAAAGTAGGAGATAAAGCAGTTAAGTTAAAGGGCTATGCTTTCCCTTGCACAATAGTTTCAGTCTTCACAACTCAAGAAGGTAATGTTCGAGTAGTAGGAGAGATGGATAAGTATGGTTTGCTTCACATATTTAACGAGAATCAATTAGATTTAAGTAATGAATAACATTAATTTTTACCTAGAGATTGGTTGGTGGATTCAAGTATCCCCACTAGCCAATGCAGGTTCAGGTTGGATATGTGGTGTATACAAGAGAGGGTTGAAGACAGGCAACTGGCTTACAGAATTTTCTAAGAAGTTTAACACCCCACAAGAATGTTATGAGTGGGCTGAGGTAGTAATTGATTCACAAATAAATAAGACAATATGTTAGAGAACGTTTTAATTATAGTAATAACTGTGGTTGCTTTATCAATAATCATAGATGCTTTTAGTAATAGAAAAGAAAATAAACATGGCTAAGTTTAAGTGCAAAGTTTGTAACTCTAATGTCAGAGATATAAGTAAGCACACAATGAAGATAGTTGATGGCGAGATAGTTTGTCCTGAAGCAGTTTGTTGTGACGAATATATGGAGACAGTTAGAGAGGAAGGAAATGGATTTGGTGGTATTATTAAGCGACCAGGTGGAACAGTCAGTGGCAAGATATGATACAACACATTTCATTAATCATTAGAACTATTAAAGATGTCTGGAATAATTTCAAAGATACTCCAAGTATCAACCAAGAGGGGTATGACCTTAAAGGTTTTACAGAGATACCTGAGGATGAAGTACAGAATACATGTAAGCGAAGCTGTGCTTGTAAAAAGAAAGAACAATATATAAAAAAGAAAAAGGATGCAAGAAGAAATAATAGAGAAGTGTAACGAGATAAGAGACTTACTGGTAAAGAAGAATGAGTCTTATGGTAACGCAGTATTCGAGAGAGGGGTTCTATTTGATATAGAACCTGTTCAAGCTATCAAGGCTAGGATAAATGATAAGATGAATAGGATTATAAATCAGAAGTCTTTCGAGGATGAGAATGATATACAGGATTTAACTGGGTATCTAATATTATTGCAGGTAGCTATGGAGGAGAAGAAAGAAAAGTGGAAGGATGAAATCATAGGGGACTGCACTGAGCTACCAGAAAGTTTCAAGTATGTCAAGGGATAATTTCAAAGGGGACTTATCCTGGGGTGAGAAGTGGGAACACATCATAGGTATGTACATGATGCTCAACGGTTTAAGTAACCTATCCTTCAATAAGGATTACAAGTGGGACATCAAAGGTACTAAGGATGGTAAGACCTTGAGCTTTGAAATCAAAAGCGATAGGTATAAGAACACTGGTAACATGGCTCTAGAAATTAGAGATGCTGGTAAATCATCTGGCATATCAAAGAGTGAGGCAGATATATTTATATATAACTACACTAACCTTGATGATAAGTATGTGTATCTTTTCTTTATAGAGATGTCATTATTAAGACAAATATTAAAGGATAATTATGAGTCTTTAAAAATTGTTTATGGAGGAGATGATAAAGAAGCTGAGATAATCCTACTGCCAATGAAGGATTACAAGCAACACTTCACCCTTAGAAAAATACCTAAAGCCGACTGGGAATCTTTTTAATTATATTGTACATTAGTGTATGCAATATAAGAGACGTAAAGGAAAGAAAATAACTAAGGCTAAGAAGCATACAGAAGATGGTATAACGTTTGCCTCAGGGCTAGAGTTGTACTGCTATCGACAACTTAATAAAGCTAAAATCCCCCATGAGTATGAGGGCAAGACCTTCGAGCTTGTAGAGAAATTCAAGTTCGAGGGTCTCCTTATGGATAAGGGTAAGACAAAAGGAAAGAAAGTATTTAAGCAGATGACTGGTAATATAAGAAACATATCTTACACACCTGACTTCATAAACTTAGATGCAGGATTTATAATAGAAACAAAAGGATTAAGAACCCCAGTGTTTAGTATGAGATTCAAATTGTTTTTGAAGCACCTTCAAGATGAGAACAAGCAATTAGATATATACATACCATCGAACCAAAAGGAAGTTGATGCGACAATAGAATCTATACTGAGCAGGGGTAATTTTAAAAAATAAAAACCATGAGCAATAACAAGAAAGACGATTTCATTATAGACTCTGCAAAGAGAGCAGAGAAATCTAAGCAAGACATTCTAGATTCTTGGATAGTAGATTTAACTGAGAAAGACCAGCCTGAAGCATGCAGTATAGATGATGAAGACTGTGAAGCCTGTGGTTCGTAATGGATAATAAACAAAAGAAAGCTCCCAAAGGGAATATTAAATTCAATATAACCCTATCAGATGAGCAGAAGATTGCTAAGCAACAGATACTAAGTCATGCCTTCAACTTTGTTGTGGGTAAGGCTGGTTCTGGTAAGACTCTTCTTGCTGTACAGATAGCACTTGATATGTTCTTCAAGCGTGAGTACAATAAGATTATTATAACTAGACCTACTGTAGCTACAGAGGATAATGGTTTCTTGCCAGGTGATGAGAAAGAAAAGCTAGAGCCTTGGCTTGTGCCTATCATGTCTAATATGCGTAAGGTTTATAACAAGCCTGAGAAGATTCAGAAGATGGTAGAGCAAGACGAGATAGAGCTTGTATCCTTAGCTCACTTCAGAGGTAGGACATTCGAGAATGCTATAGTAATAGTGGATGAGTTTCAGAACTTAACTAGGGCTCAGTTTAGAATGGCTTTAGGTAGGTTAGGTAAAGGTTCTTTAATGATATTCTGTGGAGACAATCAACAGATAGACCTTAAGGATATAAACCACTCTGCTATACAAGACGTAGCTACCATAAAGGATTCAGACTACGTATATAAGATTGTCTTGGAGGACAATCATAGACATAAAGCTATTGATGATGTACTTAAATTATTAACTGGATATTAGATATGAATAAAAGAAAAGATGGTACTAGTCCGTACTACACAAATAAAAAAGTTAGGGCTAGCATAGATAAACTACTTAATGATAACTCTATAATATGGTCCAACATGGGTACAGGAACTCCACTAGATTTAAAGACTAGAGAGGCAGGAGAGAAAAAGTGGGGTGAGCTCGCTCTTAAAATAAAAGAACTGGATGAGTCATACTTCAATGTGATATGTCCTTATGGTATTGATAGCTAGTGAAGTACGAGCTAGGCATATCGGTATTCCCTGGGATTGTATTTGGGGTAAGGTCATTTAGTCCAGACCATAACTATGGTTACTCAGAGCATCAGATATACTTACTATGCTTTTGTATATTTCTTATAATTGAAAAGGTCGAGGAATAAACCTCGACCAAATCAACCAGAAAAAAGAAACAACTATGTGAATCAATGCTAAGTTAGTAATTAATTATTTACTCTCCTAATCAAATATAGTAAATTCACTAGGGTCCAGTTTTATAATTCCTTTCCCTTCACTTTCAATTAGTTTCTTAATTTTATTCTCGTATTGTACCTCAAAAGAATCTTTAGTTTCTACCCTAGATATAATATCATAATAGTCATTAGGTAATATAAACCTCTTAACAACTTCTCTAGATAGTCCACCTTCTAATATCATCTTTCTTTGAAGGGCTGTATTAACATCCATCATGTCTTGCTTATCTGATGAGCGTATTCCATCATCTCCTTTCAACATTAACGACTGAGCACCCATGTACATTGCGTGCATCTGAGCTACCCTATTTTTAAGGAATGCACTCTTCTCTTCAGCTATGGACTTATACTCATCCATAGTCATCTCACCCTTACTCGCTTGTCTCAGCTTTTTTCTAAGTTCTTTGCGAGCTCTATATAAGTCAGAACCAAATTTGAAAGAGGCATACTGCATCTCATCTAGTAAGTTAACCTCACGTCTCTTAACACCAGTAAGTTGAGATAAAAGTTCAGACTTAAAGTCTTCAGCCTCCGTTAGCTTTTTAACATATCTTATACTACCTGGAGTCATAGTTCTTTTTAGTATGTGAGATAATCCTTTCGTAGCTTTATCTAAAAGCTTGTCCTCGACTTCATATAATCTCTTACCGTAACCATCAAATCCAGTTAAGGCTTCTAATACTGTAGCAGTAACAGGGTCAGCATCAATACCTAAAGCTTTAGCACTTTTCTCTAGGTTTTTACCTACCTCATTAAACATATCCTTTAGCATCTTCTCTTCTTCCTCTGCACTAATCTCATCTATAGACTCAAATCTATCAAGCCATATATTCATTATCTTCTGTGTAGAACCATAAGCGTTAGAAGCTCCGAAGTCATAGTAAACCATCTTACCTCCGTCAATCTTACCTCTAGAATTTCTAGTACCATAAACTTTACTTATATGTATATCAGATTCTTCCTGGTGATTCCTAACAAAGAACCTAGCGTTATCGTAATCCTCCTCATCTTCTTCTCCAAACATATAACTTAGAGAAGTACCTAGTAAAGAAGCTAATGTAATAAAGCCCATATTAGTCGCAGCTTTTCTCCTACCTTGTTTCTTTAGCTCAGGTTCGTTCCATTTATTACCATTTCTTAATAAATCAACAGCGTTAGAGAATGTACCTATTTGAGAGTACAAAGATATAACAGGATAGGTAAGCCAAGTACCCACAATCCTAACACCTTTAACATCTCTAAATACTTTAGGTAATCTAGAGAATGTAGGCATCTCACTCTTAACCTCATCTGCTATCTTTCTTTTAGCCTCAGTTTCAGACATACCATTTCTCATATATATATCTAACCTTTTATCTTTAGCTACTTCGTAACCTATAATCTTAAAGAAGTCATCCTCAGCACCCCACAATTTAGCTAAAGCCTCTAGTCCTTTACCAGGATATTTAGCTAAGTCACCAAGAGTCTTAACACTCTCTTTTGTTTTTAGAGAACCATAAAGTTCAGGGTTTTCTGTTATCATCTGAGAGTCTCCAACATACTTAAGTATATCTTTAGCACTAGCAGACGTACCAACGATACCCATCTCTATATACTCTAAATAGTTTTTTTCTAACTCTGGGCTTGGGTTTCCACCCAGAGTAACCCAAGAAGCCTTAGCGGACTCGAGCATAGCTTTACCTGTACTCTTCATCTTATATGTAAGCACATCATTAGCAGCAAGGTATCCTAAGTTACCAAAGAAGTTTACTGCGTGAGAAGGGAAGGATAGAATCGTTTGAGTTACCTTATGTATACCAATAGCACCAGCTAAAGCCTTACTAACAATTCCACTCATCTGAGCGTAATCCCCAGAGAAAGCCTCCTTCATCTCAGGAGTAGTCCACATACCAGCAAGAGGGTCTACTATATCTTGATTGGTAGTCTCCATTTGTACAGGAGCTTCATCTCCTTTAAGCATATCTTTAGGTACATCAACAGCATTATCAAAGAATACTTTACCTGAGAACATCTCTTTTAATGCTTCTTGAAAATCATGATTAGCGTATATTCTAGCTACAGCTAACGTAGTTTGTATATAATTATTATATATATCATTTTCTTCACCTAAGAAACCCTTTAAGTCATCAGGTACAAACTGTCTAGTCTTTAATGCTGATACATCTTTTTTAGCATCTAATATAGAACGCTTAATACCATCTTTAAATTCTTTCTCAAAACCTTTCAACATATTAAAATCAGAGTCAGGAGATAATGCTAACTTCATCTCAGTTTCAACCCTATCTATTATAGCCTTATTAAGGTCAGCACCTTTAAGGTCTGGGTTCTCCTTTCTAACTTCTGGAGCTACCTTTCTTCTAAACCAATTTACAGCTAACTTAAAATCATTAGGCTTGTTTTTTCTAACCCACTCGTAACTTATACCAGAGCCTTTCTCAAAGGCATTGAATGTTCTATGTACGTAAGAACCAAGATTACTAGATATTGTAAGAGCAAGTTTTTCAGATACAATACCTTGTTCTAAAAGTATATTACTCAGCTTGTCTATGTGAAGTCTAACTTTATTTAAAGGTATTCTAATATCGCCAGGAAGCATCTCTGGTTTATAGTAAGTGTAGAACCTAGAAGTACCCTCTGACAGCTTCTTCTCCTTTAAGTCATACTTGGATATATCCTTACCTTTAAGGTACTCGTCACGAGCTTCTTTTGTAGCGAATATTTTTTCTATAACCACATCAGATACAGACAAGAAGTCTGACTCCATACTAAATCTAGGTGAGTCACCTCTAACCTCACCCTTTCTTGAGGCAGGGTCTATACCATACTTATAAGAAGATAGGTATTGATTTAAAAATTCAGTACTTATTTGATTATCAGGGTTAGCTTTATTGTGCTTAGATACAGCCTTCTTGAGTTTACGGATATTAAACTCAGCTTGCTTTACTTCTTTATTAATAGCACCTACTCTGAACTCATTTTTAGTATAGGCATCCCTAGGCATAAGACCTTCTGGCTTAAAGTTTTTCTTTAACTTTCTACCTGCTTCTTTTTTAATGTAGTTTATAACATCGTATATATTACCCTCCTTACCTTTAGACATCTCTGCTGCCATATCAAAGTAATCCTCTGTCATCTCAGGGTTCTCGTGTCCCTCTAAGATAAGCTCTGCCTTTTGTCTAAGAGCTACCTCATTCATAGGAGGTTGACCCTCAGGTAGTTGCTTGATGTAAGACTCTTGTAAGCCTAACACTATCTCTAGTGGTGGCAAGCCTTGAGCCTTCATATCTTCTATCATCTTAGCATCAGCCTCAGTAGGTTGGATAGGTAGGGAAGCAGAAGGCTTAACCTCTACAGGAACTACCTCAGCAGGTGCTTGAGAAACCTCAGAGTATACACCCTTATTAAATACACCTACATTTCTAGCACCTTTCTCATATACGTAGAAAGAATCATAGCCTGCATTCTTAAGTGCCTCTCCTTTCTGCTCTATAATCAACCAATTATTCTCCTCAGTTGGTTGCATGTAGTTCTCTTCAGGTACTCCATCAACCTCCATTAAATACTCACCTCTATCTCTAAGAGTTTCTAACTGCTTTCTAGTAAAGATTTTATTCTTCAAAGCAGCATCCCAAGTGTCAGGGTTATTAGTATCAAAAGGGTTTTTAATATCTATCTTAATTCTTTTAATATCTCCTTCACCGTACTTCTTGTTCTTATCCCAACCTTGAACAAAGTCTTTATCTTTAGATAAGAATACAGCTTTAGCAAAGTCCTTAGCCATCTCAGGGTCTAAGTCTTTAGGGTCTGTCTTACCAGCTCTATAGAACTCTAACTCTCCAAGCTCCGCTTCAACAGGAGCTTGAGCCTCAACTGGTGCACCCTCAGGAAATGCAACATCATCAGGAAGTAATCCCATCTTCTGCTCAGCGAAAGGTCTTTGAGATAATGGAATATAATCAGCATCACCTCTCTTAGGCATACTACCATCCTCTCTTCTTAATCCTTTATTGAAGTTAACCCAAGAGTTTTGCCCTCTAGTTTCTGTAGTCATAGCTCTACGAGCTTCAGGACTATACATTCTAGAGTGTACCATCCAAGCGTTCTCTTCACCTATTGGACCAAAGCCATTACCAAGTTCAGTATGCCCAAAGAAATCATGTACAAATCTAAATACATCATTTACAAGTAAGGTCTTACCTGTAACATCTTTATACTCAGTCTCTGAAAGCATAGCATTTTCAGCTCTCTTCTCAGGAGTTATCTCCCCCTCACCAAATCCTGCTTCAGTTCCTAAGATATACATGTGCTTGTTATCTCTAACATCAGCAATCATCTCAGAACTATTCTTATAAGGCTCTCCTTCTCCTTCCCAGATTTCTATCTTATAACCTTTATCTAGAATAGATGCGTACTGCTCTAAAGTTTCTTTAGCCATAGCATCGTAAGCACTCTTAACTGCTGGCTCTGTAGGGTTATCTACTAACTCATCGTAAGCATCTGCAATTTTTTTAGAGTTCTCTATATCTAAAGACTCTACCTTCTCAGCCTCAGGCTTAACAAGTCTCAACTCGTCTTTCCTCTGCTCTATATAAGAGCTAGATATTTCTGCTGCCTCTGGATTAGGTTGATTAAATAGCACAGGCTTAGGTGAATCAATAGGTGACTCATCTATCCTAGGTATTTTAAACTGCATTGTAGGAGGAGATATAATATCTTGAATAGGGTCTAGGTTCATTACTACCTCTACGTTAGGTTCGTAAGTTCCTTGAGGTGCTTCTAATCTTTCTTGATTGAAGTCTTCAATAGACTCTCTAGCCTCCCCTACGTTAGTTACATTCCTAGTTGTCAACCAGTTACCTTCTTTATTGTAAGTGTTTAAATCAAACGTACCATCAGATTTAGCTTGAACTTCTACCTTAAATACCTTATTTAAAATATTATCTCTAGTTAAGGTACTCTTCATACCAGATAGTTCTTGAAGCACTCTATCTATAACAGATATTGGTGCTTTCTTTTTAGCTATTACATCTTTTAAATATTCTTTAGGGTTTAAATTACCCTCTTCAACTTTAAAACCTATCTCTTTAACTAAGTCAGAAGCTTTTTGTTTTTCAGATTTATTGAAGTCATATTCAAATTTAAAATCCTTTGTAGTTGGTGTCATTAAATTTCTAACAATACCAGCAGCTCTAAATCCTATCACCGTTTTAAATGCTTCAGCACTACCATCTAAAAAAGACTCTGTTGTTAACTCACCTTCAGGATTTTTAAGGGTAGGAGTTGTTGCGTTTATCAAACCAAATGTACCAACTTCGGTAGTAAAGGCTAAGCCCTCGCCTAAACGACCAATCAATACAGACTTGTCAGGACTAATTCCAGATAATACATCTGTAACACCCCTTTGTGCTACACCTTTTACACCAGCTTCTTTAACAGCTTGAGCTGCTCTAGGTAAAGCACGACTAACTGAACCTACTGTACCTAGTAATACTCCTAAACCATAACCTTCAGTGAATGCTTCTTCAGATTGAGAGAAGTCAATATTTTCAACACCACCATACTCATCAACTTGTTGCTGAAAATCTTTATATATATTAAAAGTACCAAACTTAGTACCTGCAATATCAGCTCTTCTTAAAAATTCTGGTAACTGCTTTTGTACTATTTTTGAAGCTACGTCTGGGCTCATCTTAAATAATTTAGTGAGTACCTCTTGAGTAGCTTTACCTGTTTTTAATAATATTTTTGATGTAAGTACTTTTGGAACTAACTTACCAGCTTGCCCTAATAATCCAGCACCAGGAGTAAGCATAAAATCTCCAACAGTAGACATGATACCTACAGCAAACTCGTTAGTTTCTTCTGGAGTATACCCAGTAAGATTAACAAAAGGTTCTGAAGCCCAAACAAAACCATCAGAATTTAACTCTTCTATTTTATTTTCTTTTTGTTCTTCAGTTAAAGTTGTATCAGCCTGAATTTTTTCTTTTTTCTTATCTATTTGAAGCTGCTTCAACTCTTTATTATTACCCATAGAGATAGTTCTTATAGCGTCTCCTATAAAGGTCTCATCATAAGCATGCTCTACATTTTTTAAAGCTGGTATAATAGTGGTATTAATAATATCCTCGACAGCTTGGTCAGCACGTTCAGGGTCTGTCATCATTTCGAAAGCTTCTTCAGTAGCTTCCTCTGAAGTCATCCCAGTATAAAGGTCTGGGTTTTCCTTCCATTGCTCTATAGTAGGGACTGAAGTATCTCCCTGCTCTAAAGCTTTACCATAAATACCTTGGTATATTCTATCTTCTAAGTCAGAAGGAACCTCTTCTAATTCAGGTTCTTTAACAACTTCTTTAGATAAAGTAGGGTCAGATGAAGTTTTAATCATCATCTTATCTATATCCTCTTGAGAGTAACCTTGCTCTTTAGCAGCATCTATTACCTCACCAGCATTAAATATTTCTCCTGAGTCTTTCTTTATAGAACCCTCACGAATACCTAAGAGGTAATCGTTTTTAAAGATGTCATCAGTCTCTCCAGAAACCGATACGCCAGGCTCCAAGCCTGAAGTAGAGACCTCTGAAGCGTCTTTTTTTTTTACTCCAACTAAAGAAGCGAAATCATCTTTACTTTTTTTATAACCTTTAGATGTTACATAAGAGAAGTTATCATCAAATACAGTTTCATTTTCATTTAGTAAAACAGAAAAGTCTTCTATAGTTTTTGAATAACCTTTAGATATAGCTCTATTGTAAAGGTCTTGTAGTACTTTATCGTTCATTTATTTCTTTTTAATATTGTGAGTAATCATCAATAGGTGGTGTTGTTTCAGTAATATTACTATAGTCAACACCTTCTGGTGCTTCGTAACCTACAGGGTTACCATCAACCATATTGATTCCTAGTTGAGTTTGTACTGTAGGGTCAGACAAAGGTACTAAAGTTTCTTGTTGATAATCAGTTTTAGTACCTGTATCATCAAATGCAGAACCCTCATTATAAGCATTAACAAACCACTCACCCTTATCATCTTTAACTATCTCAATAGTTTCCCATTTTTGATTGTTATAACTAAACGTGTTAGCTTTTTTGAAAGGGGCTTTTTCTGTTATAATAGTTTTACCTCCTGTGTATTGAGGTCTACCACCTTGGAATGTTTCCCCAGTATAGTCAAGACCAACTACTTGCTCTTGAAATATATTTTCGTCTTCCAATTTGAAAGCCTTGTCGATAACTAATCCTTTAGCTTTATCTGCTCTACTCGTATCAGCTACAGGTTTTGGTAAGTAAGCTTGAGTATCCTCTATTATTCTATCAGCTCCAAAGTCAAGAAAGTTATTTAACTCTTCTTCATCCCAAGCTGAAACGTCTTGATTATTACCTTGTGCTATATACTCCTCTATAAGCTCATCTCTTTTTATACCAGCTTCCTCACTCTTAGCAGTACCAGTTGAGTTCAATATAAGTTGTTGTCTAGCTTTTTCTTTAGCCTTAGCATAACTCTCAGGAGAGTAATCGTCACCAGACTCACCTACTTGCATACCCTTGTATACTATAGTAGCTAAACCACCATTAACATCTAATTTAGGCTGTTCTTTAAAGATAACATTCTCACCATAATCATAACCAAAGGTTTCTGATATAGGGGTTTTTACCATATCTAAACCTTCTATACCTCCTCTCTGTATTAAGTACTGACCATTCTCATATACAAGCTTATCATTACTTAAGTCTGCTGTAGCTTCATCTTGCCACGTAAAATTACCAGAAGCTCCCCTCTTGAAATTCTTTTCCCACTGCTGAGGAGTTACATCACCAGATTCCATATAGTCCTCCAGTCCTTTTAAGTCTGCCTCAGATTGAGTAATATCTGAAGTTAAAGTAGTGATGGCAGTCTTTCTATTCTCCCACTCCGTAGATAAATCAGGATTTTGACCAGCTTTAATTTCTGCGTAATTATCCTTATACCAATTTTGACTATCGTTTATAGCTGATTGAAGTACATCTCTGTACCTTTGGCTTACTTTATTAGCAAAAGGATGAGCCTTGAATTTATTCTTAGCATCTTGAGTTTCTTGATATTCTAATTTCTTTTGTCTATAAGCATCACGAATCTGCTGCTCCTTCATCAAGTCCCTATTCATCGTAAGGACTTGTTTGCTTAATGCGAAACCTTCACCAGCCATAGTCTTAGTATTTTAATTTCTTAGGAATATAACTACCTTTTTTCATTTTAGCTACGTCTGTTCTACCTTGTTTCTCAACCATGAATTCTCTGTAGTTTTTAATGAAGTCTATCTCAGCAACATTTGAAGAATCTATATCAAAAGAAAGTTGCCCATTCATAAAGTTTAATAAACCTGCTGGGTTACTAGGGTCTGTATCAAATGGTAGCTCACCTAAGTTTCTTACTAAGTCAGAAGATTCCTTCATAATCTTAACAATCTCTTGAGCTCTATCCATATCTACACCTGAATCTTTTTTAGTAGGAGGGTCAGTCATAACGCCACCATCTTCAGCTTTATCTTCCTCAACCTCCATAGCATTATCATCATACTTAGCAACAAGGGCCTTCATTAAGTCCATTGCCTGCTCAGCATCTCCACTATCTAAAGCCTTTCTAATATCATCAACATCACTAGGAGGAACGATAAGCTCTCCACCTGTCATCTCACCTTTCTTCTCACCGTCTTGCACAATATCAATAGGGTTACTATCATGGTCAAACTCACCCTCAGTAACTCCACCTTCTCCTGCTTCTATATAACCACCTTTTTCTGCACCAAATTCATTCCAATCAGCATAAGCAGAAGCAGCAGAGGCTACATCACCAGCAACATTCATTAGGGATTGTTGAGCAGCACCCTTAGCTGCTCCAATATTCTTAAGTTCTTCAGCAGTCATTTGAGCTTCGAACATACCTTTTCTAGTATCAAAGTTAGCCTTAGCTTGTAAAGCTTTCTCTCTAGCTTGTTGAGATAACCCTAAAGCTTGTAAGTCTTTAGCCCCTTTAGCTTGTTGCAGTCTATTAAATAAACCGACCTTTGCTCTATCATCACCCATACTACCTATAGATGTAGCGAAGTCTCTAGCTGAAGCCTCATCTAGTTTTTCTAAGTATGATTGCTTTAATGGTTCGTTATAGAACTCTGTTAGAGCCTTACTCTCTTTCAAGTTTAGCTTGCTTTTATCTACATTAGCTTCAGCCTCTCTAGCCTTACGACCACCAAATAAGGATTGGCCAAGTTGTATAGCACTTGGAATTAGTTGTGCTGCTAATAAAGCAGTACCTACCTCAGCCTTTGGCTTCTTACTGTCTTTTTTATATTTTTTATATTTCTTCATGATAATGATATTGTGTTTTACAAAAGTACTAAAAAATTATTTATTACTCAACTCACTTTTCGATAGATGCAGATTAGCTGCAAATAACTCTTGAGCAGTTGATTGATTTGCTGTAGGCAGGGTTAAATCTACTATAGCATATTGACCTCTTATCCTTTGACCTTCTGCATTAGCTGATATAGATTTTAAGTCTGCGTAAAAGAAGTCGTTAAGACTACCATTTATATTACCACTATACCCAGAGTCTTGAGTTATAGATATATAGTTATCATTTAATATAGAACTAAAAACACCTATTAGAGTTCCAGAACCTAGCTCTCCTGCTGTTATAGTTGCTTTATAAATCTTCATACCAACTAGTGATTGCAAAGAGTTAAATCCACCAGCAACAGAATGTAAATTATTAAAAGAGTCATTGTATGAAATTTGAACTCCTATACCTGCAAAAGATTGAGCAGAAGAAATAGGTCCTCCAAATGGAATATCAGAATATCTAATCCCTTCTTTTTTGCTAAATAAACTATTATCAATAGCAACTCCATCAGGTACTAAGTCTGTGCTTATATCTACAACCTCAAAAGTATTGTCTCCCTCTATGGCTATAGCATTATAAGACTTAACAGAGGATGGGTCTATATTAAATACAGACTTCATCTTAGAGTTGTACTGAGCTCCGTAGAAGTTATTCCTAGTATTATTACTATTGTGTTTATATAAAACACCACCATTGAACGTAACAAAAGTTCTATTAATCTTACCATAGTAAGTAGGATTGTAGGAGTAGAAAGAAACCCACTTCTTAAGTAACTCATTGAAGGCTACAGTCTCGTGAGATTCTGAAACTACTACACTAAACGCACCCCAGTTAGTACTTGTAGCACCCCAGTTAGTAGATACTCCACTCCAGTTGCTTGAACTTTCGTCTATTAACTGAGGGAAAGTAATAACATACTCATCATACTCAGGGTCGTAGCCAGCTTTTAACCTGTAGTTGTTTGAGTTCTCAGTAGAACCAAACTCATTTATATTAGTGTATACGTTAGCTTTATCTCTAAAGTAACCTCTCATATTAGCATCAGATATTTTAGTGATACCATCTCTAGATAATCTCAAGGCAGCACCCCTCTTTATGTCGCAGAAGTAGAATACAAAACCATGCTGTACTAAACTCTCAGGGTTTGTACTAATACCGAAATCTCCAGCGTACTCTGTTGCGTTAGATAATACTTCTGTAGCTGCTGTAACAATTCCGTCACCATCAGGTGATTGTATTATATTCTTACCTACAAGTATCTTAGAAACTTTATTCTCTTGGAATACAATAATACCATCATCTCTAGTTTTTAAGGCTTGTATGCTACCATAGCTTTCGTTATAATCTTTCCAAGGTAAATTGTAAGGGTTGAAGTTAGATAACCTGTTAGACTTAGAATTTATAAAGTAAGGTTGAGAATAAGTTATACTTGCTGGGTAAACTCTATCAGAAGCCTCATCATTTATAAGTCTACTTCTACCTATGCTATAGTGGTTCGTATCATTAAAATCACTTAAGTAGTAATCTTCTACAAACTTAGAAGTTATAGATGTGTTGTTATTATCAGAAGCCATAGTTCTAGGCTTATAATACACATCTCCATTAGACAATATATATCTAGGATGAGAGTGTTTACGATTTGGGGTTCCTGGGTTATTGATTGCATACTTAGGACCAATTTCCTTGTAAGGTATTAACTCTTCTTTTATATTCTTCTTAGGTCTGTATATTTCTACAGATAAACCGTTTAAGCTTCCAGAGTCTCCATTAGTAAAACCTGCTTCACCAGGGTCTTCTATAGCTATCCAATAACCTCCCACAACTGGTGAGGTAGCCTGTATAGGCTCATCATTATCACCTGTAAGTATATTTAAAGAAGATATTTTAAAGTCGTAATACTTGTCGAAATACTCAAAAGTACCAGAATTGTATCTACCTATAAATCTAACTCTATCCCCTTCTACATAATCGTAATCTATCAAAGGATTTTTAACACTCTTGTAGCTATAGTCTTGACCTATAAAAGAGTTAAGACTTAGAAATAATCTAGTATCAGAAGACGAGCTAAACTTAAAGTCCTCTATTTGAAATTGTAAAAACTCATCTACAGTTGTATTACCAGAGTAAACAAACTGATGATGTGTTGCCCATACAGGAGGTTTAAAGTCTGTAGGTATATCAGCCACAGCAACAGTCCTACCATAGTCTTCATTGTCTAAACTAAAAGATGTAGCGGTATTAGCCACTCCATCTCTCTCTGAAGGGAACTTAGAATAGAATGAGGAATCCTCGCTAACATTTACATTCCCTGCTTTACCTGTCTCGTCATAATATATAATACCAAACTTATGATGAGCACCAGATTTATAAGATGATTGTATCTCGTTAGGTGTAATTATAAGTCTAGAAGATAGGATTATTGAATTACTACCATAAGGATTAAAATTAATAGTACTAGTTTGATAAGAACTTGACCAATCATTCATTCCATGCCTTGCTCTTACATCTAAAGAACTACCTGATACACTTGCAAGTAGTAGTTGATTTTCGGAAGAAAACCCAGCATTGCTCCAATTATTCGGAGTCCCACCACCATTATGAGGGGTGCTGTATATTGATGAGTAATTAGTTATACCATTTATAAATGAAACAACGTAACTAAGTGCGTCAGAAAAAGTATTAACACTATTAGGTATTACAATCTCTAAACTAAAAGAACCTTTTCTTTTTCTTGTAGGACCTATAACTTGTGTATCCTTCAACCTCCAACTAGAATTAAGATATAAAGCTTTAGAGCTGTTTTCACTCCAATTTACTGATTGCAAGCTTGTTAAATCAAATTCTGTATCTGTATATGCAAAATCAACTCCTGAAGCGTTTGATGAACCTCCTCTTGTGAAGAGGAGAGAAATATTACCTGTACTAATTTCAGATATACCTAAATTAGAATCTTCAAGGTATAAAGGTACTACACTAAAATCAACCTTATGATTGTCATAACCATTCTGGTAGTTACCAAAAGCATTTCTGTTATCATCAATTAATGTAAGTGCTTTAGCTTTGTTAGGAGTTTCATCTTGAAGCTTATCCCCTTCTATCTTATCTATAAAAGGATATATACCATCGTTGTAAAACTTATCTACGCTATAATCACTTGGTACTTCAGTCCAAGTCAAGGTAGGCTTAAGCCTCTTCAAATAAGAGGCGTAATTATTATCTTTAGTATTTACTAAAAAGAACTCTCCAGTATTACCTTTCCTAGCAGCTATCTCTATTTTGTCTACATCACCTATAGTATCTAAGTAAGATAACTGTATCTCGTTATCAATACTCTGACCCTCTATTGTTAATTGAGTTTGGTTACTAAAGTAATTCAAAGCTATCTGCATATCAGATATACCACTCCAAGCAGAGAACTGACCATCAGTATACTTATACCTAGTCTTAAACTGCCACATAGAGCCAAACAAGTTATTCTTGTTAAAGGCTGGATTAGTTACATAGACATAATTAGGTGCGTGAACAGGTTGGTGTTTGTGATAATCTAGATACTTAATTTTTTCATCGTAAGAACCAAAGCTAACTATAGGAGAGTAAGCCCCCTCTGGTATAGCCTTCATCATCTTACCTGGGACAACAGGTGTATCCCCAGCCCAAGGCATATTTGTTGTTACGGTAGTAGATGTCGTAGCTGTTACTTCAGCTACTCCTTCATACGCTTCATGTGAGTACCCATAATCTTGAACTATATATACTAAATCTCCAGTAGTAAAATCGTGATTAGACAAACCTACAAACTTAACCTTATTAGAATCAAAGTTATTATCAGTATAGGTTTTTGCTGATGCAATGTTAGCTTCGTTAGCTTTAGACTTTGCAACGTCTATCATTCTAGGTCTGTTATAATTATCAGTCCAAGAAAGTAAGTCTCCAACCTTAGTTATACCAGTAATTAAATGACCATCCTGAAAGTTTAATACAGGATTGTTTTTTCTACCGTCTTGATAAACAACTGAGGTAGAGTCAGATAGTATATTATACTCTAGTATGCAATCTCTTTTGTTATTTGTTTTATCGAAAGCAAAATAATATATAGAGTTGTTTTCAGAATCCTCAAAAGAACCTATAACATTATAATCCTCTACCGTTTGCTGACTAGAGAATTGTTGTATAGTTTCAACTACAGGGGTTATATTACCACCAGTTAAAATAGTCCCAGTTAATGTAACTGTAAAAGCAGTCTGACCTATAAATCTTATCTTAGTAATTCCAGAGACGAAATCATTTTGGTCCGTTATAGTATAAGCCTCAATAGGCTTATCAGGATTGTACGCATCAAATCGAGTATTTAATTCTGAGACTATATCTGTAATACCAGAATAAAAAGAGTTAGCATTAGTATAAACAAATATTTCACTATAACTAATATCATTTACCCCATCATTAACTGCCACAATTATATTTTCATAACCACTACTAGGTACATTTCCGTAAAATACAATATCAGTTACTTGAGGTAGATTACCTACTGTCAATGGAAAAGAAAAAGGAACTGAAGTGTTCCCTTTAATATTCTCAACAGCACCAGCTTCATTGTTACTATTAGATAGTACATTCCTTACGTTAAGAGAATCTAAATAATCATTCGGCTTTACAAGTCTGTAATCAGAATCTTTATCTAAACCTCCAACGAATAATCTTTTATCTTGAGCCATCTTAATTATATCTTAGGTGATTGCTTAAATGCTTTTCTTGAGGTTTGCATAGCCTCATCTTTAGTGAAGGATTTCATCCTAGCGTTAGCCAACCTCTTCTCGTTAAAGTAATCTCTCTTAGCTAACTGCTTCTCCCCAAAAGGTACACCTCTTTTTCTTTGTATGTACTTCCAGTACACATAAGAAGTTAAAGCCTCTTCAGCAAATTGATGTACTTTATTTATAGCATCAGCACCTGTAGTCTCAGCAACAGCAGCATTAATTAAAGTAAAGTTAGATACTATATTATTTGAACTACTGGAAAGAGAGTATCCATAAAAAATATTGTAACTAGAGTTACCAGTAGTATTAACATTTAACTCTCCCTCAGTTAAAGGTAAAACTCCAGCGAAAGGACCACCTTGGCTATTACCAGTAAACTTAGTGGGTTCTATATAATTATCGTACTCTAAAGTCAAAACAGAACCTTCTGATGTAGCAGTGATATTTGATGTTTGAGAATTTATATGACCTCTTATTCTATTACATACTGTACTAGAAGCATTAGATGTAGTAAATGGTACAATTACAACAGGCATTAATCCTGGAACAGTTGGATATATATTTTCAATATCTGTATCGTCAGTTAATAATATTTTAATGTCATAATTGCTACCATCACCTTTATATATCCTGAAAAAATTACCATCAGTTATAGCACTACCTGCTGCTATAGTAAAGGATATTTTTCTTTTAACAGGTTGCACGTTACTTAAGGTAACACCATTAGATATATACTCTAATATAATATTCTTACCTATAGCATCAGAACTAAATGATATAGTGTTATCTTCTTTATTAACCCTGTAGTAACCGTTATGGTTAGTTCCACCACCAACACCATATCTTCCTCCTATACCATAGAAGTAAGCAGGGTCATCATCAATATCGTTAGAGTCAGTAGACGTAGCACCAGAAACTAAATTCAAGTTATCTTGTTTGCCTAAGTAATGAACTTTACCATCACTACCTAGTATACCTATTTTAACGTACTTTATATAGTCATCAGGAAGAGTTATAGTTCCAGTTGAGCTAACTGCTAACTCAACAGATTTAACCTCTTGTAGCATATCAAATGAAAGCTCCTTTAATCCTTGAAGTGCTAACAATCTTAATTGATAATTAAGAGAACCAGTCAAATAAGAATCGTCACCTATAGTTAAAGCTACATTATTTACTATATCATCTATTGTTATATATGTATTTGCTGCCATTATTATTTAGTTTTAATATAGTCTTGATTTTCTGTTTGAACTGCGTAGTTTGTTAACTCAGCATCTCTCAGGTTAATACCTATATATTTACAAATCTTTATTATTATATCGTTATGTGTAGACTCAGGTAACTCAAATTGAGTTGAGGTGCTTAAGTTGTAAACGTAGTCATCTCCACTAGCAACGTAACCAAAAATAGGACTTGAAAGTATTCTATAGAAGGACATTTTAATTCCAGAAGTTATACTAGTAGGGAATACTTCTATACCATCTCTTTTAAGTAAAGCTACAGGGTAGTCTACAGAAGGTGCTATCAAATTACTTCTCAATAATTTATTTATATTATGCTTAGAAACGATTTCAACCTTAGTTGGTTTACCGCTATTATTAGTATAGTATATTTCTTCTATATAAGAGTCACTACTTATTCTATTAAATAAATTTGTAGAGGTGTTATAACCCAAAGTATTATCTACAAATAAGTTACTTATCTCACTTAAAAAATCTGTAGGGTCTTCTACTGAAGCTCTATAATTAGTACCTGTTCTCTCAGCAGATTTAAACTTTCTAATCTTATCCATCTTCTCATTGAAGACTTCTTGCTGAGCTTGCTGGGCTAACGTATTAAATTCTGAAGGCTTTACAAATCCTTTCTGTTCCTTATTAGCAAAGAACTTAACAGCGTTATATATTTCATTTATAGTCATATCAATTTATGTTTATATCAACAAAGATAGTAAAAAAATAAAGGGGCCGCAAAGCCCCTTTAAAATATATAAAATTAGAAAATATATTACATTAACCGATTATAGCTTCTAATCTTCTACGAACTTCCTTGTATACTACCTCACCTTCCTCACTCATAAAGAAGTCTGTAGCTTTCTCTACTGGGCTAACACCTAAAGGAATAGTAGAAATCATTCCTCCGTTAACCCAACTAATATCTGTCTTAGAATTACTTAATACATTGTATTCTTTAGCTAAGATAAATACTTCAGCATACTCTGTTCTTGGGTCATCTAAACCATCAATGAAAGACTTAGGGTCTTGCTTAGCTATCTGCATCATATCGTAACGAATTTCATCCGTACTCTTATCAACATTAACACCAAGTACTCTAGCGTATCCTAGTAACTGCTCTAGTGGCATCTTAAGTGCTACACTTGCAGCCTCAACTTCCTTCATGGTTTTCTCAACAGTAACCTTAGCTTCTTCTCCTTTATCTATTAAATAGAAGGTAGCTTTACTTCCAGACATTCTGTTTGGGTTACTAGAGTTTAAATTAGAAGCATCTAAATATTTCTTAAGTAATGGGTTAGTTCTTGGAACAATCAACATCCCTCTAGAAAACACAATAGCTTCTGCTTTTTTACTTTTAGCTCCTTCGCTTTGCTCATCCTCAAATATACTTTGCTCACCACGAACATATTTAATTCTCCTTTGAGTATCACTCTCAGGGTCATAAATAACCCCAGATGAAGGCATCATGTGTATAACAGGAAATTTTTTCTCCCCAGTATAGGGGTCTGTAGCGTTAGATAACAACTCGTATATATAGCTTTCTTTCTTTAACGCTTTCTTTTTAGCTACAACTCTCTTAGGTGGAGTAGCAACAATACTTTCTTTTTTAGGTTGAGAAACAACCGTTTTAGCTTTTGCCATTTTTAAATAAAAATTAAATTAAAATAAAATAAAAAAGGAGGGGGGACAAACCCCCTCCAATCATTAATCAACTATTAAGCTCCAACTAAGTGAACGAAACGGTTAGCACCAAATCCTTCGAAACCACGCTCAGTACGGTAGTTACAGTTAAGGACATCGTCTCCGTTTGTCTTGTTAGCAAGAACAGCAGAACCTGTTAACCAGTGCTCCATCTCACGAGAGTATCCTGGAACAGCTTTATAACGCATACGTAAAGAAGGAATCATGTCTCCACCTTTAGCATCACGCTGAGAATCCATAGGGATAATAATACCATCACCAGCTAAAGAAAGACCTTCACCTAAAGATGGGTGGTTGAATAGGTCATAAGTTTTCTTGTGGAAAGAGTAACCACCACGAGAGAACGAATTGAAGCCCATGTTTACAGCCATATCTTTATCGTTACCAAAAGTACCAAAAGAAGCTCCAGAAGCAGAACCCATTTTAGCTCCGATAATATCATCAATATCCAAAGATAAGTTGATACCACACATTAAAGCGTTCTCTTTAGAACCTCTAAATTTATCTAACTGCTTGATTGTAGCATCTAAATCATCCATAGTAATAGCAGCATCTAACGTACCTTTAATACCACCATTGTCAATAAAGTCCATAAGACCTTCAGTACCAGTGATAGCTCCACCAGGTGCAGCAGAAGCGTTAGAGTACTTCTTACCTAAAACTAATTGCATCTCTGCATAGTCTAAGAATCTCTTGTAAGTATCAGCCTCGCCTTTTAAGTACCATAAGTAACCTCCGTCAACTTTAACGTAAGATACGTTAGAAGCTTCAGAACCAGAAACCTGGAAAGATTCTTTGATAATCATTGTAGTGTTAGTGTACTGAGTCACTTTAGGAGTCAATGTAAGAGGTTGACCTGAACCTTCAGTATATTCTGTACCAATGATAGCAAATTTTAAATCTGCACCAGCAAGGTTACCAATGTTAGCGTTAGCGTAATTGTAAACAGTAACGTCTACATCACCACCATCCTGTGCTACAGCAGATACGTGAAGTGTAAGTCCAGAAGCGTTTCTAAGTACGTTACCTGGTCGAACAGGTTGTGCAGCTACAGTAGTAGTGCCTAATACAAGGTCACCACTTTTAGCTCCAATATTTACCGCAGTAACAGTAATGTAGTCATGAAGAAGTGATTCTTCGAAGTGTTCGAAAGTACCGTTAGTACATTCTTTTTTTGCTCCCATCATCTCTAGTAAACCAGTGATTCCTTGAGCTCCGTATCGAGCGTAAACTTGTTCGTCTACGTCTCTTTTATGTAAGTTTAAAGTACTTACGTAGTTTGATAATGTGGCTTGTTGAGTGTTACTAGGATTTAGTATACCTCCATCGCCTGTTAATCCAAATGCCATAATAAAGTATTTTTAAAATTTGTTTATTTATTTTTATCTATTCCAATGAGATGAATTTTTAAATATCTCATCAGCTATTTGACTCTCAATAGATTTGCTATTTGACCTATTAGGTTGCTCTTTAGAAGACATGTTAATATTCTTAGCGTCTTTTATAACTTGCTCTGTACCTTTAGAACGATATTGGTTTGCTACTCCTCTAACTATTTCCTCAATGTTATTTAAAATAAACATATCTTGATTTAGTTGGTCGTAGTCCCAGTTACCTTCTTCTGACACATACTTGTTAAAAAAAGAATCTAAGTTCTTATTAGTCTCCTTCAACCCTTTTCTAGCTTCATCACTAACACTAAAAGTGAACTCTTCACCGTTACCATTAATATCAAAGCTTATACCTTCAAGTTCGTCAACTTGAGATTCCATGTTTCCAGTCCATTCTTCTCTAATTCTTTGAACTTCTTCCCCAGACATTTCGTTTGGAGATTGCTCTTTAGAGTAGTACTTCTGTTTAACACCTTCAAAGAGTTGCTTCGCTTCACGAACATCACGTTTCATTTGCAAAGAACCAATCGCAGCCTCATCCTCATCATACTTGTCGGAGTCTTGCTTGTAAGTATGCTTAAAAAATAAGTCTACTTCTTTAGCAGTATAATCAGGATTGTTATGACTGATATACTTCTTAAGCAAGTCTTCGCTAGATATGTTCTCCAAGTCCATAGCCTGTGCTCTAAAATAATCTTCAGCACCTCTACCTGTATCCTTAACGTAATCATTTAATGCTCTTAGCTGTTCGCTAGCAAAATCAACGCTATTAGATTTAGGTTCTTGTGTTAAAGATTCAAAAGACTCTACGTTTCTTCCCAGCTTTTCGCTAAGGTAAGAAAGCACATCGCCTTCGCTGAACTCTGACTTAGACTCTTGAGGAGTCGTAGCTTCACTATTTAAAGAACTTTCTTTATCTGAATTGTTTTGGGTTAAATCCAAAACCTCATCATTAGTTTCTTGTTGAGGTTGCATAGCTTCCTCGTTGTTTGTTAGGTCTATAACATCAGGTTGAGGAGTATTATCCACTTTCTCT
>CERP01011517.1_pt1 | contig 31773 bp, 45 predicted proteins | sample 530801 | NCBI WGS metagenome assembly CERP01 (sample SAMEA2620991, study PRJEB7988) | marine metagenome | biome: marine biome (ENVO:00000447); feature: surface water layer (ENVO:00002042); material: "saline water (ENVO:00002010), including plankton (ENVO:xxxxxxxx)" | depth 5 m | reverse complement strand
TAAAATCACCTGCTGGATCACCATATATATAGACATCGGAAGCTTGAGAAAACCTAGTAGCAATTTCATTTCTTAGCACCTCTGCAAATCTAACAATACCCATATCAAAAGCAACAACTTCTGACTGTATTAACCACCTATTTCTAACCTTCTGACCAATAACAGCAGCAGGAGTAAGGCCAAAGTCTATCCCTATATACAAAGGAAGCCCAGAAGCTACTGGTATTTCTTCTTTAGCAATATGTGTTTCACTAGCAAACATCGGATATACTGGCTTCCCGTCTTGTATCGTGCCTAGTTTATTCATAACATAGACATCAATCCAAGACTTTGTTTTACCTTGTACTAAGTTTTCATAATAATTACCAAGCATGTTCTTTTTATTCTCTGCGTAATTACTTGCTTTGTAATTCTCTACCTCACCATCTTCATTGTATATTTCTTTCATGCCAGATGGTTGTGTAAAGAACTGCCAGTTGTCAGGCTTGACCAACATCTTAGCTTGCTCTCTAGGAATGTGATCGGGTACTGGAACTTCCCCAGACATGATAGGCCACCAGTGATCTTCTTCTGGTGCGTTTGTATCCGCAATAACTCCTGTCCAACTTGGTCCACCATCTCTCATCGAAGGAAATCGACCAACTCTCATAGTACAAGCGTCAATAATACTTTTAGGTATCTCCCTTGCCTCGTTAATCCAGATGCCTGTTAATTCGAGGGACAGTAGTTTTTTAACATCTTCTGGACGATCAAGAGCAAGGAAGATTACCTCAAGGTCTATGTCACCTTTCTTTATGTGATGTGTATAAGGCACAGACCAAGTAAACTTACCCCATTCATTCTCAGGAAACCAATCAAGCCAAGTCTTAATAGTAGTCGTTCTTAGCTGTGGGTTTGTATTCCTTATGATTGCCCACCGACTTTTCCTAATACCATCAGGAGTTTTCTCTTGAGCAAGCGATCTTCTGAATACTTCAATGCAACAGCCGACAGACTTACCAGATCCTACTGGGCCCCTTATGCCACGAAAGAAAGTGTTGTCTTTCATAAACTTCTTTAAGACTTCACCATCAGGTTTGTATTTAAAGTTTATCAACGCAATCCCTTATCTACGCCAAACTTAATCATCTTCTCTACAATCTCTGGGCCAATGCTTTCTATTAACTTGTCGCACTGCTCATCAGTTGCCAATCCTTTTGCCTCAACATGTGCTAGATGCACTTTGCGAACTATGCCTCTAAGCAAAGCCAGATCCTGTTGGGATATAGTAGTTATAAAACTCATTTGAATATATTAAACTTCTCTATTGGTATTTCAGCTACAGCCTCAATGTCGGCAGGGTCTCCCCTATCTGTTCTGCCGCCTATTGTTATTTTATACATCTCAGTCAAAGATGCCCACCCGATACAATCTTTCCATCCGACTAAGAATATACACGGCAAGCCAGTGGCAAGACGCATAGAAAAAGCAGCCTGCACTTTGTTAGCCGATACAAAACAAGTAGGATAAGTCCCCTTTATATGTGTCCTTGTTCTGATTTCTACAAAAGCTTTTACGTCCTTTCCCTTTATTATCAGGTAATCAAACTGATTGTACTTATCTTGCTTACGCATAGCGCAATCCCATCTACGCGCTGCATATCTAGCAATGTTCTCTTCTCTACTTAGGTCAGCCTCAGTCTCGTATGTAGGTCTAACCATTATTTTTTCTTAGACTTCCTTTTGGGCTTGGGTTTCTCATACGCCTCGTTTATATCAATCGTGGAGGGGTCGTCACCTTTGAGTCTGCCATTGGAGCTTCTGGCTCTCGTTGGTTCTGGCCCTTCCACGAGTCGACGTGACTCATACGTTCTCGTCTTACCACTATAAGTATTACCTGCTAGAACGTGAGTTTCGCCTTCATACAATTCACCACTTGTCAAATATAAAGCCATTAGTTGTAGCTTCCTGACATTAAGCTTTTCTTTTTCTTCATAGGCTTCTTCTTTTCATCTGAAGCTTTTTTAGCCGCAGCTATTCCCTTCTTAGTGTAGGGAAACTTCTTTCCATTAATGTTTGGCATTTTTATCATCCTCCATTCTGGCGTTGGTTAAAAGAACACTTAAAGGCTGACCTACAATACCAGTGCCTTCTGTTTTCCACTTAATAATTTCTAAATACCCATTACAAATACCTAAAACATCTTCTATATTTTTACACATAACATCATCAGGGTCTCTAGATAAATCTTCATTTAACAATTTAACAGCCCTTGCAAAAACCCTAAAATCAGTTCTCCCTGTGTAATTTTCATAATCTCTTTTTTTCTTACGCATTTCTATAACTCCTTACTTTGTTAGCAATCTTTTTCGGTTGAGCCACAAACTGCTTACCCTTTGCCTTACCCTTTCGTTTGGCTCTGGTTGTAGCGCGATACTCAGCATCACTAAGAGCAGCGATAGCCTTAGAAGGTAAGTAGCGTTCACCAGTTTCACTAGACTTCTTACCAGATTTGGTTCTCCATTTCTGTTTGCCCCAGTTTAGCAATGAACGTTGTGGTGCTTTCATTTATCTTCACTCATGATTTGTAACCTCCACCTCTAGCTTTATAAGTCTTAGCAAGTAACTGTGCCTTTCGTGCAGACCATTGTCCTGCCGCAGTGCCATGAGTAGCCCTCGCCTTGATAGACTGAAACAAACTCTTTCGCATCTTAGGCTTAGTGTAAACTCCTGCCTTATTAACTGTACTCATGTCTGTCTGTTCCTTGCAACAAATGATCTAGCCGCAGCAACACTGCTAAATCCCCACTTCTTTAATGCCAGAGCTTTCCTTGTAGGTCTACCCTTTTCATCCTTCATCGGACCTTTCATCCCTGCAAACCTAGCAGCAAAAGAAACACGCCTCGGATTCTTCCCCTTGGGAACAGGCCGCTTTAAATTAGCACCCTCAGTTTTCTTGAAATGCCTTCGTCCTGCCTCAGTCAAACCGCCCGATGGGCTCTTGTGGATCTTTCGCATTACATCGGACCTTTCTAACTAAAAAATATTTTGCAAGGTTGTTGTAAACCTTTTTGAAGAAAAATGCTAGTGAGGGACTACTTGCAAGCTTACACTGTCGACTTTTGACCCCCACCCCCACTATGACAAGTCAATGCTTACCTTAATATCCCCTGCAACTTGCACCTGTGATCTATCTATCGGTTTATATCCTGCGCGGTCGAGCAAATCTTTCGCAGCCTCAAGCTGTACGTATTCGCTCTTAGCCCCTGTCACCAGTCTGCGTAACTGTCCTGCGGCTACTGTAGCACTGAGTCCAAATTCCTCTCCCATCCTCTGCATCATATACTGCTGCACATGTGGGAGCTTTAACGCCTTGGACGCAGTGACTCTTCCGCTCTCGCCACTCGCATACCCAGCTTGCGTGGCTGCTTCTGTAATACTACATCCACTTGCTACGATGGTGTCTACCAAAGCGGTCTGTTTATCAGTCAGCTTTCTCTCAGTGAATTGACCCATTCAACATCCTTTTCTATGTTCTGTAAGCTTCACATTGATCCTAAGTCAAGCAAGCGTTACATCTACTATATCGAAGCAAGCATCAAAACAATCATCTAGTGTGTATTATCCATTGCTACCATTGCTAGCCCCCCTCTCCCTCTCTCCCCCCATTGATGCCAGTTTTGTCAACTGCTTGTCAATATGTGACGTAGCGTAACTATGAAAGTGACGTAGCGTTCTATGGGTTGACAGGTTTGGGCGATTGCCGCGCTCTTGTGAACCAAGCCCCTTCAGGTCTTGTCCCTTCGGGCTTCGATCGTTCCCTCGCTTCACTCGGCTATCGCAAAGAAAAGAGAGAAGAGAGATAGAGTCTCGCTGACGCTCGACGAGGTGTAAGGGATTTGACCAACTCGAAGATCGCGTGCGGCCATCCCCGTCATGGAACAACCAGAACCTTATGTCAACACGGACGTGGTTGCGTATTGACATCAGAACCATGGCAATTCCCTGTCGTTGCTGTCCACCCCCTCACTTCGGGTCGGGCAAATTTGATAAGAAAGACATATAAACGGAGAAAATCATGTCAAAAATTATACAAGCAATCGTAGATACATACACTCATAGTACAGAACTATACATCACTACCAATAACCTAGATCGCCACGCTTCAAACGATGGATGGAAAGTTATAGATACTCTTAAGTTCCATGCAGAGCGTAAACTCAAGAGAGAGATACAAGATCTAGAGTTCTGGATTTCCAGACAGTCAGAGAGAGAGACCACCGCTAAAACTTGGATGAACAGGTATCGAAGTCAATTCAATGGTGATGAGATAAGCACCAACAATCTTCAAGCATCAGTTGCCAAGTATAAAGCAGAAAGCTTTGCTCTCATGTTAATGCAGTCTGAACTTTCAGCAGCCCAGTCAGCATATAAAGAAATGACAGGGGCAACCTACACAAGCATTGAGAGCAAACCAGATGCAGAGATGCCAGATGACATCAAGGCAATGTTTGCAGAGCTAGATGCTCTTGAAGCAGCCAATGAACCAGAGACCAAAGCTAAGAAGAAAGCTTAGATATTGGAGGGAGGTCGAAAGGCCTCCCAAAAATTTCGCGCTCGCTTCGCTCGCTTTTTATACTCTTGCGGAGAGGGCTTGACTTGCTGCATACGTGCAGTTACTATCATATTGAAACCAATACGAAAGGTAATACTATGACTGATGAAGATATTGTTTACTATTTTGACGCTCATTCTATCTATTTGGGTTTTACATTTGAAAAACTTGCTATCTTATCAAATCGTTCTGTTAAAGAAATCAAAGAAGTTCTTTCAGAGGTTTACAGTAGTATATCATGAAGCCATGAGTGCAGCCCTTTAGGGCTGTAGTCGCGGCATAATGCCGACTTAGTTTAAATTTCCATCGTAACATAAGGAGAAGGTAATGTTGGAATCAGCTACATCAAAACAACTATGGAAAATTAATCAACTTGCTTGGGAATATTCTGAGCTTGTTGAAAAATTACAAAACAAAGGAGAACTCAAGTTAATTACTGAGGCTTACTTCCCAATCACAAAGTCAATTGCAATTGATGTGATAAAGAAAATGATTGAAACAAATAAAAAGCTTGTTGAATTAGTAGCAATGGAAAAGGAGAATAACAATGTTAATGCTTAATCCAGATGTTGATGCACCTTCGGATCATATTGTACAAGCATTAGGTTTCTTACCATATTGGGTAAGAGACTTTTGCCTTCATTACTCAGATGAAGAAGGCAAGAACTGTGATTTGGTTGGTTACATGACAGAGCAGTATGGTTTTGGTAAGCTGTATAAGTTTGGCTCAAAGCTAGTCGGCAAGAAACTCATATCAGAATACGAAGAAGATGATGATATGGATTATCTTGCTGCATACGATACGCCAGTGGGAACAGTTTACTTTTTCCAGTACGCTATCATTGCACTGCCAAGACCAGAAGAGAATGATTACTTTATTACGAGGATGGACTAATGGCACGTTGGACTAGACAAGACTTTGAATTTGTTGCTGATGAGATAGCACCTTTCTTGCATTGGCCTACTAACATCAAAGAACTATCGCAAAAACTTAAGCGCATGAACCCAAGATTCGATACGGATAAGTTTGAACGCAGAGCAATAGCTGCTTGGGAAGAACGCTATCAAGAAAGCTTGGAGGAGTTACAAGATGAAGTCCCATATTGATGCAATGGATCACATGTTGAATGACATATTCAAAAAAGTTTTCTGGGAACCTCTCGAACAGAAAGAGAAAGAAGAAATCTTTTGCCCCGACTGTGGAGGTTGGGGTTATATTGAACGTGAGTTCAATGTACCTATGAGTTTTGATTGCGACAGTGGATACATTGACGTAGATCAAATTGATTGTCCTGAGTGTGTAGGCACTGGGCAAAATCTAAGTCAACTAACAGAGGAGGATTAACAACAATGTCATGGGCAGTAGCACATCCCCCTTTACTGCCCTTGACATCTTACTTTATGTTGCTCCATATATGCAGTATGAAAGCATACTTAGATACTGTCAGAGATCAGGCAAAACTAAAGGGCGTAGATTTATTTACTGCCTTTAAATATGCAGGGCTTCCGACATCTACATACTACCGAACGATCAATGGGCAAACTGAAATGCGTTTCAATACTGCGTGTTCTGTTTTAGATGCGATAGATGAGCAACACAGAAAAGACGAAGCCGCCAAGCGTACCAAACAACTACGAGACTCTGGTCAGGTTGTTGATAGACGCTCGGCACGAAAGGGCATTAAGCCAAGAAAGCTTAGCGCGTAAGATTGGTTGCACTGAATCTTTGGTTCACAAGTGGGAGCAGTTCAAGCGGATGCCTTCTGGGTTTATGTTAATGTGTTGGTTAGAGGCATTAGAATATGACATCGAAGCAATTAAGAGGTAAGGCTGCGGTATGCAAACTATGTGGAGACAAGACATATTGGTATGTTGCAATACTAAAAGGCAACCATGAATCATCAATGCAAAAGTGTTGGTTCATTTGTTTGCACTGCTATGAGGAAGAACCTTGGTCAATAGAAATAAAAATAAAGGAACTTACCATGAAAAGTGGTTCGTCAAGTGGCTTACAGAAATCGGTATCAAAGCGAAAAGGCAACCACTCTCAGGCAGCTTGGGAGGAGAGTATTCGGGAGACATCAAGCTCGAACTCAAAGGAAAAGAATTGGTGGGAGAAGTAAAGTATAGGGATGTATCAAACTTCCCAAGCCCATTCAAAGTATTAGAAGGTCGAGACATAGCCTTCTATAAAAGACGGAGAGGAACTCCGCAAACTTTAGTCATTATGTCTGGTGAAATGTTTGAACAATTAATGGAGAATCAAGATGGAATCACAAAACAAACAGATCAAAGCTTACCTTGAAGAAGGTAACAGCATCACTGCAATACAAGCATTAGAAAAGTTTGGTTGCTTTAGATTAGCAGCACGTATCAAAGATCTAAAAGAAACTGGCATGGTCATTGATAAAGCTATGATTGCTAACAATGAGGGCAAGCATCATGCTGTCTATTGGGAGGTGAGTTAGTGGCTCAGTTTAAAAGACTATCAGGTAACGCTTCCTCTTGGGATGCACATGTTAAACGAGCAAGCACCTCGCCAAGTCTTGCTGCGGAATATCGTAAGTCATCTTGGAGAATAGATACACACAGAATTATGGCTAACAGAATTAAGAATGGGGAGGGAGTGGGACACTACTGGCTCGAAGGTAAACTCAAGAAAGAGTTGCTTGAGATGACAACAATAACTGAAGATGACTTCAAGAAATACCTTGACCCTACTGCACAAACGCAGTACACAAGACCTTACAATGATGGAGAAAATTAATGGAGCGTAAGGGTTTTATCGGTGGCTCTGACTGTGTAAAAATTATGCAGGGCAACTGGTTGGAGCTATGGCAAGTCAAGACAGGTCGCGTCGAGTCCGACGATTTGTCTGACAATATTGCGGTGCAGCTTGGTGTTCACACTGAGCAGTTCAACTTGGATTGGTTTGCAAAGCAGCATGATTGTGTCCTTGGTGGCTTTCAGTCTGCTTACAAAAAGCAAATCGGTGATGTGCCTGTCAAGGGTACAGTCGATGCAATGAATGGAAGTAATCCAGTAGAAGCAAAGCATACTAATTCATACAACAGTATGGACGATGCAATTAAATATTACATGCCACAGTTACAAATGTATTCTCACTTGTCTCAGTCGGATGGCATCTGGGTATCAATAATTTTTGGGAATAATAAATGGGAGTCAGCATTTGTCTCATATGATGAGGAGTATTTCAATTCAATGTGGGCAGTGGTGTCAGACTTCTGGGGTTACGTGTTACGCAATGAAGAGCCAGTTGGTATTGACACACCGACACTCTCAACGAACCACATCCCGATTGATGATATGGTCATACGAGACGCAAGCAGAGACAACCAGTTCTGCTATGCCGCAGTTACATACGTCAACTACTTCGAAAAGAATAGGGTCTTTGACAACGCAAAGAAAGACCTTAAGCAAATGGTCGGTGATAACGAACGAGAAGTATACAACGACCAGATCTCGGTGAAACGAGACAAACGTGGATCACTTAGGATAACAAGGAGAAATCAATGAAAGATCAAAAACTAATTGATGCTGTACTAGATCAAATTGCTGACGATGTAAAATCAGAAGACTTTACAGCAATTGAAGAAATGCTTGTACAGTTTTCAAATAAAAAGTTTGAACCGAATAAAATCTTAAAAGGTTATTTACCCAAGGATAATGCACAATGAAAGACCACATAAAATTACTAATCAAAGTACGCAATGAGATACAGCCTATCAAAAAGAAAGGCAACAATCCTCACTTCAAAAGCCAGTACGCTACACTTGAGGATGTTATCGAAGCAGTTACTGAGCCACTACAAAACAATGGCTTCTTCCTTAGTCACATCTGTGGTAAGGATGAGTTCGGTGCGTATGTATCTACTGAATTGTTTCATGATACTGGCTTCACGCTGCAAACAAAAGTTCCTGTTGTCTTGAGTAAGCAGGACATGCAAGGGCTAGGTAGTGCAATCACATACGCTAGACGCTACGGAATACTATCCATTCTCAATCTTCCCACTGAAGATGATGATGGCAATGATGCTTCCCGAAAGGTGAGCGGCTCCCCAAGTAAGCCGCAAAGCGTTGGGAATATAAAGCACATAGATTTCTAATTCTTGAGGACTGGGAGGGGCTTCTTCCTAACCCGAAGAAGTAAGGGGCTAGGGCCAGCTTACGACACCTATTCCCTCCTTAATTATCACCTGATGGGTGGCAGGTTCCTTAAGAACCACCCACTTAACTTAACAAAGGAGTCAGAAGCATGACAGAATACGACAACACAGATACAGGCGCAGCCTTCACACCATTCACGACACAAAGACTTATCTTGCAGGGTAAGATTAATAGTGGAGGGACTGACATGAAAGTTACCTGTGTTATGGATGAGACAAAAGATGGTAAGCAAATCATTGAAATATACCAGAAGGTCGGTGTATTGTTTCAGAATGAAGGTATGAAAGAAGGAGCTCCAGATTATACTGGCCCACTCTTTGATGATAAAAGACTTGCAGCTTGGAAAAAAATGAAGGATGAAAAACCTTACATGTCTTTCTCTGTTTCAGATAAACTGGACAAAGGTCAGTACACAGAAGGTAAGTCTTCAATTGGTGAAGATAAAATCCCATTCTAATAGCGGTCACGCTTAGTAGGTTTTCTTCTCCGTTCCCTACTAGTTGACACAACTGGCCTCCCTTTAATCGGGGAGGTCTTTTTATAAGAGGAAACATAATGGAAACATATGCACAAATGAAAGTACGCCATGAGCGAGAGGTAAAAGAACTCATACTAAAGTTCAGTAAAGATCATACGATTGCTCAAGCAGCAAAAAGAATTGGTATGGATAAAGATAAGCTTAGACGCTTTGCACATTACCACGGAGTATCGTTCAAGAAAAAGTGTGGAGAAGATATAACAAAATGTGATACAGTATATAGAAAGAAAACAGTTACACTTTCAGCAGCACCTTGGGAAATGCAATGATAAACTTATTCTGGACGTTCCTTGTTATTAGTTACTCAGTAGAAGGGGAGAGGTTGTCAACTAGCGTTCTCTTCCCAAGCGAACAACAGTGTTACTCTGTTATGAACAGAGAACTATTAGATGGATTATACTTTGAGTTACTAAATACATATGGTAAAAATATAATGATGACTTGCAAGCCAACACCAGTTATCTCGAAGAAACTAATCAAGCCAATGCCAAAGCCAGCAGATGCCGATTAAAGATCCAATAAAAAGAAAAGAGTATCAGCGAGAGTACGGACGCAAATGGTACAAACGTAATAGAGAAAAAGTTATTGCATCGAACAAAAAAAATAAAAGAAAAAGACACAATGCTTGGTTGGCTTTCAAAGCATCTCTTAGTTGCAATACCTGTGGTATACAGCATCCTGCTTTAATTGACTTTCATCACATAGATGGCTCGACAAAAGAAAGTGAAGTGAGTACATTTGTAAATCAAGGACAGTATTCAAGAGCTTACAAGGAAGCAGCAAAATGTATTCCACTCTGTCCAAACTGTCATAGAGTTTTACACTGGGAGGAAAGACATGCAGCTACCTGAGTACTTTAACACTGCAAATAAAATTATAGAAAGAGCGCACAGAGGATTGCCACACGATAGATGGATGATTGGCAACAAAGAAATGGAACACTTTCTAAAAGCTTACATGGATCTGCTAGACATATGCAACAAAATGAATATGGATATTATCCAACGTGGCACAGACTCAATGAGTACAGATCCAAATAATACTTAGATGATTAGTTCGAAGTGAGGTCCATCAATGAATGGTCTACGTCCTTGTTCTCTACGAAGGTCAATATATGAGTTCATAGCGCCCTCCATAGTAGGAGGATATACAATGGTTTCTTCTTTACCGCTTGGGTAATGAACACGTTGCTTACCTGACCATTCACGAATGTCCATTGGGTAAGGGCTTTCATATGTTGCCCAAGCAGCCCCCCAACATACACCGATGTCAAACTTACGAGCAGCCTGTGCCATTGCATCAGCTATATCATCATATAGATTAAGTTCCCAACTAGCTCTTGACCCTACGTAAGCCATGAGATCTACGGCTATTCCATCAAGGTGTTTGCTCTTCATAGTTGGGCTTGCACCAGACTCGACTAACTTACGTTGCTCTCCTTCAGTTCGCTTGCCGCAAATCACTCCGAAGTCGATCTTAGTTATTTTGATTGCTTCCCTCACAACATACTGCATACGAGGATCAACAGTGTTTAGTCTGTTATTACTTCTCTTTGATAATTCAAAACCCATTTTATTTCCTTTTAAAGAACTTTGTGGCAGATCGCACAGCAAAGCTACTAGCCACTATAACACCTAATGTATACTGATACCACTCTGGCATCTGTTCGAGTGCTACAAACCCCTCTCCAACGACTGTACGACCCCACTCACCAGTGAACACTAAAATAAGTGGGATAGAAAAAAGTATAACGAGATACTCATCTTTCCACGAGTTCATAGTTCCTTGAGCCATGAGCTTCTCCCACTCAGCCTCGCTTGTAGCGGCAGACTTCATGATGGTTGCTTTGGCTTCAGCCTCTACAAGTTTTAGATTAGCAGAAGCAGCTTGAGAAGCAGCCTTACCTTTAAGCCAACCTCCTGCTAATTCAGTAATTGGTCCGATCAGTGCTTGTAGCATTCTTACTTCCTCCTGTTGATTCCTTACCCATCCAAATTCCGAAACATCCAGTCAATGCACCCATGCACACTGACACTAATCCAGACTGCTCTAAGCTTGGAGAGGGTAAAGACATATACCAATGTACAGTTTGATAAGTTAAAACTGTAACAGCTAACATCATTAGCCGTGGAATTATTTTCCAATCATCTACTATAGTATGTGCCATGTTAAACCTCACTTATTAGTATACAAACAATGAACAGCAGAATTAGTATTGTTAATTAAAACAGAGGCTTCTGCTTTCTCTAGTTCACAAATCTCCTCTGAACCATAAGTTCCAATCTGATAGTAAGTAAAAGCTCCATTCAGGAATTGCATCCAAATTAAAAACCACATCACCATCTATCCTGATACTTGCCAAGAAAATAAAATAAACAAAACAAGATGCCACCGCTAATAATAAAAAGAAAAGCACCAATAGAAAAGTTAATAACCGCATCTATTTGTTCCTGCTTTTTATACAACTCTTGCTTTCTTTTTCTACGCATCTGAGCTTCAATCTGCAACACTTCCTTCCATGCGCTTGGTCCGTATGTAAATGAGATATGATCTTTTATTTCACTTCTCATTTGCTCCATCTTTTTTTTATGTGCAAAGATTTCTATAGCAGTTTCTTCATCAGAACCTTTGAAAGCTTTCTTCCAAAATGGAGGGTTCTTCTCCCTTTCTTCAAGATTAGTAAAGTCAGAAAAAGCTTTACCCCAATTAGAAAGCTGACTTGTCATATCTTGGAAATCTTTACCTGCACCAATAGCAGCCTTTAAACCCTTAAAAGCACCAGTCGCCATCATAACACAAGAAACTGGGTCCATATTCTCAACTCAAAAAATTCATTCGTAATAATAAAAGTAAGCTAGCACCACTAATACAAATCATTATGACCTCCATTCGTTTGATACGACTGTATAAATCTTTGAATTGTATTTTCATTTCTGTTTTAATTTCAGCAACTTGTATTTGCAATTCATCTATCCTTTTATGCGCTGAAGATATTGTGCGTTTATCCATCTATAATGTCCCTGATTCTATTGTATTTTGGGTTTAACATATTTGCATATAACAGACTGCGAGATTTTCCTTTGCGAATACCTCGCTTATCTCTTGTCTGTCTTTTTTGATAAAGATTTCCATCTGTTAACTCTTCGTATGTATCAGGAGTAATTAACTTTCCACCAGTTCTAAGGACATCAGCTACAGAAGTATTTGGTTTTAAAGCTGCTCTAGTAGTCCCATAGTTTTGTTTAACAGTTACTCTTTCACCAGTTTTTGCAGCTTGAATTGATCCTTGTGCTCTAGCAATTTCATCCCTTGCCATTTGCCTACTACGCTGAAAAGAAGTTCTGTAAGTAATATCTTTTCCATCAGACTTTCCCATCATAAGAGTTTGATACTCTTTCTGTTTAGTAAATGGATTTATTCTAGAATAAAATTTAAATTTGTTAGCCATGATTTTACTCGCATGAATAGGTTGTATCAGTCACACAAACTACGCTGTTAGTTGTGCTTGTATTGGTTACAATCGTAGCTTCAGCTATAGAAGCCATAGTACTATTCGTATCAATAGCAATGTCCTTGTTATTGTTACTGTTAGTTGTAGCTATTGTTGTATTGTTGTTTGAGTTAGTGCGAGCTACATCTGCATTTACAGCAATACCTGTCGCTTGGACTAGGCTAGGAACAAGTATACCTGCCCATGCCAGTGCGCTATCCTTGCCAGAATTTGGTGAAGAATGAGTTGTGTTTGTATTCTGCATCATCATTGCAGCAGCTACTGCACCTGCTTCCCCTTGTTTAGCAATCTCTTTTATCGCGTTCATTCTTGCTTGTTCTTTAGCAATGATAGCAGCTTGATAATGTTCGTTCATAACAACATCATTAGAAGATGAACACGCTGTCAAAGCTAATGTTGAAATTAAAATTAGTTGTTTCATTAAACAATCCTTACTTTTAAATTTTGCGCTGCATTAGAAGTAATGCGAACTTTGTTTGTTGCAGGTAAGTCATAGTCATAATCAGTACCAAGGATAGCACCCTTATTCAAAGCAGCCGCATCATAGTTAATAGACACACCATCAGACGTTGGAGCAGTTCCATTAGATGCTAAGTATGGAATAATAGCTAAATCTAATGTGTTACCCAGAGTGAAATGTGAACCATCTGCCACTGCATCAACTTGCGCTTTATCCATTTGATTAGCCGCAACAGTCATAGCTTGTGCAATAGTAGCAAACTCATCATTAGTAGTTCCATTAGTGTACGTTGTAGAGCCGTAAGTAGCATTTGAGTTATACTGCCAAGTACCAGAGTTGTTCCTCACAATCGGCCTAACACCATCACTGGCTTTATTAACAGACCAAGTTGTGCGGTCATCGGTGGATACCGCATAGTAAACCTGACCATCATTATCCACATCGTCAGCGGTCATGCTGTTAATGTCAGTCCAGAATTGGCTATCGATCTGACCGCCTGTTGAGGTTAGTGCAGGGAGGTATTGGGCGGTAGGTTGTGCATTAGCTGCAAGTGTGTATTCAATAAGTTGAGCAGACGCAGCAGTTCTACCCACAAACATTTTTTTACCATCTGGCTTAAAGAAAATTCCCCCTGATGATGCGGCTGTTTCGCTATAAGTATTATAAAACCTAACATAGGACATTGTTGAAACATCCCAAGCAGTGCTGAGTGAATACTCAAACACACCATAGTCAGTTCCAGTTGTTCCTATTCTACCTGTAATAAACAAACTTAGTCCATCACTTTTGATGTACAACTGGTAGACGTTTGTAGTTTGAGTAGTAAAACTAAAGTTTTGACTGTAAGAAGCACTAGAAATATCCCATGCTGTACTTAGATTATACTCATTAATGTTATCATTAACATTACCATTAACGTACATTTTTGTGCCATCTGTTTTAAAGAATACTCCCCAAGGCTGAGTGTCTTGAGAAGACACAGAAAAGTTTTGAGTATAAGACGCAGTGGAAACATCCCAAGCAGTGCTTAGTGCATATTCGTTTATGTCATCGCCATTGGCACCAACAACATACATTTTAGTGCCATCGGGCTTAAAGGTTAATCCCAAAGGAGATGTGTCTTGAGAACTTACAGAAAAACTTTGAAGAAAAGAACCAGTAGTTATATCCCAAGCAGTAGTTAAATCCCACTCATCAACAGCATCTCCATCGGGATGACAATAATAAAACTTTAAACCATCAGGCTTAAAGTATAGTCCGTAGGCTCTTCTAGATGTAAATCCAGAATGAAGAGTGCTTAATGCGCTGTTAGAAGACGCAGCAGATATATCCCAAGCCCCAATGATAGCTCCACTCAACGTAATTCCATTCGTTGCATCCACATCAAGCCCAGACAACGACCAGTTGCCAGAGGTGTAGGTAGTTGCACCAAATGCAGAGGATAGACTGTAAGACCCATCTGTAGCAGTAAGAACAGCCTCACCACCATCGCTTGTGAAAATGCGCTTACCTACATCCGCTGATGCAAAAGAACCTGTGCCTAAAGTTGCTGTTCCATCGGCACTTGCTGAAGAAAGGCTTAAACTTGTAGCAGGTGCTTGATTATACAACTCATAGTTAGATGCATCAGAAGCCACATCCCAACCGCCTTTAGATGAAGCACCAGTTTGCGAAACCTCTTTAGTTACTGCAACAATCGCTGTCGGGCTGACTGTAGAGCTAAGAGTAATAACTGAGGTTTCACCATTGGCAAAAGACTTTGTTAATGTGCCAAGGGTGGGGTCAGGACTAATTGCATCTATCTGAGTTTGGATGTTTGATGTCACACCATCTACAAAATTAAGTTCAGCAGCACTTGCTGTAATACCAAGATTGGTTATTGCTGTTGATGCACTATTTAAATCTGACAGATTATTAGCAGTTAACAAAGTGCCAGATCCAGAAAGAACACCTGCCTCCCAAGCAGAACCGTTGTAAACCTTCATCTGGCTAGACGAAGTGTTATAAAATAAATCTCCAGTATCTAGTGAGCTTGTAGGATCAGAGGAACCAATACGATAAACATCAGCAAAGTTCTGAATACTGCTTACGTTTGAAGCAACTGTTGAAACATTAGCACTTATTCCTGCAACCGTTGTGACATTAGCAGAAATACCTGCAACTGTTGAAACATCTGCCGACACACTAGCAACAGTAGGAACGCTAGAACTTATTCCTGCAACAGTACTAACATTACTGCTTATGCCAGAAACAGTAGTTATATCTGAACTTATTGGACCAAGGGCTTGTATATGTGTAGTGTCACCTGCAACAGTAGTAACATTACTAGATATACCTGCCACTGTATTAATGTTTGCTATACCTGTTGCTACAGTATTTACATTAGTTATTGACCCACCAACAGCATCAACATTAGAAATACTACCTGCTACTGTATCTATTTCGGATACTGCTTCATTTAAATCATTAGCAACAGTTTCTACTTCTGACACTGCTTCAGCAAGATCATTAGCTACTGTAATAACATCTGCTATATTAGTAGCTACAGTATTAACGCTAGCTATATTAGTGGCTACAGTTCCAATATCAGTACCATCAGCAGCAACAGTTGAAATATCAGAAGCAATACCTGCTACTGTAGTTACGTTTGAAGAGATTCCTCCTACTGTAATTACGTTTGCAACATTACTCGCTAAAGTAGTTATAGAATTAGTTCCAGTAGTTCCATCTTGCGTGTCTGCAAGTGTAGCTATGTCAGCAGACGCAGCAGAAACAGTTTGAGTATCAGAGATACTTGGACCTGCTTCTACCGCGCCAGTTGATGCATTGAAAGCAAGCGTCTTTCCTTTACGAGTGTCAACATCAGGGAGGACAAGTGACACCGCAGCATCAAAATCTGTAAGTTGTAATGCACGATTAGACTGATCTTCAAGGTCAGCAGCAACGGCAACAAGTCGGTCAAGCTCTGTATTCAAAGCAACAATATTAAATGCGCCAGAAACAGGAAAGTCAGTTGTTCTTTCTAAGGCAATGTCACGAGTAACAACAACAGTAGACCCACCAGTTGCACCAGTAACACTTATTGTGACTGTGCCAGTAGAACCATCACCACCAGAAACAGTGTAATGAGTTGTAATTGTCTTAAGCGTTCCATCAACGTAAACATTTAAGTCTCCATTATCAAAGAACTCAAATGGTACTGCAAAGCTTGTTTGCGTTGCCCCCTCTGCTACTGTGTATGAAATACGTGGTGAATTGTCTGCTATGTTAATTGTCATATCAAATCCTCATTTGAGCATAGAATATAAATCAATTAAAAAAGCTGCAACGCACAAAAAACAATTCTATCCGCACAATTAATTAAATCTACCAAGAGGTCTTTGCGGCAAAAACTCTTCTCTTACTGCCCCAAGCATATTATTTACAAAATCTTTGTACCAAAATATTTGAGCAAAAGGTAAAACCCTAGCTAAATCTTTAACACCTTCATTGTAATTGCCACTAATTAAATCAGCAAAAGCTCTGTAATAATCTAACGCAACAGATGGACCTGCTCCACCAATTCCAGTTAAAGCATCAGCAAGGTTAGGTTCTTGTGGATATTTAGGAGCAACAAAACCACCAGTTATATTTGGCCCTCCAAATGCAAGGGAAGTTGACATAGCAGTATAAAACAAATCAGAATGTAGAGGTATAAGACCAGAGTAATCTAAAGCTCTAGAAAACTGATCTTGAAACTTTAGTTCAATGTAGTCTGGGGTTCTTATTTGTAAGACCATGTAACCTAAACCCATAGCCATTGCAGCACCCATGTACTGACTCTTTACCTGACCAGATGCGTAAGCACCCATAGTTTTATTAACTGCTGCAAGTGAGTAATTATAAAATTGGAATGGTAAACCCAACAAAGCATTTTCTACTCTAGCATATCCTCTGTATTTTGTGCTTTCCTTCATGCCTAGCTTTGAAGCAACGCTCATAGGTAAATAAACAACACCATCAACTATATTAGGCTTATCCATTGGAGTACCCATAAGTATAGTGTTTGCAGCACCAGAGCCTAAGCCTACTCTAAATCTTCTTGTTGCTTCTTCATCTGTCCATTTAGAAGTATTTGCTAAATATAAACCAGAGCCTCCTTGCTGTATTGCTTCTTGAGCAGCAATTCGTTTAGCCATATTCTCATCTATTGTGTATCTAGCTAAAAACTCTCTTTCCATTTTATTTGCAGAACCATTAGCCCACTTCTTTGAGTAATCAATCAAAGTATGACTACGCATCATTCCATCAAAGTCTTTAAATATTTTAGTAAAAGGTCCAAGACCATTTAAAGCATAGAAACCATTTTTAGCTTTATCAAAAATATTAGATCTCAAAGGATTGTTAGAAAGATCATCAAGTAATCTTAAGTGAACACTACCCAACAAAATTTCTAATGCTTCTCCAGACATTCTTAATTCTTTAGCACCCATTTTAAGTTGGTTTTGTTGTAGCATTGTAAACAAACCTTGGAAGGTTTCTTTAAATCCATGCTCCATTATAATCTTTGCAGGTTCAGTTAAAGTTGCTACACCTGCTCCACCTAAGTATCCAAACTGTGCAGCATCCCTTAATACTTGTGCAATATTATAATCCCAAGAATTAGGGTCTTTGTATTTTGTAGTTCCTACAACTCTGTCGTAAGCATGTTGTATATCTTTTAATACTTTATTTCTTTTTTTGATTGGAACTTTAGCTTCTGCCATAACAGCATCTTGTTCCATAAGAACTTCATCTATTGGCTTACCGCCAAACTGTCTTGAGAACTCGTATCTAGCTCCAACTCTAGTTGTGTAAGCTCTCATAACTTGAAGAGGATTAGTATGTATATACTTTAGAATAAGAGCATTAGGAATATCTACAACTCTATGTCTTTGATGTTTTGATTTGCCAAGCCCAAAAAACATTTGATCTACATCAAGAGGATCATGTTCATTTAAAATTCTATTTGTCAGTCTTGTTACACGTTTATCAATATCAGCAGGGTCAGTAGAAAAATCTACTTTTACTATCTTTCCATTATCAAGGTATTCTACGCTTGCAGGGTTTTCATAAAACCATTCTCTAAGATCTTTTTCAAAACCATTTCTATCGGACTTAATCGAATCTGTATCAAAATATCTAGGAAAAAATGCTACTTCATTTTTATGTTTCATCTTTCCTAAGTTTGCATACTCTTCCAAAACTTCTTGGTGTTCTTTTATTACTGCTTTGTTTTTAGCAACAAGATTACTAAGAGTATTTATATACTCTTTATTCTTAGATTTTTTTATTTTAGCTTCATATCTTTTAATACTAGCTTCTCGTTTTCTAATGTTTGTTGTGTAATAAGCTGTGTCGCCTATCATACCTTCTTTTCTTAATCGAGGCTCCCATATTTCATCAAAAAAACTAGACAAAACTTTCATTGCTTGCGATTCATGCTCATCAATTGGTGACTCACCTTTTATTCTTTTAATAGCTATAGTTTCAGCCCAAGCCTCAAAAGGCTTTCTTTGAAATCCCATATAATCAAATGGTGCAACTACACCCTTACCTGTTGACTTGCCCCATATTTGAAGAAGTTGGTCATAGTGTTGGACAAACTCACCATCTAATAATTTAGCATCTTGTGCTACAGAAGGATTTAAAGCACCACCATTTTTATTTGTTTCTAATAATATTCCGCTATCATTTTGTATTTTAAGCAATGTTTCTTTTGGCCCATCAGGGATAGAATCATCTTGTAAAATTCTTTTTGCAGCCGTGGGTACAAACTTATAAAACCAAGAATCTGTAAAAATATTTTTAGCAATATTTAAATCTGTTTTGGGAGCAGTACTTACGCCAACATCACCAAAGTCAGAAAGCTTTTGACTCCTATCAAATGTTTTATCAACAGGTGTAGGTTCTATATCTAAAGCATTTCTTAATTCTTTTATTTGTTTTTCAGCTTCTTTAGTTGCGCTTACTCTTCTGCTTAAAGGAATATCAATTAGACCTCTAAGTACAGAACCAATAACAAAAGAAGAGCCAATAGCAACAATAGGTTCATCAGGAGTAGATAAAGGATCAAGAGGATAACGTATTGCTTCCTGTGTTCCAACAAGCCCTGCGGTGTAAGCACCTTGTTTAAACATTCTAGTAAAAATATTTGCACCTTTTACAAAAGGAATAGGCAAAATATTAATAGGGTCAGGTATCTCAGAAAGAATTTGTTTACCAAAAGAAGCATTAGACCTAATTTCTCTGTTAGCTTTACTGGCTAACAAACCTGCTTCAATGTGTTTAAAATGTTCTGGACTAGAGGCTCTCATAAGAAATGGAGCAAACTCTTTATTTCTCTCGTCAATCATTTCCATTGGATTAAAACCATCTTCGAGAGGTGGAGCAAATCCATAATTTTTTAGCTCTCTTACCTTATCTATTATTGGTCTGTATTTGTAAGATAAAGTAGCAGCTGTAGTTTCCATAAGAGTAGGTTCCTCTACCACCTCTTCTTGGTTTAGGTTTGAGTCTACTTGAGCTTTTGAGATTACATCTAACCCGTTTATCACTACTTTCTGCCTTCGTATTTAATTAACTTATCTGTGTCTAATGCGCCCAAGCTTCTAGTAAATGATGTTTCTCTTATACCTGCAATGCCATCAACCATGTTAGGTCTTTTTGATAATGCATTTCTCATTGCTTCTGCATTTTTTTGAGCCTTTAATACAGAAGTATTAAATAGTTCTTGGGCTTCTATTCTTTTCTGCCTAGACCATTCATCAGTTTCGCTTGTTGTAAAAGAAGGTAATATAACGTCCGCAGCCCCAATGAAATCCATATCTTCTTCTAGAACCTGACCAGTAGATGTCATGTACAGAGGAATAAGTTCTTTTGTTCTAGAAAGAATATGTGAAAAATACACAACTTCATCTTCTTCAGTATGAAAAGGAACTAAGTAAACTCTTCTTGTTTTGCCAACAACTTCTTTTTTAACAAGTGTTTGTGTACCAGTTCTTGAACCTTTTCTTCTAACCTCTGTTGTACTAACAACAATATCTTCTGGCTCACCTAAAGAAAATCCTTTAGGCAATTGGGAATTTACTCTTGATACAAATTCATTTGCCTCTGCTTTATCTGGGAAAGTTAAAGCAATAGTGTCCCTACTAAGACCATTAATAAGACCATTAGGATCAACAACATACTCATCTTTGCCAAAAGATTGAGTTATACTTTTTTCTATTTGATCCTTTATATCTTCTCGAAAAACGCCATTTGATGCTAACATATTAACAGCACCTTCGTACATAGTCTGGACTAGAGGGTCATTGCCTACCAACTTACCATCAAACTCAATAAATGAAGCAAGAAAACTACTAGCAGTATGTTGAGTGCCCTCCACATTTAATATAGCTTGTCTTTTATTTTTGCTTTCTGAGCTTGTTTCATTGAAATTTATTTCAGATATTATTTCTGAATAACTTTTATCATCACCATAAAAGCTTTTCAAAACTAATGCGCGATCTAACTTAGCTATTTCTGCCTTGTCAAATATAGAACCTAATGCGTTTCTTTTACCTCTATCTAAATTAGATAATACATTATAATGCTCCATAAAAATGTTAGCATTTTCATTAGGTAATTGCCCTTGCAAAATAGACTTTCCACCTTCATAAAATTCTTGAGGAATAGTCTTTTCTAACAATGTGTAAAAATGTTGATTACCTAAAGTGTCTCTGCCAAAAACAGAGTTAAAGCCATGTTCTTTTAAGATGCCATCCATTGCCTCTCTAACATCTTTATTTTTTGTAGAAGAGCTAGAAAAAGCTTTTATTCTATTTCTTGCTATTTTTGCTTCTTCAGCTAATGTTCTTTGTGCTTCAAGCTCTTCTCCTCTTAGCCTTGTTTTCTTCTCTGTAAGTTTAGTTGTTATTTTTTCTCTATTGGTTTCATCAGTAGCCTCTAAAATATTTTCTGCTCTTTCAAGAAGATCGCCAGATAATCCTATATTGTTGTTTCCATTACTAGAAATATATTCATTAAAAATATTTATTTCTCTTGAGCTAGTTTCTGGCAAACCATTTACCAAAGCCATTGCAGAGTTAAACAATATTCTGCTTTTTTCTTGGTTTTTTTCTGGGTCACTTAATACTGTGCTTTTATTAATTTCATTAAAAGTTTTTCCTATTTCTTTCGATCCTGCTTCACCATCTAAAATCTTTTTAATAAGATCTGTATTTGAGTTCTTGAGAGCAGTGTTTTTTTCATAAGCATCTAATCTTGCTTTTACCTTGTCCTCACCACCATCAAGCAATTCATTAACAAAGATTCTATCTAAATCAGGGTCATAGAAAGATGGATTAGAATATAAATAATCTATAGTTTGCCTTTGTTTTACTGTAAGCCTATCTCCAACGCTTGATGTCTGATTAATTAAATAAGTTTTAACATCGGATGGATTTCCCTCAGAAGCAACGGCAGCAATAATAGGAAGCAATGCAGACCTTCTAGCAGACTCCTCCAAAGATTTATGCATTTCTCTATTAGTGTATTTTCTAATATTATCTATCTGTTCTTGAACATCTGTATTAAATGAGATCATAGTCGTTACATACCCACTTTCAGAATATGCTTCCCTAAAAGAATCAGAATAAAGTCCTCTTTTACTGTCTGCTTTACTTTCATAATACTGACTATTTTTTATATATGTGTGTTTTAAATTTTCATTTGCAATTCTTTGATTAGAAGACTCTATTACAGAATAGTGCCCGTCAAATCTAACAAGCTCTGCAATAATAGATCTTTTATTAGAACCATCTATATATTTTAATAATGGCTTTATTTGAGCTTTAAGTTCTTTTGGTAAAGCTTCTATTCTTTTGTTGCCTACAGCTATTTTTACTAATGTTCTATCATTAGCGTTTAAAATAGTACCATTAGGACCACCTGTCGCATAAAGTCTTTCTAGGAAACCACTAACATAATTTGATTTCATAGAAGAAGAGCTAGCTATCTTTACTTGTAAATTTGTCTGTACTCCAGAATCTATTGTATCTTGATTTCTATTTTCATTTGCTTCTAATGTTTGTTCAAATTTTTTTAAACTTCCCTGCTGTCCTAATTCATAAGCAAGATCAGATTCTTGAAAATTTTTTTCTCCTTGAGCTTGAAGTATTTTTGCATTTTGTATTTCATATTGCTTTTTCTCCATACTAAGAGTTGTTGCTGCAATATATTTTCTACCAGAAGAATGAATAAAATTAGTATATGAAGTGTTTTTACCATTCTGTTTAGATCCTTCAGCTAAAGAATCTATATAAGTATTCATTATATTTGAGTATTCTTTAGTAGCGTAAGGAGTGTCTTCATACGTAAGAGCAACATCTTTAGCTTTATTTTTAATTTGGTTTTCAATTTCAAGTTGAAATCTATCAGACACAACTCTTTCGTAAGCTTCAGCACCAGCTCTTCCTATGAATCTATTAGAGTTAATCCAATCAAGAGCCTCTGGTTTTCCAGTTATAGGATTAATAGAAGTTATTTCTTCTACAGCTAGATCTTCAGCTTTCTCTGCTCCACTTAATGTAGCCCTTCTGCCCATTTCTTCTACGACTAATTTTGTAAGATTGCTTGTAGCATTAGCAAGCCTATTGTATTCTTCAGAACCACCACTAGCTCTAACAACACCTACTGGGCCTATACTGCCAACCTGTCTTTTTTCTCTAATTATTGGCATAGATTATTAACCCTTATTAATATTTTTAAGCACACTAGATAAATTGCTTATTAGATTTACAGTTGCTTCTGCCCTTATACCTGCGGCTGCACCCTGTCCATATTTGTTTAATATAGATGCTGCTGTACCATATTTTGCGCTTGCTAAATTAGAAGCTATTTCTAAATCTGCAATATCTTCTCTAACAGTTTTTCTGCTCTTCTTTAAAAAGGCCTCTACAGATCTGTCTTCTCTTCCCATTGCGCTAAACTGTGCAATATTTGTGGACTCCGTTGCTTGCATATCTTCTAGTCTGCGATTGCTTTCACTTATTGCTTGGGATTTTGCTAAGAAGAGTTCATTAACTTGTTGCCTAGCATCGAATACACCAAGCTCTGCTCTACGTGCAGCTTCTGCCTTTCCGTAATCATATGATTTTTTAGCACCCAAAAGACCTAAAGCTGTTAAAAATATATCAACATTCATCAGAAAGATACCTCCGCGACTAAACCGTTAACTTGTATAAACATAGGAGCAGTTTGTGTAATAGTTACCTGCGGATCTTTATTATACCCAAGTAGAAAAAATTCTCTTTTACCTGTTACTGGCTGTCTTGCTTGACTAAAATCACTATTTACTTTTCTTATAATTAATTTTTTATTATTTACAGATACAGATAATGTTTCGGACATATCCAAGATAACCCTACCTAGACTTCTTGGTTGCCCTGTCTCTGGGCCAATTGAAGTATTAACATCTATTGGATTAGTCTTTAATTCTACATCAAAACCAAACCCCACCTGACAGCTTGTGAGAGAGGCGTCTACAGTCGAAACATCAATCTGACCACCAGACACAGTAAACTTACCTAAGTAGTCTGTAGCACTTATTACATCAACCTCTGCACCATTCTCAAAAAAGTTTGATACAGTAAAGACTCCTGCTGTCCCACTGTATGTATTCCCAAGGTCTAAACTTACATTCTGGTTTAGCTCAGTAAATACAAAACTATTTGTACCTGATCCAAGATTGGTTTTAATAACAGCAAAAACCCTGTTATCAATAGCAGTGACAGAATGAAAAGAACCATTTGTTTCAAAACGAGTCCATCCTGCAACCCCTTCTATTCTATTAAGATTATAAACTGCAATTTCACCAGTAAAGTTTTGAGCAAAAACAAATGATTCAGCAGTGTTTACAGCCCCACTAATAACACACATTTGAACAGGATCGCTTATCAAATGAGAAGAAAGCAATGAAATAGGATCAGCTTTATAAGCATTTTCACTATCATCAAAAACAAACTGGCGTATCATTTTGCCGCCAACTTGACCAAAAATAGTAGCACCATAAAAAGGTTGAGGTCTAACAAAAGTAGAACCAAAAGATGTTTGTCTTTTAACCCTAGCATTTGTTGGCGTAATTGGTTCATTCTCAAATGTAGGAATAAAAAACTCAGAACCTGCTGTAAAAATATGTATGTCTCTATTAGAAACAAAGTGACGTATAGTGGCTATCTCACCAATACTCATAACAAGTTCTAACGAATCATCATCAGCAGCAGTACCAATATCAAAGTTATAATATAAACCAGACTTGCTTGCCCACACAGTATCAGGCTGAGAAAGACTGCCGCCAAACCAAAGTCTGTTTTCGTGAAATCCAACAGCAGCAGGATAACCGCGCAATGCAGAGTATGATTGTTCTAAAAACTGTTGACTAGGTGCATGAGTAACGATTTGCAAAACACCACCACCATCTTCTGACGTATTAGCAGAAGAACCTGCGGTTACAGTATATCTATTCTCATCAAGAACTTTAGCTATACTTCTCGTGCCATTTATCTGTGAAGCATTAATGCCACCAACTGTGGTAGCATTTCTTATTGTAATGCTGTCAGTTGCTACCATACCATGACCAATATGAGTTATCTCTAATGTAGAAGAAGTATCTGTTGTTCTTATTGCATTTGAATCTAACTCTACAAACAATTCGTCTATAACGTTTGCTGTTGCTTGAGTAGAGGACTGTACGGAAGTAATGTACAATTCTGCGTCATGGTAAAGTAAACTTACCCCAACATGTTTGGAACTTAAATAATCGCTACCAGTTAGTGAGCCTGTGGTATCAAAATACGCAGAACTTGTTGTTAACGTAATACCAGTTCCAGTTGTGGCAGAAGGATCTAGAGTAACACCACTTGCACCAAATGGATAATATGGCTGATAAATCTTTGCTCCACCTGCCCTAACCTGAAATGTAAACGGCTCTACCTGAAAACTATTCAATCCTGTTCTTACTATTTGCTGACACATAAAAGTATTGTGACAGAGAAATAGCACATCTCCACCTTGAGCATATGTCATTTCGTGCAAATATGCCTGATCCCATTGCAGTGCCGCGCTATCAACATCTTGAGTAAGTGTAGTCGCCAAACTTAATGCACCAGTGACAGGATCAATAAAAAATATTTCACACTTCTGATGTGTAAAAGCTATAATGTATTTTTCATCATCTGAAAAAACAAAAGGTATTAACCTTATTTGCTGCCTTATTGACGTATCTTCTGTTACAGCAGTAAAGTCATGTAAGGCTTGAAACCCACCACGTTTAGCAACACCACCTTCAGTTCTTATAAAGAAGTTTTTAACACTCTGAGCAGAGGAGTTGTAAATAGCAGAATCCGTCCTTGAAACCAAAGACGGACTAATCTCTCCATACTGAAAGTTTGTAATCGGTATTCGTGCTTTTTGCATTAGCTGCGCCTATTTGTGATAAACCTCGATGTTGTAACTTTTCTTGTTGTTTGCTGTTGAGAGTCAATAGACCTAGCTTTCGCAAGAAACCTTACATATTGCTGATCCATCAAAACAGCCAAGCTTTGATCTCTAATTAAAGCGGTGGCAAATACAGTTGCCATTGCATATTCTACGCATATAGAAAAATAAGAAGGCCAATCAACCTCACTAGCTCTATAAGTAAAGTCTACTATTAATTCATCTGTTGGAGAAGCATCACAGAATATCTTATTTCCATAAATATTATACTCTATTTGTAAATCTCTTACAGTTACAGCGTGAACAAATAGATATTCGGGAAGTTGATATGCCGCTTCAAACCTTCCAGTAGGAGCGTCAGTTAATCTATTTAGTACAGCTTGGTTAGTTGAGAATCTCCATCTAGTAGATGTAAGATTAGTTCTTGCAATATCTTCATACATATTACCTGCAATTAATGCTTCAGTAGTGTCATCATCAAAAGAAGTAATAGGCTCTGCACCAACTAGGATGAGAGCACGACTGCATATATCAATTGCACTATTTGCAGGAGAACTACTTGCCATAATATATCCCAATTAAAGTGGGGGCCGAAGCCCCCAACTATTTAGTCACCATCAGTTTCCGCAACAGCAGTACCATCAGATATATCTACAACTGAACCAGTATTAGAAAGAACAGTACAGAAGTTAGTTGTTGGAACGTTTGTATCGCAAACAATAACCAAGTCACGAACAGCAAGCATATTAGCTGCGCTGTTAAAGTAACCCTCTGTGTTTACAGTAGCAATCGCATCCGCAGATGTATACATCCACAAACTACCATTTGAGTCGCCACCGATACGAGCAAGACCACTTGCACTATAAGCCATTTTAGATCCTCCTCTTAGTTATTGTCTAGGACTTCGTAGATACCGTTATCATCGATAGCTACTGATCCCATTGACATCATTGATGTTGCTAAGTGAGATACTTTCTCAGCAACATAGTTTACTTCAGTTTGAACGTCAGAGTTCACACCGATACCTACAGCAGTCGTATGGTAAGCAAAGTTCTTGCCACCTGCTACAGCAGACGTTGAGAAGATCTTGAAACCCAAGAACTCTTTCATTGTCATACCACCTGCAAATGGTAAGTTTTGAGGACCAACAAAGTCTGACGAGGCAAACTCAGTGATTGCAAACAAATCAGCATAACCTGCTGGGGACATCGCAAGATAACGCTGTCCGTCTTCTGGAACATCTGCCGTACCCATTGTTTCAAACAATGATAGAAGATCTACTTTAGCAAGAGCAGAACCAGTATCATGTATTTGAGTAGAGTTAGCACCTGCATCCATAGCAGCAATGATTAGCTCATCTGTTTTTCTACCAAGAGCAGCAGCAGCAGATTGCGCTACAGCTTGTCGCTCGTTGATATTTGTTTTCAACTCATCAAGCTTATCGATGTATTCAGCAGCGTAAAAGTCGCTCATTGTTACTTCAACATTGGTATGTGCAAGCTCCATTGGAGTTACATTACCATTGCGTGATTTAGTTGTCGCTGATCCAGTGCCTATTTTCTGGAATCGTGCAGTTGATCCTGACACATTTGTAGAGCGAATAGTGTTCCGTAGCTTGGAACCCATACGCTGATACGCCATGTGAACTTCAGTTTCAAACTGCTTTATAAAGGCTTGGTCTATTGTATTAGCCATTTTACAGTCCTTAATTGAGTTTCCGATTGCTACGAGTATCCACGTTTACACGTCAGTTCGGGTATCCATAAGGGCCGATCAGTGCACTAAGGGTCGTAATAATTTATTATAAACATCATCTTGTTCAGAATTGCAACGCACAAATTCAACAAATCTATTATCATTGCTTATTTCAATAGGCTCAAATCCAAGCCAACATGCCCAATTTAGCATGTGTTCGTTCTTAGAAAGTATGGTCATGGTAATAATTGGGTGCAGTTTATCAAACATATTTAACAAAGCTTTAGACATCTTGGCTGTTAAAATAACATTATGCTCTAAGCTATTTGCAAATATAGTAAACATTTGCGGAGACTCTTCTAAGAAAGAAAGGCCTCCTACAAAAACTATATTACCATATTTATTCCTGCAAACGTAAGACTCTGTATCATTAAATATTTCAGAAAGAGCTTGATTTACAGAATCATATCCAAAGTCTTTGATCTCTAGTTTGTTAGAAAAGTGCATAATATGTTCAAATTCTTCTACATGATAATCTAGCATTGGGGTAAGGTAAGCCCTACCCCTTTTAATTATTTGCTTTTCACTATCTATAGAGTTTTTGGAAACCATCATTTACTTCTTGTATGAAATCATTATTTCTTCGGGCAGGATGCCAGTATCTTTCATCTTGCATCATCTCCCTTAAACCCTGTTCTGTAATCTTTCCAGATGGAGTGCTGTCACTACCCATAGATGGGGACTGTAGTTTCTCCATAACAAACTCAAGAGTCATAAGCCCTTCAGCAGTTTCAGCTAATCTTTCAATAGATTCCATATGTTCTTCTGGGAAGAACTGCTTAGAAAATAAAGCAGCAGCCTCTATTCTAGCATTAGCGTTATCACCAAGTTTTTCTATCTCAGCATCAGTGTCTATCATTTCTCCCTGAGTTGCTTGCATTACTTTCTCAATGCCTTCTTCAAACTCAGACTGACTAAAGCCATAAGTAAATGCGTGATCTGACCACCATTTTAGAACCTCACTATCAATAGCACTTTCTTCATCTATAAAATCGGGAAGTAAATAATCTCCTGCGCTATCAGGTCTATCCTTAAAGCTTTCAGTTTCTATTTCTTTTAAAACCTGAGATCGAATATCTTCGTCTTTAGTGCCTAACTTAGACTCAAGCTCCTTATAAGCCTTGGCTAGATCCTCACCAGACTTATATTTTTCTGGCAACCATTCTGGTCTATTATCTGTTTTAGTTTCTACATCTTCGGCTACTACAAAATCTCTTTGATCTTGAGGTGGTAGTTCTGTTGTCGATTCTGCTTCTTGAACTTCTTCATTCATTGTTCTTTACCTTATGTGATCTTTGGACATGACGTTCTATTAAGCCAACTAAATAACGTTGACCCTCTAAATGGCGCAACTCATCAGTAGAAATATTAGGACCACTAACCATTTCTATAGTTATACTACGCAAGTATTTAAGAATTTCTTGACCAGTAGGTTGAGAAAACAAAGAGCCAAAGTTAAGGCTTATTTTATCTTCTTCTGCTTTCTTTCTTGCTATTCCGTCTAAACCAATGTGACTATTCTGCGGCAATAGGTGGCCCTGCTAATTGTTGCTGTTGCTGCATCTGTTGCATTTGCTGCATCATTGCAACTATCTCTCTACGCTCATCTGCATCACGAATCAACCCATCAGGTACACCAAACTTTTTAGCTAAGTGAATAGCAGTCTCTTCTGAGTTAATTAATAAGTTAGTTGTGTCAGGACCAAAGTAAGCATTAACAAGCTCTAGAAATCTAGAGACAGAGGTAATGTCTTGATTCGATTGAGCTTGCGCTAGAGGTGAAGAAGATCTTATTTTTACCTCTCGACCATTAACAGTAGGCATTTCTATACGCCCCTGTTTCTTGAGAATATAAATTACCCTCTGTAAAACAGGCTGCACTAACTCAGCTTGCAGTCTACCAAATGCTGATCCTATCCTGCGTGATAAATCTGCCATACGTTCAGCAACTTCTGTAGCAGATGCAGGAGTTCTATCCGGATTTCCTAGCATATCATTGTATAGTGCGCGTTTTATATTTAAGCGCATATCGCTTAAAACTATATCTGCAACATCAAATCTTCCTGCCGATTGGATTGGCTGCAACCCACCCGATTGAGGTGACTTTGGTATTATCGTGCCAGGGACTAAATTGATAGTATCTGGGTTAATAATGCCATCATCATCCATTTGGTAAATGCCAGAGATAGCCATCTGTGCATTTTCTAATATTAACTGAATGGTAAGATTAGTAGTCTTGATAGCAGATAAAGCATTAATCAATGGACCTCTGCCGTACACTTCTCCTGCACACTTAGACCATCTAAAACAAACGTAAGGATTAGAACCCACACCCTTAAACTGCTGTTCTTTAATATAAGTCTTAGTAGACATATCTATTACATAAAGAAGGTATGCTTCCTCATTTCGTTTACTGTAATCTTTGCAAAGAATCTCTAGTAAAGTACACTTACCTTCTGGGTCTCTTTGCGCTCGTTGCTGTACTTTAGGATCAAGCTTTGCATCAGGATACAAAATTATTATCTCAGAGTTTCTGATACCTTTTCTTTCTCTAAATACATGATCTATCTTATCATCAGGACCAGTGTCTAAAACAACATGCGGTAATGGTATTGCAGAAAATGTAACAGGGTTTATTGCATCACCCTCATCTACACATAGTACACCAGTACCTACTGCTAGATCCATGAAAGCTTCATGTACTTCCTGAGAGAAGTTTGAGTTCTGTAGTATTTCAAATACATACTCAGTAATCTCATCAAGATCATTGTCTACAAAGTCACGCTCTTCTTTTGGTATCTCAGATCCTGCAATTAAATCTGCCCAACGCGCAAAGTTTGGAACTAATCCCGATTGAAGCCTCGAAGCAAACTCTTGAACGCCAACCACCGCTGTTTCGTCAAAGATCTTATCATCTCTACGTTGACCTGCTGTTTCGTAATAAAAAGACTCACGTTGCGGTAGAGCATACTCATAACATTCTTCAAAGAGGTCAACAAAGTTTTGCCTATGTGCTTTAGCTTTTTCATATCGTTCTAACTTCTGTTTTGGATCTTGCATTATAAAAACCTACTATAGTATCCAATTCCACCAGTGGAACCAGTAATTAAAGATCTACGACCTGCGCCTTTGCGCTTTCCACTTCCTGCTTGCCTAGTTTGTATATTTAAATCTCTTTCAGTACCAGATAAAACTCTTTTTCCTGCGCCAATGTCTTGAGACCTCTCAAGTCTACGCCTTAATAAAGACTGTTTTGTTCTTGCTCTTTTAATTCTTTGTCTTCTTAGTTCTTCTTGGGCTAATTTTTCTTGCTCAGATATTGCTTCTTCTACTGGCTTCTCATAAATAGAAGCAGGAGTTACTGAAGTAGTCCCTATAGAACTACCTTCTGAGGTAGTAACATCGGCTACTGATTCAATTAGATCAGCCTCAGGCTCAGATTCTTTTGCAGTTTCTTCAGCTTCTTCTGCTTCTGCTTCTTCAGCGGCTTTCTTTGCTGCTTCTATTGCAGCTAGTCTTGCCTTTTCTTTTTCTCTTCTTTTTCTATTTTTTTTAAAGTTCTTACGGGCAGTTTCCGCTGCATTTTCTTTAGAATTTTCCTTCTGGAAGTCACTACTAGAAACAGAAGGTGGCCCATAGTTAGGATATTTCTTAGTATTAATTCCTAATTTCTCTTTAACCTTATCAAATAAACTTGCCATTTTACTTTTCCCTAAACACCAATACCTATTGGTAAACACAATTCAAAACAAATTTCAACGCACAAGTGACCAAACGCTAGGCTTGTTTGCCACACTTTTAGGTTTCCTGTTAAATATATCATAGTCTTTTCTAGCTTGAACTACCTGAGAAGGTTTCTGATTTGACATCAAAGCACGTCCTTCCCCTGCACCCAACAACAAATATTGTAACGCATCGTGTATGTGAGAGTACATATTCTTATCAGGTTTGTCTGCGTACCTCTCACCACTTACTTCCATACGCTTGTAAGCATAGCCACCTTCAAAACCCTTGATAAGTTGTTGGCATCTTCTGTCCATCAAAAACGCAGGTTTACCCTCAACCATCTTGTTAAGTTGCTGCGCCACTGATTCCAAGCGGAGATCCACCGAATTACTCGGGGCGGGAAAAGCACGTAGACCTGCACCTCTAAGTATGTGGAAAGGGGTAGATTCGTCCGTCTGAGCCCTAAAATCACCTGCTGGATCACCATATATATAGACATCGGAAGCTT
>CERP01014206.1_pt1 | contig 31947 bp, 5 predicted proteins | sample 530801 | NCBI WGS metagenome assembly CERP01 (sample SAMEA2620991, study PRJEB7988) | marine metagenome | biome: marine biome (ENVO:00000447); feature: surface water layer (ENVO:00002042); material: "saline water (ENVO:00002010), including plankton (ENVO:xxxxxxxx)" | depth 5 m | reverse complement strand
TACCAACATAAGTAGTTGCACCTGGTGCTTGATACTGTCTCATTTCTATAACCTTAACTATAGCCTGAAGTGAATCTTCTATTTCACTCATTGCCTCAAAGTTCTCAGCCATTGTACTAAACTTAATCATACTTTTGACCATGTCTTTTTCAAGCTGACCTGTTGTAGGTTTGTTTCTCAATGATGCAAACTGTGCCTCTAGCTGTGCTCTTTTCTTTTCAAATACATTTAGAGTTATTTTCCCATCTTTTCTTTCTTGTCTAAGTACATCCATTTCATTCTGTACCTGCTCCAAAGCACCATCAACTCCTGCTGAACCAGTATAGTAAACAGGTAAAGTATCTATTAGGTTTCCATCATTATCTACCTGAACAATTCTTTGTGTTGACGTTGTTGTAAAAAACTGTCTAACACTTCTTACCATTCTTGGGAAAAGCTTTGTAAATATTGGTGGTCTTTCTGTAAGATCTCTAACTAAATTGTTTCTTATAATTGGAACTTTACCCAGCATCTTATTTCTCACTGATTTAGGTAATGTATCCAACATAGACTCATAATCATTTACAAATATTTCATAAAAGTTTTTTCTGGCTTGCCCTAATGCATCCTTAGGATTCATTATGTCATCATACTTTTTATTGAGTAAAGAAACTTCTTTCCCTTTACTATCTATATATGAATCTTTTATTTCTACATAATCAGGTCTTACAGAAGGATATGATTGGTTCTCTATTATAATCCCTGTAGGATCTTTTAGATCATCCTTATACATTTTTGTATATGGTTGTTCTTGATAATATTTTCTTCTAAATGATTCATATGCTAGTTTAGAAACACCTGATTTTTTTACCCAGTTGCCTCCTTCACCATTAGACCAAGGTTGAAAGTATTCAAACTTTGCTCTTATCTTAATAAAATCATCTGTATACTTATGATACTTACCAGAACGGAGTTGTCCATCCTCATAAACTTCTGCATTCATAAACTCTCCAAATGCTTTTCTTTTAAGATAGAGTTGTTTGTTCCAGTCTAGATCTTTTTGTTTAGCATTAACTAAAGAATATACAGGTCTATATTTAATTGGCTTACCATTAATATCATATAACTCATCTCTTAAAGCAGTCTTTTGTGAATAGTATTCCTGCCCTATTCTTTGTACATACAATCCTGTAAAGTTACCCTCCTTATCAAACTCTAACATAAAGTCATACAGCTTTTGTAAATCTGTTTCTGTATCAAAGGAAAGCACTGCTGCACCTGCTTCTCTAAGTCTTTTTTCTCTAAGCTTAACTTTATCTAAAAATTCAATTCTTTTAATCTTAAATAGTGTATCCATAGAACTTAAAAGAAAATCAGCTGATGTAGCTAAATCTTTTGAATAGAGTTCTGCTCCATCAATATCTGGAACCATCTTAAGTATATCTTCTATATCATCAACAGTAAATGTCTTTCCACTATGTGACTGTAGTATGTTATTTTTATCTTGGCTCATCCCATCTTGAGACAATTGTAAAGTCAAATCATGAACATAATTAAGGATAGCTTGATTTACTATACCTTCTCCTTGTCCGTTTCCTTTTATTGTTGGTGCACCTAATAGCTTTACAAGTTCAATATTGATCTGACCTATCAAAGATCTTTGTGTTGCATTAATATCAGTATTGTTTTCAATCAAATAAAGCCCATCAAATGTGGTTAAGAACTTGTTAAAGTTCATTACATACCTAATATAATTTGGATCTTCAGCAACATTCTTTGGATCAACAACATAAGCAGAAAACTTTTTCATTTCAGTTAATGAGTCCCTAAGTATTTTAGTATATGCAACAGACTGAGCCACAGGACCTTCTGCCTTAGCAACATTAATATATGCTAATGTATTGGCAATTGTTTCTTTATGATCTTCCTTAGACCTATCACTAAATATATTTGCTTCAGTCATTTCCCTAACTCTAGCTTCATCTACTAAAGCCTCATAGTAATTATCTAATGCTACACTAATAGTGCTTTCTGCAGGATATAATGATGGATCTACTTGCTCAGCCAGAGTTTCTATTTCAGAATCCATTCTATCTACATCATAAAGTCCTTCTTCTAAATCTTTAGATAATTTATTTACTTCATCATCTGATACAGTATATGCAGCATATGGTATTACAGAATCTACGTGATTATCATTTTGAAATTGAGGATGAGATATATGACCATGGAATTGTAATGCTTTACCTTTATAGCTTAATATTAAACTTTGTACAGCATTATCTCCATAAACAATATCATATCCTTGATTTTGTGCCATTCTTCTAACCAAGCCCACCTCTACCTGATCTTGAACTGATAAGGTTAATTTATCATCCTTTAATAAGTTTCCTTCTTCTAAATCAATTTTATCTTGATAGTATGGACTTTTCTCTAGGTCTTGTTTTAATACACCTTTAATCCAGGACTTTGGATTTTTGGTCATCACATTGGCCTCATTGATTTGTAACTTTAATATTTTAAAATGACCAACTCTATTTAATATAAGTACATCAGCAATACCCGCTGTGTCAGATAATTGATCATAGAATACTACATTTGTTAGCATTCTATCAGTTTCGTTCATTGTAGTATGTAATTCTTCTACTAGATTATTGAATGCTTTTTGAGCAAACTCAGGTGTTAAACCTACAAGTTTATCTTGAATACTTTCAAATGATTCATCAATTGCAATTGCATCCAACATTAGACTAACATCTTGTTTAACTTCAATTGTCTTTTGAGAATCTTTCTTTCTACCAACAACATCTGAAACTGACTTAACTTGTTTTCTGTTTGTTAGGTTGTAAAATTTACCATCTTTCTTATTTAAAATAACTAGTGGATCACTATTTTGTATAGCTACTTCAGGGCCTGCACTAACAGATAATGAATCAGCTTCTTGTTTTGAAGCATTTACTTTATGTGTTAGCCTATCAATAATACGTTTTTGTAATTCATTTGATTTTCCCTTTACTCCATTTACCACCTTTTGTTTTCTAGGAGATAAATTATATTTTACTTTACCGTTAGTTTGTGATGTATCTATATTAAATACTATACCTGTTGTATTTAATAATTTAGCAATATCAGATAAGCTAGCTCGTTCAGATATATTATCTATATTGATAGTTCTACCGGTAATTACTTCATTTAAATTTTTAATTATTTTTGATAACCACTCTAATAATTCACGGATCTTATCCATAAAACTTTGTGGTGGAGTTTCCTCATACTCATTATTATAATGTCTAGATAGTGCTTGGGTAATTAATTCCATCTCTCTGTCTACCGCACTAACATTTCTTTTGCTATTATAAGCATCATCTATTTGTTGTTTCATAACAGGAAATGCTTTACCTGCTTCTGATAATAAACCTTCAAATAATTTTATATTGCTTACTCTTACTGCTTCTACAAATGGGTGTAGTACTTCTTCTATTGCTATCTCATCGGTAACTCTACCTTTTATAAGAACAACATTATTTTCTACATAGAATGAATTAATTTGATCAAAAGGAACTTTTGACTTTCTCCACTGTGGTATGTTTTCATAAAGTGCCTTTGCTTCACTTACTGATTTCAAAGAGACATTCAATCCAGGAATCAGCTTCATTAGATGCATGACTACATGCCTTGTTCTAGGCTTATCCCAAGCTCTTGATGACTCAAGCATATCTATTGGGCTAAACATAGTACTGTCTATACTTACAGCATATGTCTTTGGTGTTTTAGAAATAAGTACTGACTCTGCTGGAATATTATTTATATCTAAATATCTTTCTAATCTTTTTCTATTTGCTTCAACTAATTCATTGCTTGGTTGTAAAGTATCTCTGTCAGTATTATTTATAAAATACTTACCTTGAAAGCTATGTATAATACTAAGCCTTCTTAAGTTGTTTAGTAATGATTTACCAAAATCTAATTGCTTTAAGTTATAAAGTGTTTGTTTATTAGTAATAAATTCTACTGCTTCTGCAACAGTAGGTACTGTATCAGTTTTTGTAAATTCTTGATACTGATCAATTACATTTCCTGTAGCTGCATCCGTACCATACTCTTGTTTTAAAGACTGGTATTCTGCTGTATTTTTGTTATGACATTTACTCATTGCTTTCTATTAAATTCCTAATATACATTTCTTTATATAATCCTCAAAATCCTCTTCTGAATTGAACTTAGTTTTTGAACTATTATAAAAGTCCACCATAGCTTCAAGAGAATCTAAATTATTATTTTCTAATATATCTCTTTGAGCAACTATATCTCCCCCAACACCACGCACTGTAAAGATACTATTATAAAATGAACTAATGACAGGATATTTATCACTAATCTCAGCATCAAACTCTAAAGTCAATTGTTGTTTCTTTTCAGTTAACTTAGGCATATCTTCTTGTGAATCTATAATACCTTGTGCCTCATTTTCAACATTCAGTTCAGCTCTAGTTTGATTATTAATTTCAGATAATACTACACTGCTAACATTCATTCCTTGGGCTAGCGTATTAAATAAGTCTGCACCTGTTTGTTTAGCATTTTCTTTTCTTTCATTTTTACTTAACTTCTTATTGTCTTCTGCAATTTGATCTACAGTTCTACCATCTCTTTCTCCCACTGGATTTCTTTTTGCATATTCTAGTGCAAATTTATTTGCTGATTCCTCAGCAGTTTGATTTGCTAAAGAACCTTCTTTAGTTTTTAACCATGCTGAAACTAAATTGCTTATGTTAGATTCAATAGGCTTTGCAACTTTATTGTTTTGTTTTTTCAAGCCTAACATATCTTCTAATGCATTTGTATCAGCAATATTAATAGCATTTTTTGTATTTTCTGCAGTGAAGTTAATCTCATTGTCAGTTGCTTCAATTGTTGCATTCTCATTTGCTAATGCTTGATTTTGTGGTGAATTTACAGGAGGTGCCATTTGCTCTACTGTCATTGCACCAAATGATTCTGCACCATAAGCACTTTTCATTTCACCTTTATTCTTGATGTTGTCTCTATTCTCTAAAGTAGTGGGTCTTTCCCCAAACATAAAGCCAATACCATTTTGATAATAAGAACCTTCTAATTGGCTTTGAATATAACTTGCCTTATTCTTATCTATATTACCTAGTGCATATAGCTGGCTAAAACCAGTTATAGCATCTGCAAAATTTATGTATCTTGGTAATGCATTTACATCCTCATCTTTCTCTAGAGTATAAATTACATTACCTTCTTTTGATGTATAACGTGATTTTGAATCCAAAGGATCATTAACCATAACGGTTTTAACTTTTGAGTTAGATGATGCAGATTTAAAATAACCATTCTCAAAATAATCAACTAAGTCATCACGCTCAGCACCAAATGTTTCTAACCAACCTTCATTAGTTAGAAAAACATTATTGACATTATTAATTTGTTGTAAGTATTCATCCATAACAAATGGAGAAATAGCATCTAACAAACTTCCCTTAGCTGCCTGTAACGCATCTTTAACCATTATATAGTTGACTATAGTCATGGCATCTTTTCTTAAAAGAGGGTTACCATAAAGTTTAGTAAATGACGTTTGTAAATCAACCTTTTGTTCTTTATCTAACCCTCTCCATGTGTTAGCTTGTAATAAATTCATACCCGTCATGTTTGTTTCTGCAAACATAGGTACCATAGTAACAAAGCTTTCTAAGAAGAAGTTTCCTTTATCTGCTTGACTCAATCTATTAACTGCATCAAATATTGAATTCTCAAATTGATTAGGATATAGTAATTGATTTGTAAGCGTTGCACCATCTTTTACTTTAGACTCCTTAGTCTTTTGTCTATAAGCTTGTATAGTAAAGAAAGAAAGCATATCTCTTTTTACTTTCTGTTGATCTTCTACAGTAAACGTTTTTTTATTAGTGCTTAAATTTCTAGAGATCTGCTTATATATTTTATTAAATGCCGGAGTACCTGAAATAAATGTAGCAGGAATTAAATTAAAAGCAATTTCATTAAATACATCTATATTTGACTTAACCCAACTACTTTCTAGTATAGGACTAATATCTATCATTGGTTCCTTCGTACCTGGTAATACACCTATATCTCTAAAGTCATCAACTCTTTTTTGTATATCACTAAAGTTAGATCCAATACCACGGCCAGACATAGAAGTTATAGAAGCCATTTTACCAGTAAAACTTGATATAGTATTTAAATTACTTATGACAAGCAATATAGATTTTTGTTCTTGTTTAGTAAGGTCTTCTCCTTTTACAGCTTTTTCTATTGTTTCTAATCCAACCGCTGCATTAGCTTTAACATCCTTTAAACCTTTAAGTTGTTGTTTTACTAATGTTGTAAAGCTTGCATCAAACTTATCTACTTTGTTATTAGCTTCTGCAAATAAGTCTCTAACTAATTTACCATTTAGTAATAAAACAGCATCAGTTAAAGGTACACCTAAGGCAACTGCATTTACTGCAAGACCAACTGCAGATGGATGCATTCCTAATTTAGCAACATAGTTTTCTTTTGAGTTATCTGTAAGCATTGTTATTATAGAAGATATCTCATCTTGAATTCTTTTGCCATAAGTGTTTAGCTTTGTACCAAAACTATCATATATTTCTCCTCTTAGTTTGAACCCTAAACCTCCTACACTAATTTCATACTCACCTAATAAACTTAAATATAAGTTTGGTGATACAGCTTTACCAATAGCAGCTCCTTTGTTTACTTCAAAGGATACTATTTTGCCTGTAATACTATCAACATCAATGTTTTCATTATCTAATCTAGCTACATAATCTGGTGCAACCCTCTTTAATTCTTCATAAGCTTCTTTTACAGCAACCAAAGAAGCTGGTGTAACTGATATTTCTTTTACAGCCTCATTACCCATTAATGCATATTTATAATCTAAAACATCATTGTCTAAAGGTGCTTGATATGGTTCACCATTTTTATTTACATAATCTTGATACTGTGATTTTGTAATTGGAAGCCCCAATCTTGAGGCAGCCTTTATTGCTCTATCTGAAAAATCAGAGTCTATAAGTTCAGCATCAGTAAATGAATCCTCTAACTTACTACCTTGATCATTAAAAGAAGCTGCAGCCTGTGAATATATTGTATCCTTATTTACAGCTTGATTTATATATCTTACATAATCTGCATATTCTCTACCGGGTGTCTTACCATAAGCATAAAAAGTCTTATCATTTTTATCATAATAAGATTCTTTTATTTGTACGTATGCTGTATCTATATCAAAGTCTGCTCCTGATATCTCAATAAGTTCAGCAGGGAACATTGCAGAAGACCCATAGTATGCAGGCATAAAATCTACAAGCTTTACATTCATAGAAGAATGATTATCTTGTGAAGGTATACGTACAGCAAACATTTTACCTATAGAATCCGGTATAGCAACATTAGATTTTTTTTGTAATTGATTATATATATCAGCACTGTGAGCAGCAAAGACTCCTTCACTATAGTATTGTCCAGTAGGTTTTCCATTCTGATCATACTCAACCAATTGATATCTTAATCTATCTCTTACTAAAATTCCTTTTCCATTAGATGGGAACTTAAAGTCAGCACCTAGGCTATCTACTTCAAGATTTAAAACAGTTTCACCTTCTGGTACACTACCTCTTATAACTTCATTTCTACCTAACCTGCCGTTATCCTCCATACTAAAGACACGTCTAAGTACAGTAAAACCTTTGTCTGATACTAAAGCTAAACCGTGGCCAGGTATTTTCTCTTGGAATACACCTTGACTAAAGTAACTCATAAATAATTGTTCAGCTTTAGCAATACTAATAGGATTGTTTATATTGTATTTTACTTCACCAGTTGTAGGATCAACAGTAAAAAACTCCATAAGATTTGTGCTAGCCTTAGATGCTTTTAATGAGTTTATTGCATACTTTAAAAAGACTTGTAGGTTAGGCGTAATAGTATCTTTCTGCTTTCCTAATGAAAACTCAGACATCAAACCTTCAAAAGTATATATAAGATTTCTTTTGTCTTTAAACTTTAGTACAATCCTTCTACTTAATGTCTCATTATACAGCCTTCTTACATCACCAATATTTTTAACATCAGGCATTCCTTTTATTTGTACAGGAGTGCTATCTATCTGTTCAGATGTAGCCAAAGCTTTTATTTGAGATTGCTCTGTTATTATATCTTTATTAGTTTTTGTTTTTACTTGCTCTCTAAAATACCTTGCATCTAATTGTATTGATGGTTCTATTATATCATTCCCTAATGATTGTACATTAGTCTTTAACATTTTAAAAGCACTCTTTGGTCCAGCAAAAGTAATATCACCTAAGTCTCTTTCCATTGCTTCCATGTTTAATCTTAATCTATTTAGATCAGGATTATTTTTTGTAAGATCCTCTGTTAAAGCAATAGCAGAAAACTTTACATAAGTCTTACCATCAAAGTAAACGTACTTCTTAGAGTTTAGCATTTGATTAGTTTTAGCTAAACCTTGAGGTCCATATAACTCTTCTGCAGTAAGAGGTGTGCCGTCTTCAATTTTGTCCAATGCTAGTGCTCCAGCTCTTGTTAAATTTCCTAATGAAGATTGTGCATGTCTATGAAACTTGAGTGTTGTAAATACTTGTGCATCTGCACTATCTATTGACTGACCACTGAACTCAGAAAATATTGTTGGCTCATTTAAAATTATAGCATTTATATTTTCAGTACTTTCAAATACACCAAATTCAGGGTTAGCTACTGGAGAATATATGCTGTCTCCAGCTGCATTCTGTCCTTTAGCTCTTTTAATTTGCTTTATAGAATCTTCAAGTATTACAGCTTGATCACCTAATAATAATTCATTTAATGATTTAGTGTTTAAATAATCATTTAAGAATATTTGTTTTAAGTTATGAGTTTTATTAGCTGTTAAGTTAAGTTTTCTAGATGCTGCTCTTGCCTTTTCTTGTGCTACAGATCCTTCAACTCCATCCAATAAACCTTTCTCTAAAAGTCTAGATACTTTACTGTCTACTTCTAAAGTGTTGACCATCTCTATAAAAGATTCAAACTTTTTATCAAGCTGAGCTTCTATTATTGTGTTTATACTCTGACTGCCTAAAGCTTCTTTAACTGCCTTATCAAAAGAAGGTGGGTTTTCTTGTATGGCAGATAGCTCTAGTGAATCTTTTAGCTCTTGAGAAATTAAATCTTTTGTATTAAACATAAGATTCATTCTCATCAAACCATTTTGATCTGGAACATTGTAACCTTCTATTGCTTTTGGGATCTGTATTACATCACCTGTCTTAGTAGTAATTTCTTGAAAAGGTAAATTTCCTTCTTCACTATTTTCTCTGACAATTCTATTATACTCATTCTCTACAAAATCAGATATATGACCTAAGTAGTCAGGAGATATTCTTAAACCTTCATCCACTGCTTTTACAATAGGTAATAATATTTGATCATTTGTATTAGAAGATTCCATTATTCTAATTAAGATTGGTGCTACTGCAGCAGAATCCATTTTAGTTTTTAAACTGTTACTCCTAGAGTTGTAATCAAACAAGTAATTGTTTATAATAGATGTAGTAAGTTGCTTAGGTGTAAAACTACCATACTCTGTTGTACCTATAACACCATCTTGATATGAATCTAGATTAGCACTTCTATCTAATGTCTTAACTTCTTTTAAACCAGACAACCTTAAAATTTGTAGCTGGTTAGCTTCTGACATGTTTAAGAATTCTTCACTATTTAATAGATAATTATTTTCTAAAAACTTATCTGATTCTAATCTGTTTATCTCAGCCTCTTTATTTAGATTATAAACTTTTTCTAAATGAAATGTAGGCTTCTGATGTGCATTGACTAAATCACCATTTACATTTTTAAATACTGACAAACCAACTGTCTCATCAAGCATTGCATTGCTAACAGCTAATTTTTTTAATCTTGCAATTGCCCCATCATTTTCTGAATTAAATAAATCTCCATCCTCTTTAATAATATCTTGCAACCAAAACATGTCTGCTGCTAGAATAGGTTTCACTTCATTATTAAATTGAAGTATAGATTCTTGATTGCTAGTTTTTGTTTGGTTTGAGGCAGACAATATACTGTACTTAACATACAACGGACTTAACTTAATACCCACACCTTCAAATAAATCTTGTGCTAATTTTTTAGATATGTTATCTAAAGCAACATCCTTATATCCTTCTGGTTGGATTAGCTCATCATAAATAGCATTAACTGATCTTGTAGCAGCTTTTTTCTTGTCTTTATTTATTTTCCAATCTAAAGACTTAGTTGTATAAGCTTGACCCCACAGTTCATTTTGAGTATGTGTGTCATCTCTCTCAGCTGCTGAAAAAGATATTACTTCATTACTATTGTCTTGCTGTAAGAATATCCAATTTACTTTATAGTTAGTAAACCCTTTTGTAATTTGATTAAATAACAAAGGATTTTTAATTTCCTGAGGTAGTTGTATATCAGCTATCTCAGATACATCATGATAATTTATTCCTATATCATTAAATATACTTTCTACTGCAGCTTTAGTATTAGGGTTATTACCACTAAATGTATACATGCGTTGTAGTATCTTTAAAGGATCTGTTTCATTCTTAACAGATTTGATTATACCGTTGTAAGTCTTAAAAGAGTTTATTGGTATAACTAATTTCTCTCCGCTTTCTAATTGCTCATTACCAAATGCATCTGTGTAAGGCATTGTTATAGTAGAAAGGTATTGTCTTATGTATGTTGGTAAAGATGCCAGACCTCCACTCATATATGCTTCCTTACCAAACTGAGTTACATTTCTTAATCCCTCATTGTTTTCATACTCATCAATATTGTTATCAATGATTTGTTGTTGTACATCTATAAGTTCTAAAACTTCAAATACAGCTTTGTATACTGGGCTATCTTCAATCTTTTCTGATGCATTAAATGTAAGTGCATCATGTATTCTTTCAAGTTGCTCAATGGCAGCTATATTAGAAGCTTCTTGAGAAGAATTATACTTACTATTAATTGGGTTTGTTACGTTATATAGCCAAGCAAAATCCTCTAGTACATCTTCAAATATATCTGCATTACTTATTTCTGGATCTATGTTTTCAGTTTTTCTACTAACATAACTAGCAGCCATACTACTAATTAAATTATTAGCAATGTTACTATCTAAATATAAATAACCTTTGCTACCATTAACTTGCAAACCTTCATATGGTAATATAGCATTAGCTATAATTACTTGTGGGCTTGGGTCTAATGTAAAATCATTAGCAACTACTGATGCTTGTGCATATTTGGCAGAATCAATATTCTCAAATAATGTTTGCAGTTTATTTTTATTGTATGTACTAAATAATGATTTAAACCATTCTATTATTCTTGTAAAGAATGATTTAACTTCTGCATCTATTTTTGTTTCTTTAGGATTAGTTTTAAATATTTCAAACTGATCCGCCATGTACTCTTCATAGTATCTGTTTTCTAATTCTATATCAGACATGTTAGCATAAGTGTCTGCAGAATTTCTGAACTTCTTCAGTTCAGTTGAAATTGATTTGCCTTCTGACCTAAGTGATTCTCTCTTTTGTTTCTTAGCAAAAGACAATAAACTTTTTTGTTCTTGTGGTGTAAGTAGCATTCTATATACACCATGAAAAGCTTCATGATATCTAAAAGGATTAGATGCTCCAGTATATAATGTACCACTTGCTCTCAACCCTCCACTTACAGAAGATAGATCTAAAGCAAATGCTCCAACTCTAACTCCACCAGCTTTCATGTTATTGCCTAGTAATTCAATATCAGCTATATTAATAAATGAAGGCAAGTTTGTTCTAGCCCACTCAGTAAATATATTGATGTCTTCTACATCTCTTTTTGATAACCTAGGAGATAGAATTTTGTTAGCTGGACCAATTAAGTCTTCTCTTTGCTTTAATAAGTCTTGATATATTTTATCTTTTCTTAATGCTCTTACCTTTTTCTTTTCACCTACTTGTTCAGATATTTCTGATTCTCTTTCAGCTATCTGATTATTTATTGCATCTATAGGAGTTTGTGCAATCAGAGTAAGGTCAATATCATTTTTTTGATCTTCAGTAACTGTAGCTTGTAATAGATCTTCAATCTCTTGACTCTTAGCTTGACGTATTGCTCTTTCTCTTTGTGAAAGCTGTTGACCTGTTTTAATTTTATCAGCAATAGATTGTATTACTTTAGTTTCTACTACACCATTATTAGTAAATTCTAAGAATGCTTCACTAGATATAACATCATCTTCAGACTTGTCATATGCTTTTTCAACATTTTCTTGACTTATCTTATCACCAAGATTAGTAATTGCTCTGGCTCTTGCTCTAGCAGGATCCTCTCTTCTTTCTTCAGTATCTTCTACTCTTTTTAATTTATCTGGCTCAAGTTCTGTTCTAGGTCTAGCTAAAAATATACCTTTATCTTTTGTAGCTTGTATAGCACTAGCACTTGCCTCAACGTTAATATACTGACCTGTTCTAATTTCTGGACCCAGCTTAGTAACTAAGTCTTCCATTAACATATCTACAGAAGCATCTAATGGTATTGACTTTCTAAAGTTATTTATACTTAAAGTATCTACACCAACCTCTTGTCCTTTTGGATCACTAATAATCTTTTCAGTAAATCTTTCTAAATGCTGTATTGTAGTTCCTGCCTTTTGTTGATCAGCCGCATTATAATAGACTTTACCTTTCTTGCCTGTATATTTATTAAATAGATCTGCTCTTAATGCTCCATCGGGTGCAACATCTATAGTTACATTTACTCCTTTTGCTCCACTAATAAAGAACTCACCATAATCTTCAATAAACTGTACTTTGAATTCATCATTAAAACCTTTGTCTTTAGTAACTTTCCTACCATTCTTAGTAGTCATGTTATCTTTAGCAGCAACACTTCCTTGCTGCAATAAATCATTAAACATTTTAATTACAGTATCCTCTTCTACTCTAATTGCTTTTGCAGTTGCTAATGTCATTAATCCATTAGACTGTTCAATAGGCATTATATATCTATCAGTATAACCTCCGTTTGGACCAGTCTTATCACCGCTTATCATTTTATTCCAAAGACCAGCATCTTTAAGCTTAGTTTCTATTCTATCTGCCAATTCAATTTTAGCATCAGATTTTAAATTAGATATAATTGTAGGTTCATCACCTATCATATTACCGGCAGAATCTCTTTTTATATCATAGATAATTATAGCCCCATCTGTAGTAGTACTTTGAGATAATTGACTTAATGAAATCTCTGGATTGGTTCCCTTTTTATAAGCAGGAATACCATCACTTCTTGTTATCTTTAATCCTTCTGCTAAAGTACCTACAGTCTGATCCTTAGATATCATGTCATTAGCAAATGAAACAAGAACTGCCTGTGTATCATAATCATTACTAACTTGATCTAATGCAGCTTGCATACCTTGATTATTGCTTGAAGGTATAATTATATTTTTAGCAAAATCAATTGTCATAGCTGATGGAACAACAACCTTACCTTTAGCATCAACAAAATATAAAGAATCATTAGGTAAGAAAGCAATAGTACCTTCACCCCTTTCATTTACAAGTCTGCCTTCTATTATAGGTAACTTGTTGTCTGTTAGTATTTTATTAAAATCTACAGTCTGATCTTTACTTAACTTAAGAGCAATAGTATATCTCTCTCTTTGTTTTTTAATGTATGGGTTAGCTTTACTTTGATCATTACCATAAAACCTGTTATCCTTTATAGGCACATCTATCATTTTATTCTCTTGGATATCCACAATTAAATTTTGGAAATCAACAGGTGTCAATGAATTAAGAAGAAACTTATAAGCTTCTGGTGATAAAGGCGTGTATGCTTTAGTTACTCTATCAGAGTACAGCTTGTATGTATTAGTTGGTAAAGTATCAAAAGATAATTTTTCTAATTCATAGTTAACAAAGAAATCTAATTGACTTACAGGTTTACTATTGTTGTATCTTGTCTTATAGTCAGTAGTATAAAACTCAGAAGGAACAATACTAATCATACCTCCCTTATTAGCTGTGCTATTTATTCTAAATTCCTCACCTGTGCTTTTATCATATACAGACATACCTTTTGATATAGGTTGTCCATCAAACATAAATGTAGAACCATCAGATATTTCTCTATCAAGTATATCCAATAATCTTTTAGCTTTAGATAAATCTGTAAAAGTACCTGTCTCTCTTATATCTGTTGATATAACATCTAATTGAGCTTGTGATAAGTTGCCTCCTTGTTTATCTGTAATCTTATAGAATGATCCACCATCAGTTACTACTTCTGTAATGTTAAACATTACACCTTCTGCTACAGGTGGTTTTGATCTAGATACAGTTTGACTATTTGCAGTAGTAAATATATCCATTGTTAGATCTAAAGCATTAAGTATATCTACAACTATTGGATCTTCTAATGCTACATTACTATTTAAATAGTCTTGAAATCCTTTTTCTGTGTTTAAATCTTTCTGAGTTGGTACTCTTCTACGTGATACTTCTTGACCATTCTCTGTTACAAAAACATCATATCCTTTACCCCATACTCTTTTTAATGCATCATATGCAGTTTTAATTTTTACACCATCATCTGAAACTCTCCAATCTGCAAATTCTTTTGCATCTTTAGTGAATGCAGATTCTTTATATTTACGGTACTCTGTTTCAAGTATATTCTTTAACATAGGTGATCTGCTTGTATCTCCTATTTGTATGTCATCTACACCTGCATCCTGTAAAGTCTCTTCAACATCTATCTGTTGCTCAGTGCTTTCATTAGATTTAATGTCTCTAACATCTTGTTCTTTTTCTATTAAAAGTTTATAATTTAATATTTCACCAATTATCTTTTTCTGTATTTCTTGATCTTCATTTAACTGTATGGCACCACCAAGAGCTCTACCATCAATACTAAAGTCACCTCTATTTAAACCCTCATATAAACCTTCAACGCCTATTTCACCAGATAAAAAATCTCTGATTAATTCAGGCTTCATGTAAACATCATACTGTGCTATAGCATTTATTAACTTATTTTTTTTATCTGCTTCTAAGTATTGTTCTGTTTGATGTCTATATATTTCTTTTCTATTTTTGTATAAATATTCAAAGTACTCTACATTTCTTTGAACAATTTCATCTGTAACCTCTGGGTTTGCCATAATGTTAACTGTTTGAGAAAATGCAAAAGCATCTTCTTGTAGTGCACTATGATCAATTAATTTTTCTAATAGATTCTCAACTGCTTCTGGATTAACATAATCAGACTTATCACCTGCAATACCATTTAAATAAGTTTGTAATGCAGATTTTATTGATTTTGTTTTTGATCTATTAAAGAAACCTTTCTTAGTTAGATTTTTAGGGTCAGTTAAAACACCATAATATCTTTTTAAATCTTTTAACTTTCTTTTATCTTTCTTAAGTTCAGAGGCTGGTACACCAGCATCTTCTTTAGCCTTAATTTCTTTGGTAAGCATTTTTATTTCTGTATCAATGCTTTCTGCATTAACAAGAACTCTTATATCTCCATACTTTTGTTTTGTAAAAATAGCTTCATTTTCAAGAGACTGTTCTATATCTGCTTGTCTTTTTATTGCATCTATAAATGATTCTTTAGAAAATATATACAACATCTTTGCTTGATCAACAGCTCTGTTATGAAACATAGCATCCCTATACCCTTTGCTTGACTTATCATACTCAGATACATCAATTTTCTTTCCTTCAAATATTTCATCTGTTTTCTTTGATGCTACTCTTTCACCAAATTCATTTATCCTAGTTAACTCTTCTACAAATTGTTGTCTTAGCTTTTCTGGACTTCTTCCAAAATCTTTTATATTAAATGCTTCAGCTAGTTCAGTATCAGACATTTTAGTAAAATCAGTAACCATATCTCTATATAGACCCATGTTACCTTTTTTATACTTACTATATAAATTTTCAAAGCGTGTAAAGCTTCTGCCGTTCATATAATCATACTTGTCATTTAAAGCAATAGATAAGTTTGCCATACCTGCTTCTTGATCCTGCAATGCAGCACTCATTTTAACAGGGTCTAATAGTAAATCAAGCTGCTCTAACTGTGTACCCATTGCATTAGCTTGAGATATTACATCATCAATTACAGCTTCTTCTTGTTCTCTTTGTTGTTTAACATAATCAACAATTTGTTTATCACCGCTTGGATCAAAATATTTACTATTAGCAACTTTTGCACGTGCAGTACTAAAAATAGCAGGTACTCCTGTAAACAAGACTTGTTGATATGGTCCCATCATACCACCAATTAAAAATCCAGATGCAAATGTTTCTAATCCTTGCTTAGTAAATATTTCTTTACCGGCAGCACCATAGAATCCAGACATAGTAAGAGCACCACCTTGTGTAGTTTCTCTTAATGCTGCACTGTAGTATCCTCCTACTGCAGCTGATATTGCTTCTTGAGATACTTCTTGTGTACCTTCAACAAGACCACTGGCACCATACCTTAACATCATACCGCCTGAAGCTTTTGCAACTCCTTTCCAAGAAGCCAATTTAAATCCTGCCTTAATTTCTTGTGGAATAGACTTAATCAGCCACTTGCTTTTCTTTGCATATTTACCAGGCCCAACTCTTAACATTCTACTTAACTGAGTAGTTGCCCCTTGATTTAATTTTCTTGCCCAACTCCCAAATACATTCTTAAATACAATCCTGTTGGATGCTGATATTATTGCAAAATTAGGTGCAAGCGTTTTCCAAGATGCTTCAGATGCAGCTAATTGAATTTCTTTCATATCTTCTGGAGACACACCGTTACCATCAGATCTAAAGTTAGCATATCTCATACCGTTTTCTAAAACAGTATTATGAACTAGTCCTGCTTCCATTTTAGCTTCAGCTAATGCAGCATTATACATTCTCATGTCTCTATAAAATGCACCAAATACTTCCGTATTCTTTCCTATATTATAAGCATTCTGAAAAGTATTACCTGTAGTCTTCCAATTTTTTATTGTATGAGCCATCTCAGGAGATAAAAGGTGCATTCCTCCACGGCCTATACTTCTTAAAGCTGTACCACTTTTAGCAAAATCATAAAACTTTTTAGCATAAGCTATATTATCAAAGTTTTTTATTAGGTTATAAGAACCTTTAAAACCATTTGCTATTGTTTTAGGTATCCTTGTAAGGGTAGCTAAGTTCTTTAGAGTTAAAGCACCAAACGCTGCCAATGAACTACCACCTGATGGTAAAGATGCTGCAGCTGCAATACCTGCAGCAACTACTTCTTCTATTGCAATCTGATAAACTATACCAGCAGAATAAGCCCAATTCAATGCAGTGTTTCCTAGAAAACCACCTACACTACCTGTACTACTACCACCCAATCTCATTGCATCTTCCATAGTAGCTGCACCCTCAAGATCTGGAGCAGTTGTATATCCATCACCACTAAATGCATCAGCTATTGATCTGTAATTAGCAAATCTACCACTTCTAAATAAGCTCTTAAAAGCAGGTACAAATCTCTGCAAGTAATCAGCAGTTGTCTCATTTTGATTAAAGACCTGATCCATATCTGCATATGGAGTAAACCCTATATCACTAAATACATCTGTAGGGTAAATCTTGTCAAAATTAATTGCCTTAGCATTTGCCCAAATAGGATTAGGAAGTTCAACAGTTGTTTCTAAAGGTGTTTGCCAAATTTCATCAAAAGCAGATGTAGAACCTAATTCAGTAGGAATAGGAGGAGCAGCATTTATAACAGAAGAATTAGCACCAGCTGATATGTTAGCTAACGTAGATGGTGATATACCATCCATGAGACCTTTATACATAGATATGCTCTTATCATACTCATCACTTACTTCATTACGCATGTCAGGAATTAAATCTTCTATGCTCTGATAAGGTAATGATGTATCAATTGGGTTTACATCTACTGCGTCCTGTGCTATTCTCTGTTGAAGATCATAATCAGGCTGAGGCATTTTTATATTCTCGTCTGCCATAAACTTTAGTTATTGTTGTGGTTTATAATTCTTAGCTTGGTTATACATATCCTTTGCTTGCTCTGTAGTAGAACCAGGGTTAGTTAACATATAATCTTCAATAAACTTTGTTTCAGATAATTGTTTTGCTCTTACCTGATAAATGGCTAAATTATTTAATCTATCAAGTTCTTTAAAGTTTTGTTGTAACTTTATAAATCTACTATTTAAATCAGCTGCATAATTTATATTACCTTTTTTTAATATAGCAGCATTCATAGGTTGTCTTGTATACTGCATACTTACATCAGTAGAATTAGGATTATACACATTAGTATATCCACTAATACTTATTGTTCCATCTCCCAAATCTTGAAAAACTATTTCTCCTGGAGAGAAACCTGCTGTTAAATTTGTTTCATCCTTATAACTAAAAGATTGTGTATTACTTAAATTCATCATTTGTTCAATGTAAGATGAACCTTGTAGAATGTTTAAGTTATTAGGGTTTATATCTTTATTACCACTTCTATCAAAAACCATTAAAACACCCTGATTCATTACTTGATTCCATTTTGTAAAACTTTCAGAATCATCTTTATAAATCTTTTTAATCTCATTTTTAAATGCAGTACTAAAATTATCAATCTTATAACCACCCATAGGATTTCTATCTTCATCATCAACCTTAGTAGCTCCTAAGTTTGGATAGTATGTCATTGTAAATTCTCCTTTGGTTGCTCTATTTTGTAAACTTGTAAATATTTTTTTAGCAATAATGTTTTGTTCTTCAGAAAGATCTACCCCAGCTTCAATATTAAAATTATTAAACTCTTTTATATCTTTTGGAGCAGGTAAAAAACTAACTCTTGTTTCTGGATCAGCTGTTGAACTAGCCAATTGACTTAATGCAGTACCTAAAACTTTATCCATAGCAGATCCTGCTTCTGGTTTTACAGAACCTGTAGCACTCATTGTTGGTACAAAACCAATATTACCCCATGGTGCATTAGGACTATACCCAGCTGTTAGACTAAGGTAAGAATTACCACCTATAGTTTCATAACTTGAATTTATTTCATCTGCATAAGCCTGCCATAAAGCTTTAGACTTACCTGCTATTGCAGCCTCATCTATAACAACAGTTTGCTTATAATTACCAACTTTTACACTACCAGTAGTTTGTATTCTTGTCCAATCTTCTCTATCACTACCGGCATTTTCAGCTCCACCAATACCAGACACATCAAAGTTTTTTATTTTTCCAGCTAATGCTTGGTCTTTAAAGAGCTTTTGATATTCTGAAAAAGTCATAAAACGTTTAATACCATTTTCTTCTATATAAGGCTTTGGATAATTAGCTTTTATCATCTCCTTCTTCCACTTGGTTTCGCCTTCTAATATCTTTACCTCAGCAGTTTTTGCTTTATTATATAATTCATTGTCATACTTTTCTATCCTCTGGAGATATATATCTTCTCTTAGATTCAAACCTAATGCCTCAGGATTATTTGGATCATTACCAAATAATAGTTTATACATGACATCATATTGACTACCAGGTTTTACAAAAGCTGGAGTATGTTGAGCAATTACAGCATCCTTATTACCAAACCATTTTGATTGTTCCTCATACATCCTTAGTATATCTGTCTCATACTTTAATTTATTTAAATCTTCCGTTACCTTTGTACCATCAATAATTTCTTTCTTCCTAAGCAAACGGGCAGTTATATCTGAAGGTGATAGATTAAGCATCTCACCATCTAACGTTACGGTAAATGTTTGTTGGTCAGGATATCTTGCTTTAAGCATTTGACCAAGCATTCTGGCTTTTTCTTCTAAAATATTTTGTCCGTCAGTAGCAATCATATCAGCATTAGTATCATAGGGATCAGCACTATTAGATACTTCCCCATCTACAATTACATTTAAATTTGCTCTAGGATCTGAATAATCAATTACACCACTTTCCTGAGCCTGTTCTGTTAAGCTTTTTATTTCTCCTGGCTTTAATTGAGCTTTTAAAATTTCAAGATTTGCATCTATACCAGCTTGTTGATCTTTTAGTGCAGCATCAGCATTATACTTAGCAGCTATTTCTTGCAAAGCAAATTTATGTTTATCTTCATTTATAATATAATCATTTTCTCTAATTACAGTCTCTGCATTTTCTCTACTGTAGTTATATGCAGCACTCTGTAAATCTTGACTTATATTATAATTACTATTTAAACTATATGCTTTGTTTATTAATGCTTGATCATCTTTATCAGGTGTATTTGCAAATTCATTTACTTTTAAAAGATTACTTAGATTAACTCTTAACTGCTCTGCTTCTGATAATGACTGCCCAACTAAATTTTGTTCTGCTGGTGTTAAACCATTTAATTTTCCAAAATTACCCCAGTTAGTTGTTTGTTGTACTATTCTTTGAATCTCATTATCTAAGCTATTATATCTTTCACTGTTTGCCAATGCAAGTCTTTTTACTTCTGCATCAGACCACATTGCTAGACCCTCTGTTATTGTTTTTATTGATCCATCTTGAATACCTTGTGTAGCAAAATCCATTGATGCTACATAAGCTTTTGCATTGTAAAACTCTTGTACTCTAGGATCATCAGTTAAATCAGTCATTACTCTTCTATATGCATCACCTTCAATAAGCTTACCGTTGCTATCTGTAATAATCCATCTATTTACAACTCTATCATCTGGTGTACCCGGTACACCATCTGCACCAGCATCCATTGTAAAATGATCTTTCTTTTGTGTAAATCCTTTTCCTTCAAGACCTAGTCCTCTTAGATATTCTTGAGCGTATTGTGTTAGATCTGCATCTTCTACATATTTAGGTAAAGGCATATTTATTAGTTGATTTCTATCAGCCTCTTGAAACTCTTGCATTCTATATTGCATGTTCTTTATTCCAACCGGATTATAAAGTTCCCTTACCCTTGGGTCAGGAGAATCTGCAAATTGATTAGCTCTTTGCAATTCTTTTTTATACGTTGAAGTATATACAATATCTTTTACTACAGCTTCATCTTCAAAAAATGGTGCAAACACAGACTTTGCTGCATCAACATTTGTTTGTAATGATAGATCTAATCCTGAAATTCTAGATAATTCAGGGGCTAAATTTTCTATAAATTGTTGTTGGAATTCTTTATTGTCTGAGTGTGACAAATCAGAATAGACTCTACTATATAGATCATTAGTAGCTTGCCACCCTGCATTATATTTATTTTCTCTTGCATCTAATGCTGCACTAAGAAACTTATAATCCGGTGTGAACGGCTTAATGTCCGGGTAGTAATTTTTTTCTCCTTTTATATAATTTGCCATAGTTCAAATTTACTATTATTTATAAAGTTTACAAACAGATATAAATAAACCTTTAATGTTTATGCACCCATCTTTCCTGTATAGAATGGATAAGCATACTTTTTAATTTCATTACCTCTCTTAGCATTGTATCTAACAGAAGGAGCATACCCCAAATCTTGTGGATCTGTTACAGCATCATTTTGAGCTCTGTCATTATAATCATCTGCTACCTTTTTTTTACGTCTGTTATCAGCATAACCATCAAGAATAAACTTTAAGCTGTTATCTAAACTATCATCTTTCATGTCTGGAAACATCTCAATCATTTTATTTCTTTCTTTAATATATTCATTCCTTCTTCTTTCTTGATCTGATATATCAACATTAGGATCAACCTCAAGATCTTTGTTATCTTTCATATTAACTATACCTCCATCTTGTGGATTAACTTTCATAACATCTTTTAACTGATTAAGGTTGAATGTGTTAGCTCTATTAGTTATTGCTTGGTTATATAGCTCATTTGTTTTTTGCTTATTCCAATTCTCAAAATCTGTGTATCTACCTAATGCAGTAACAGTACCATCATACTCATCTTGATATGCTTTAGCATTAGCTATACCAGTTCTTAAATTTAATTGTGCTTGTGGTATTGCAACACTATTCATAATTTTAATGTTGTTAGTATTAACTGATCCAACATCTTTAGCTAATTGATTAACTGCTTTACCAAACAAATTAGAGCCAGCTACTTTACCTTTACCAAAAGCCCTTAAGTTCTTAGCCATAGTATTAAGAGCAGCATTAGTCATATTAGCTCTACCTGTCCAATCATCTAATACATAATCTATTTCTGTATTTGGTACTCTAGGTATATTAGGTAAGAACAATGGATTCTCTAATGAATTCTGAGTTGCTAGATTATTGACATCTTGCCACCACCAATCTGGCTTGTCATAAAATTGTGGATCTTCAGGATCTGGTCTGTCTTTAGGTTCATCCTGTAATTCAGCCATTAAACTTTCAGGATCTTCAGTTCTAATATAACTTCTAGCTTTATTAAAAGTTAACATACCAAACTTACCATCTACTTTACCTGCATCACCACCTGGAAATAACTGTCTAGGTGTACCATTCTCTCCAAAGTTAGCATAATGAAATTCATTTTCAACTTCTTGCATTGCATTTTGTACTGCCTCCCACTGTTTTTGATATGCTATTGCTTGAGCATCTACCGGCACCTTAGCATCTCTATCCCATGTACCTTTAGACATGTCATAATCAAAATCAATTCCAGATGCAACAACTTTGTCAATTGCATCTCCCCATCTTAATGTAAAGTCTTTTTCTGCTTTATCACTAGTTAAATCTCCACCATAAGAGTTTGCACCAGCTCTACCTGACTGTGTACCAACAGTACCACTTCTAGAATAAATACCTTCTCTTACTCTAACATTATCTCCAAATGCACCATCTTGATATACGCCAAGTAATTCTTTTTCTAAATCAGTATATACATCTCTTTTATCTCCAGTACCAGTTACCTCAATGTTTTCAAATTCAAAATCTCCAAAGTCCTCAAACTTATTTTTGGTCAATGGTTTAGTTACAGTAAATGTTGTTTTACCTAAACCTTGATCATATACTTTAGTTAATTGCCAACCATTATTCAATGCAGTTTCAAAAGCATCTCTATCAGGATGGCCAACAGGCAATGGATTACATTTATAATCTGTACATCTATTAGTTTCAGATTCAACAGTCTCATTTAGTACAGTTTCAGTTCCATCAACACTTGCGTTTTCAACCATCTCATCAGTAACCTTAACATCATCATTAGTAGTAACAGTCTCTTCACCTTCAGTTCTTGAAAAAGTTTCACCTTCATCTGCTATAGGATCCAATGGACTCCACCCTTCTCGTGGTTCTGGTTGTATAGCTTTATAATAAAAATCTTCTTCTTCAGGAGTTAGTTCAAAATTTTCTATAAAAGTATTGCCATCTTTATCTACTCTTAGTTTACCATCAACAGCCCTATGCATACCAGTTCTTATAAAATAATCAATATATGTAGCTCTATCTACTTCTTCTGATCCTATTTCATAAGTTCTTTTAGTCTCTCCTGCTTCTTGATACATTGATAACTCACCACCATCTTCTAAAGTAGCTTCTAATGAATTTTCTTGACTAGCTAATGCAGACATGTCTTGTGCATCTTGAGAAGCTTGTACCTGACCGTTAGGCTGATTTGATTGCCCTGCATTAGGATTTTCTATTTGTTCCATCATTGCTTGCAATCTTAATATCTGATCTTGTTGTTCAGGAGGTAAAGATGCTATATACTCCAACTGTGCTTGTTGTTTAGTTTGATTCTCTATTTCTGCAGTAAACTCTATTGGGTCTATACCTTGCTCTTGTAGATACGGGTATGAAGCTAAAGGAACACCGTCTTCAAAATCTTTCTTTAATTCTTGACCAAATGCCAACTTAGAAAGATTATACATGTTCTTACTTAACATCAACTCTGCACTCTTAGTAGATATGTCATCTGCATATTGACTATTAATTTCTCCATAGAATTGATTTAATGGATACTTCTTAGATATTTTAGCAGGTGTAATTTTTTTTCTACTTTCTATACCAAACTCTGCCATCTCACTTTTGTCAAACTTCATTGAGTTAGTATCAGAAAAAACAAAAGATTGTTCTGGTAAAAACATTGGTACTCCACCACTAGAATGTCTAGGTCCTTTTATATCATATAATCCAAATTGATTATTTCCATTTAAATCAGTTAATACAGTTTCTCCACCTTCTGCTTCTAAGTTAGCATCTTCTCTAGGTACACTTGATAAACTGTATCTAACAGATTGATCATCAGTGTTATTAAAGTTAGTGCTTCCATAAAACTCTTGAGGAGTTGTAACCAAACCATAATCAGCTTGATCACCAGTGGTCATGCCACCATCTCTTTTAATGGCTTTCTTTTTAACCTTGCCATCAACTAATTTAAATCCTTCCGGTAACTTATTTATTTTTACTCTAGCCATAATTATATTATTTCTATGTCAGCACCAGCTGCAATTAATTGTGCAATCATATCTTGTGATAACTCTACTATTTCTCCGCCTGTTTCCAATAGATCTTGAATAGGTGGAATAATGCCTAGTTCTCCCCTCCTACCATCTGTTTTAGGTCTAGTAAAAGTTGGAACACCAAATTTTAAATCAATATCATCTGGAAATAATTCCATATTAGATGGTGTATTACGTTCACTATCTAATTGTTGTTGCACAAACATAATTTGTTCAGGAGACATATTTGAATAATCAAATTCTTTTTTAAATGTTGGTTCTTTAGGAGATCCATACAAACCAGGTTTTGTTTCTACACCCTCTTGACCAACCATATTTGGAGAACTTGCAAAGTTCATATAGTAACCAGGTGTTCTTTCTGCTTCACCTTGCAATTGTCCTGAGTTGGCATCATAAAAACCTTCAGAAAAAGGATCAGAAGTTGTTACACCATATTTATAATCAGCACCAGATCTTTCTTCCATTTGATCTAATGCATCATTATATGCTTTTTTATCATATAAATTGTTAGCAAATTTTGCTACATCTACAGCAGATTTTGAAACACTTGTAAAAGCTCTAAAGTTTGGATTATCTTTAATTCTATCTAAAGTACCTTCAAGCTTATTTGTAACATTAAAGTCTGGACTAGTCACTACATTTTCAAATAACATATCAGCTGATGGATTATCAACTGTACCAAGAGCAGCTTCTCCTGTACCATCTCCCCCATCTATATCCAAGTAATCAGGCCTGCCATCATTGTCCATGTCTATAACTTCATCTTCATTCATTAAGCTATCATCCTCTGTTATATATGGATATGTTTGATAAGGGGCCGTCTGCTGAAAAGGGCCCATTGGAAACTTTTGTTCTATACCTACTTGTGCTTTACCTTCTTGTCTTGCTATAGCTCTTTTAATAACTCTGTCTCTATTTGCAAGATAAGAATCCTCACCACCTTTTTCTCTTTTTGGTACAGCTAAGTAAGAACCATAACCTGTTGCATCAACCATTGGAAATGTAGCACCCAAGTCACCATGAAAATTAGGATCATGTTCATATATATAAGGTAAAAGACCTGATGCATTAACATTTTTAGCAAGGTTATACATTCTTTTGCCATAACGCATATCTCCTATATACTCAGAAGGATGATAATTTGATATAATTGTATCTGTGTCAAGGTTTGCTCCATCTTGGATTAATGTATGTAAAATATTTTTAGTGTCTCTTTTATTTGTACCCCAAGTTTTAGAGTATTCTTTAACCTCTTTTTTACTTAGCCCATCTCCACCTTTAGACATATTGCTAAGTATGTTATGTTGTGCTTCTGGTGGTAATGCCTTAAATCCTTGATTATTAACACCCCCACCTTTTTTCATTTTACCTGTTGTTCTCTTCCACAGGTTTTGTAATAAGTTAACAGCATTTTCAGACATCTTACCAATGTCATGCCCAGCATCTTGTGCCCATTCTGAAAATGTTCTTTTATCTTCTTCAATTGGTACACCTGAAACATCTGAAATAACTTGAGCTTGTTCATCAAGTTGACCTTGCTTATTCATATCCCATTCCTTGGCTTGCTGCATTGCCCAATCAGCATATGCTTGCTGATTTTCTGGAGATGTCATTTTTGAAGTATCTACATCAACATTATAATATAAAGGTTTTAATGCCTCATGCATTTCCATTTTAGACATACCAGAACCTGCATCTGGATCTGGATTACCTCTAGTTATTTGAATTTTTTTACCTTTCTTAAAAGGATTATTAATACTGATACCTTCTCCTCTTTTATTTATATCAAGAAGAGCACCTTTACGGTTACCATAATTATCTACCTCATTAGAAAATAATTCATTATTTACTGTAGAAAATGTATTTATAAAATCAGCTAAAACATTTGTTGACGGTGGTGGCATAAGTGGTGCAACAGAATAATTTTGATTAGACATATATTCATTCTTAGGTCTTTTCAAATTATTTGCTAATGTGTTTTTATCTATATTAGATTCATCAGGAATAAAAACACCATTAACATATTCTCCTGTTTCTTGGCCTTGTTGTGCTTTAGGAGCATCATGACCATATCCTGCATCTTTAAGTCTGAGATGAGTAGCTACATCATTAGCTTTTATCTTTCTATCTCCTTTATACATAAAGTGTGGTTTAAACTCTTCTTGTTCACCACCCTGTTCTTTTTTCCACTTAGCTGCATTACGTGCAAAATTAGCCATCTTAACTACAGATGGAGGATACTTGCTTTTATTAGCTAAAACCTTTCTAGCAGCTTCCTGTACACCCATACCACGCTTCTTTGCCCATGCTGTAAACTTACCTTCATTCTCTGGTTTAATTTCTATACCAGATTTTGCCATTGTTCTTACCTGCTCAGAAATGTCTACTTCCTGTTCTTGAGATTGTGCATTTGCTGCAGCCTCTTTTTCTCTTTTAGCTATATCTTTATTTCTAGCTAAGAGTTGCGGGTCTCTGTCAACTTCTTGAGGTGAAGATGGTTCTGGCGGGGCATTTACTGTTTCAAATATTGTTACAATATCTTCTTGTTCCATACCACCCATCATAAGTGCTTGACCAATAAGTTCTTGCTCAAGTTCTTGTGACATTAAACCTTTAATAATCATAACAAGATCCTTACCTTCATCAACCCCTTGTTTAATCATTTGAGTAATTTGCATTACTTTAGGATCAACCTGAGGTTGTTGAGGTGTATTTATCATACCTGGACCCTCTTGTATCATTGATCCTCCCTCTTGTTTTAAACTTATTTTGTTTGCTTTCACACTCATAATATTATAATATTAATATACAAATAATTACTCAGAATCACTAATTTATTAGGTTTAAGAATTGCCCAGTAGGTTAGTCATTATGTAATTTTGTGGTGACAATCCTCTTTGTTTTGCATCTCTATAGTGCATTCTATTTAATTTATCATAAATTTTTTCTGCTTCTATTTTATCATTACCTGTATAACCACCATTCATAAACTTCTTATAAGTAAGGTATTTATTAACTGATCCACCAAACTCTTTTTTGCCTATAAATTCATTATAACCTTTTAAAAATCTATCATAATGATTCTCATCTGTTCTGTTATATGTATCCATATAGTAATTATACAATGCTTGAGGATCTTTACTAGATGGCAATGGATTTTTATTTGTTCCATATTGATATCTTGATGCAGCAACATTTGCTTTTATATCATTACGTAGATGTTCATCCATATGCTCCAGGTCATAACCCATACTATCAAACCAGTCTATATATTTTTTTTGACTTGAAGTATAATCATTTGCACCTTTTCTAATTTCAAACATGTGTTTATAAGCTATATCATCTATTGACATAGGACCTCTTGTATAATCTCTACCATAAGCATCTGCATTAGCCCCATAAGAATTTTCCATAAAAGCAGTCATAATTAACAAATCTCTTAAGTTTTCATCTCCTCCTTGATCATTTACTATAAAATTAATTGCATCAGTAAGTTCAGTTCTTCTTTTTTGAGATTTTTCATCTATATCTCTATATGGGTTATATGTCTTTCCTGATGCAATTGTAGATTTAGCCAACTGTTTGTTTATAGCATCTAGATTTTTTTCTACTTCTCCTTTGTCTTGGTATTCTTCTAAAGACTCACCACCTTGTTGTTTGTATATATTAGGATTAGTTAAATCAAACATGCCATCATTACCTATTGCTGATTTTATATTATTAGGATTAGTACTCATATACTCTACAGGTCTAACTACATCTGATCCTGATCTACCCATTATTATTCTACCATCAATATCTTTAGCAAGCTGTTTTCCTACTTCTATAGTTTGTTTTCCTGTATATGGATTAACTATATTTACATAACTTGGCATAGGTATCTTCCCGTAAAAATCATCATATTTTTTAGCAATATCTTCCGGATGAAAGTAAAAGCCTCTACCATAAAATCCATCATCTTTTGCACTACCTATTTTTTTAGGATCAAAGACATCAAACACTTCATCAGTCTTATGCATAACAATATCTTGAACTTTGCTATTACCAAAAGCTTTTTGAAAGTTTCCACTTTTCATTTGTACAAACTGTTCAGGTGTTCCAGCAAATGCACTTCCATCTGCATTCTTCATCCATGTTCCATTTGCTTTAGTTGTTTCTTCTATAAGATTGTATTCTTGTAATAGTATTTTATTTTCAGGAATAGATTTATTAAATTTCATCCAGTCTATCTCTGACACAAATTTAGCATTGCCTGCTTCTTTAAAATTATTTTTTACAAAGTCATCTAAATATTTAAATCCTTTTTTAGCATATGGTTTTAAATGTTTTAATAATCCTCCTAATTGCTTTTTATCTAATCCACTAATATCTCCACCATACTTTTTATAGAAATCAGATAAGTTCTTCATTACTTGTTCAGCATCCCCTATAAAAGTGGAAGCACCTGGAATTTTACCAGTTTCTCTTATTTGTTTAACAAGAGCAGGTGGAATAACATATTCATTTGGATGTGGCATATTACCCATACCACCACTCATGTTTAGTGCTCGTTCAGTTGTTGTACCTTTAACTACATTAAAGTTTTTAGCATCTGATGGATCCATGTACATTGTTATTAATCTTCTGGGATCTTTTGGATCTAGTAAATCATAACTAACAGGACTCATAGCATTTTTTGTTCTATTAACATAAAACGTACTCATTTTATCATTAAACCAATTACCGTCTTCATATTCACTAAAAGATGTGTTACTTGCATTAGCATCTTCAACTCTATTTAATTTTATGGCATCTTTCCTTGGTATCTTTTTTACTGACCCATTTGCAGTAACTACTTCAACTAAATCATCAATTTTATCTAGTGGTAAATTTTTAGCTGCATTCTTTCCTTTTGCTAACCATGCAGGAACAATTGGAATAGCACCTAATGCATCAAATGTTGCATCAAGGTATTCCCCTTGATCTACATTACGTCCTGCAGATGTGGCATACTTTGCCCAAGCAAATGGATTAACTGCATCAATAATACTATCATATGTGTTTCTATTCTCTGCATTAATAGGCAAGCTATCTGGTAAATCTTGATTTCTAGCAGTATAGCCTAAAGCTGTCATAGGACTTGCTAAATAATCAACTGCTTTTTCATACCATGCTGGTTCTTCATATTGAGATATGGTAGCTCCTTTTTGAGCTTTAGGTAATGTTGAGCCTCCTTTAGATTTAACATTTAAGTCTCGTTCTGGCAGTCTAATTTCTGAAGCAGGTGAAGTTAAATATTTTTGAAGTAATTTTATTTCACTTGAATTAGGTCCATAATGAGTTTTATATTCATAATCTGATGGATCAGTATAGTTACTATGATCAACAAAACCTCTTTCTTGTATCATTCTTTTCACTCTACTTGGTTGTGTTTGAAGCCAGTCAAGAAAACCAGTTCTAATATCTTTATTAGTATGAGCTAATTCTGCTACTAATATATTTGTAAACTGTCTTAAGTTATCATTTCTAATGACATCAGACTCTTCTCTATATGCAGGATCATCACTTCTTTTACCATAATTCTCATTCATAAAACCTTCAATAACATCCATCAGTTTATCATTTTTCCAATCAAAATCATCATCAGGATACTTTTCTTTATCACCAAATCTATAATCTGTTATAGCATCATATATATCCCTGTCTGTCATCATTGTTCCTTCACTATAACCTTCACCTTTTTCTACGTTATAATCTTCTGTGTTTTTCCAGTTATTTTTTCTTAAATCCACCATCCATGGTTTATACAATATCATCGCCATTTGTTCAGAATTCAACCCATACTTTTTATCAAGTCTTTCTTCATCAAAAGTTTCTAAATATTCATCCTGTTCTTTAACAGGTGGTATATGTATATCTGAGTTCATACCAGGAAACTTATTTGGAAATGCATGACCCCTAAAATATGGATCTCCATCTTTTATATGATACTTTTTTTTCTCTAGTTTACTTCTGAAACTTGGTTTAAAAATAATATCTGTTTCTGAATCCTTTAACATCCTCAACATATCTTGATATTGTATATCTGATGTAACACCATCATAACTTCTATGAGGAATGGTCTGATTAAAGTAACCATCTTGATCTGTATAAAGATCATATATATATTTTTCTGAATCATTTAATTTTTCATATGATTCTTTAGAAAGAGAACTTATATTTACTTCAGGAAGCACTCCTCCATCAATCGTATCTATGTCAGTGGTATTACCACCATCTTGAGCCATGGGCACTTCTAAGACACTATCTCCTGGAAACTGATAGTTCATACCAGGCATCATTATTTGTTCGTTGCCTAAGTTGTCTGTACCCTTAACAGGAAAGTCTACATCCTCCATAGTTATATTGCCTGAGTCAATTATATTAAATGGATTATTTACATCTTCACTATAACGTTTATAACCTTCTACTGATACATATTGTGTTATATCTTGTAAAAACTCATTTGGTCCACCCGGCAATCCTATGCTTTTTTTCTTTCCCATGTTATCTCTGTGATAATAATAATTTAGTATTCTCTAATCTTAACAACATTTTTTTATTTTCTGATACTTGTCTTCTAAGTAAAACATGATTAGAATAATGTCTAAACTTTTTTCTTTGAGTTTCAGGTTTAAAGTAATTAAGATTTGTTTGGTTTAGTGGTCTAGTATACCCGTTGCATTGAGTGTCAAATACAGATTGCTCTGCGTTACTAAACTCACCTCTATCATTAGTAATATCCCAGAATTGGTTTATTCTAAATTTGTGTTCTACTTTAGATGCTAACACTGTCATATCATTAGCAGTTACTATAGGGTATGTTAATTCACCCCATGGATTATTAAATGGTTGTGAAGTTATATTTAATAAACCTGATACCTGATCATTATTATAAATGATAGCTTTATCAAAGTTAAATAGTAAATCTTCATATTTATCACCTCCACACATATTATACTCTGGCTCACCTTTGTATATATATGTTTCTAATTGATATTCTATACTCCTTATAGTATTTACTTGCTGACCAGTGTTGTTAATTAATTCTACTTCCCAAGCATAATTATCACCATAATAATTTGCAAATAAATCACATCTAACATTGTGTCTCCAAAATGATCCTACTTTAAAATTAGGTTGTACAAAATCAGCATAGTAGTAATTACATTCTGGCGGTGTTGGATCAACCCAATTAGGATCACCTATCAAACCTATTTCAGGGAATGTATCAGGACAACTTCCAATTGTAGTTGTTGTTGTGCCTGTTGGTCCTGGTGGACAATCTTCACACTCTACCTTTCTACAAATAGGTGGATTTATATCATCACATGTTCCTGTAGCGTCTGTATAGAATCCATTAGTAGCATTAGGGTATACTAATGTATAACCTGTTGGACAATCACAACTAAATGGAATAGTACAAACTTGATTTGCTAT
>CERP01004602.1_pt1 | contig 32298 bp, 24 predicted proteins | sample 530801 | NCBI WGS metagenome assembly CERP01 (sample SAMEA2620991, study PRJEB7988) | marine metagenome | biome: marine biome (ENVO:00000447); feature: surface water layer (ENVO:00002042); material: "saline water (ENVO:00002010), including plankton (ENVO:xxxxxxxx)" | depth 5 m | reverse complement strand
TATTAATTCATTAGTACTAACACTTCCAGTAGAATCCGATAAATCTATAAAAAAACTATCACTAATTTTGAAATTAGTATATGCAACCGTTTGTAATTTAGTAGAACGAAAATCAACACTATTATAACCGGTTCTAACCGTAGATGAACCTAATCTAAAAAATCCACCAGCACCAGAAACAGATTGTAGAGAAAGTAAATTAGATGAACTAATTTTTAAATCGTGATATTTATTTTCTATACTTATGTTTGCATTTTTAAAATAATCCATTTCTTGACCACTATATGGGTCTCCAGAACCATAAGAAGCATCTGGATGTGTTTTTGTTAAACCTATTGAAATTCCATTAGAATAAGTTGGGGAACCAGTTGAAGGATTTTTGTAATCATTTTGAGAAATTAAAAGCATAGGAACATCAGCCTCTAGTTGAGGAAAATTCTTCATTACTTTATTACTTCCAGGTGGTGAATATGTTGCTCCAGCAGAACCTGATTGAAAAAGTGTTGCATATCTACCTAAAACAAGTGAATTATTTCCCCTTCCTATTCCTATAAAATCTAATCCAGCGTTTATAAAATTTCCATTAGTAGAATAGTCATCTTTGTCTTTAGAAAACGTTTGTGATAAATATGTACCAAGTGTATAAGTGTCACCGGTAGGTGTTGGATTTGTAGAACCAAAATTAGGTACAAATGCATTAAATGGTGAATCTATATTTGTTACTTGTTGTAAATATCCACCTAATATATTAATAGAACCATCACCAACATCACCTTGTGGTCCTTGTGGTCCTATTAAGTTAATTCCGGTATCAAACCATTGGGTTGCTCCGTAGTACCATACTTGACCAGTTGCACCACCGACAAAACTACCACCATCATTCAATAAAAAGTCATTTTTTCTATAAACTCCGTCTGTTGGTAAATTAATCGTAGTTGCCCCACTTCCGGCTACCCATTGCGAACCTCTTACTCCTTCAGGTCCAGAAACTCCATTATTTCCCGTTGGTCCAATCGGACCTTCGGGTCCACCTCCGGCCAATATTAATTGGTCAAAATTAAAATTAACTTTTTCTGTTAAATCTGTGATGTTATCAGAACCGAATAATTCTTTTATGTGTATATTTGCCATGCAATCAACTTTATTTTAAAGGATATAATATCCGAACTTAGAATATTTAATCAATAACTAAACCGTAGTTACTTTAGTAATGAAAGCGAGAGTTACATTTTTATCACTTGGTTTATTATAAGTAAAGTTGAAATCAAAATCATTAAATTTTTGTTGAACAAAACTTATGTTTTCCAATCTAATAAATCCATCTAATATTAATTCTTGTTCGGTTTTACTTGTTTCTAAAACTGGTTCATTTGATAATTTAGAACTATACTTTACATAGGCATATATTTCCCTTGAAAAATATCTAGGTAAAATATTTGTTTTTATGTATCTTTCGATATCATCATCTAAGGTATCTAGTTTTTGAAAGTTATAAGAACTATTTACATACTTATCAAATAATGGTTTTAAACTTGGATTAATTTTATCAATCAATTCTTGTGTATTTTTTATTTGACCTGAAATAACATTGTTAGAATTTGTATCAATAACAATATTTGAAGAACCGTACTTTTCAATTTTTACATCATCAGGTATATTCATAATTGTAGATGCTAAAAAACTTCCTACTTCTTTAGGTTCAATATATCCCGGAAAACTTGTAAAATCGGTTTTACTTTCGTATCTTTTATGAAAATTATGGTCCCAACAACTTCTAAAAATATAAGAATCTTGTTTATCAATAGAAATTTCTCCTACTTTCCAAAACTCCGGTCTTAACGCACTTTCTTTGTTTAAATCTAATATAGTTAAAGGGTTTTGTTCGTTAATTTTATTTATGTATAATTGTTTATACAATCCAAAACCTGGATAAGTACTAAAGAAATTTGTATTAGTAAACCTTAATTGTTTTCTTATTGCATCTGTAAATTTTGTATCAAAATCTTCACTAAAGTATATTACATCATTAACCTTTGGATTGTAGTTTCCATTGAATCTAAACATAGTTGAAAAATAAGTACTATTCAAACCTATTGTTTTAGAACCTATTGGTTCAAAATTAGTATTTGCTAACCCGTTAAATATAATCGGTTCAGTGGTTATGTAATCAGCTTTTACATTCGTAGAATAATCTTCGAATTCTATTAGGAATGTATTTGTAGCACCTATTGCCGTTCCACCTACTTCATCTACCGTAATATAATTAATATCAGGACTTCCTGAATTAACCTTGTCAAATATAGTTGCAAAACTTATATCATTTATTAAACCTTTATATGCATTATACCCACCTTTTTGATATATAGGTATTTTATCCAAACATTGATTTGGAAAAGGTAAAGTAGAATCATGTATATTTGGTATCGGTGTAGAACCCGTTCCTGTTATAAAATTAAATTCTTTAGCTTTTATTGTATTTTTAGTTACAGAACCTATTTCATCTATTTCTAATGTTCCTCCAGGAACTACTATTAATATTTTTTCGTATTTACCGTTTGTAGTCGGTACAATTTGATTTATGAAATTAGGTATAGAATTATTTGCAGTATTTTGAGTACCATTTATTGTATAAAAAGTACCATCATTTGTAAAATTAGCAATATTAATACTTCCATCTTCTATAAACGGAGATATTGAACCACTTAATTCAACATCATCATAATTTCCTGTACTATCAAATTTATCTTCTAAAACATATAATGAACTTCTATCTAAATGTAAAGCCGTTGCTCCGGTTGCTCCTGAATTATCATAGTTCAAGTAATAATCTTGCAACTGAGCTTCTATAATCATAGTTATAGTTTTATATTTCTTGTTTTCAATTATAGAATAATTCAATGCATTATCGGTATTGTTAGTTAAGATAGCACTAAATTTATATCCGTTGAATTCATCACTTTTAAAAACTCCTATGTTTTCTATATTAGAATTTAGTGGTGTATCACTTTCAACCCTTCTTTTGAATTTTATTTTAGTTCCTCTAAAAAAAGTTTCCCCAAAAGAATCTTCGTTACCTCCACTTATTATAGAATATTTTCTTTTTGCTGGAAAATAGTAATTTCCTACTTTATATTCCGTAAAGTATTCTAAAAATTTATCTTCTGTTATATCTTTTACTCCTAAATTATTTGTAGCACCTATTGCATAACTACCCTTTTCTATTGCATTTTCAAAATATGAAAATGATTCAATTTTTTCTTTTGTAGTTAAGTAATATGGATATTTTTGTAGATAGTACCATTCGTGTGTAAAGAATCTAAAATCAGGTAAAACATTTTTGGATGAAGGAGAAAAATTATCATAACTAAATGCACTATTACTAGTCATTCTATAATTATTTTCTCTAACATCTTTCCCATCGTCATCATAAACCCACTTATTGATATAAGGTATAATTCTACCCTTTATGGATAATTCCGGTAACCCATTTTCCGAAAGTCTATCATATTCATTAGTAATAGTCGGAATGTCACCAGTTACTTCATCTATTTTTCCTGTTAGTCTTTTAAATCCTGTGTCTCTAAAATTTTTTATTGAAAATTGAATATTATTTGCATCTGGATAGATTGGATTTCCTGAAGTATTCGTACTTGTTCCACCTTTTTGCCAATATTGTTTATCTAATTTTTCAATATAACCATCACCATCCTTTCCGTATTCACTTCTAAATTGGTCATAATCAAATTGTTTAATTGGATACATAGACATCAATCCAACTTTGTTAGTTTCTATTTCATATAATTCAGAATAAGCACCCGGTGATACCCAAACATCTCCTGTACAATTTATAGTTTTATAACTATCGAAATTTGTAAAATCTACGATTCTACCATTTTCATAAACGGGTTCATCTAAATATGCATCAATCGAAACAATTTTAGAATACCAAGTTTGTGTTTTTAGAAATAAAGATGTATTAAAATAACTAGTAAATTCAATAGGAATTCTTATCTTATTTTTACTTTCATTATTTCCATTCGTTAAATTACTTTCTAATATACTAAAATCTGAACTAATAAACATAGATGTTGCACCAGCAACAACTGAATTATAATCTAAAAATGAAAACCCTGTTCCTCTTTTTGTATTGAAATCTACAAGATTATCAAAAGTTTTATAAGGAACATCAATTGTATTAGGAAAATTAATATCATCACTATAAATTAAGTATTTGTATTTGTTCCAATATTCATTAATACCTCTGGTAAATACAACAACTTTATCAAATTTAGCAATTGCATTAATATTGAAGTCTTCATCTATTTGCGAATATGAATTTATTGCAGAAACTATTGCATTTGCAACTTCATCCGGTGTTCCTTGTAAAGAAAATTGGTTTCCATCAAAAGTTCCTCTTGTAAGTCCCGTATTTCCTACAAAAACTTGATTGAGATTAAAATCAGTTTTATATTCATCTACATCTTTTATTCTTAATTCAAATGAATTTGTAGTTCCTGTAATTTTAAATTCGAAATAAGACCTACCTGACTTATTTGTTTTGGTCGAAGGAATTATACCTACACTATCTTTTGTAAACCCTTTGAAATCTCTTGTGTTTATAATAGTATCTTTTAGAATTAATTCATTACTTTGCCAATCTAAATTATTTTCTAAATCGTAAAATTTTCTATCTGTTGAATAAACATAAGGTAAAAAGTTACTTCCTTTTATATCAGAACTAGGTACATTATATTCTGTTCCGTAATCTACAAATAATTTTATTCCATCTTTATTTTCTAATACAATATTAGAATCGGAAAGAACATCTACGGAAGAAACAGATTCAATATCCTTGTTTTGTTTTATATTATCGTATTTTTTATCATAAAATGCTTTACTATCTAAATTGAACTTAGATATATCATTTTTATTGAAATATATTCCGAAATATCTATTGACCGTAAAATCAGCATCTTCTTCATCATCAAATAAAAATTCTAAATTTATGATATTAGGGTGTACAACTCCTTTATTTTGAAATTGATTTGTAATATAATTATCAAATTCAGTTACTGTTCTATCTACCGGAAATGCTTCACTAAACATATCCATTGCTTCTTTTGTAAACCCACTTTTTTCTAATGAAATACCGTTGACTGTACTATTAGAATTTATATTCCAATCAATAGTCAAAGAACTTTCTGGCATTTCTACATCATTTATATGATTTCTTAAATACTTACCTAGTGTAGAATCAGCTCCTAAGTCAAAAACTTTATGTAATTTTGCCTTAGAAAGTACAGTATTGAAAAAATAATCACTAGCAGTTGCTCCTGAAAAAGTATCAAAATAGTTAGCATCGTAAATTTGTTTTTCAATATCAGCATTGAAAGAATTTTCTTCGTTTTTCGTAGAAACTGAAACTGGTTCGGGTATCTTGAAAATTGCAAAATGTTCAGGAATGTCATTCGGTTCTAACCATATCGGTGCAAAATAAGAAATTTGTTCATCATATAATTTAGAAATCTTTGGTTTTATTCCTTGTTGATAATCAGTATAGTATTGTTTACTAAAATCTGTTTTTATAGAATAGAAATCTTCAACATCTTTTAATGCATATAAAAGTGTTTTAGGTATAGAACCTTTATTGAAAAAATTATAAATTGAACTAGACCAACTATTTTCTAAGTCTAATTTAACCTTTTTGTATTTGTTTCTTGTAAGTTCTGGACTAGCATCAATAGTTTCAATAAAAATATCTCCTTTACTATCAACTACCATTTTGATATTTCCTGTAAGTTTAGGATTAGTTTTTAATAAAGAATATGATGTTTTGTTTGTAAATACCTTCGCCATTCCGATATAACTATTTTCAATATTTAATCAAACAAAAAACCTACTAAAATAGTAGGTTTTGTAATCATTTTCGTAAAGATTTTTTATTTGTAAGCCAAGTTTGAATCCTATATCCTTCCTGTTCAGCCCAATTACTATAATGTACGTGGGTCCAATAAGGTGGAAAGAAAAGAATAGTCCCTTGTTTCAAAGGAACGGTTACGTCTAGATGTGGAAATACTATTTCATCACCAGTATCTTTAAGTGAAATTATAATTGTTCCTACTCTATATTGATAACTATGTTTAAAAACATCTACCTCTATTCCATCTTGATGTTCTAAAGTAGGTCCAACTATTTTTCTTAATTGATAACCAGTATCAGCTAGGTTATTAGTTAAATCTTCGAAATTAGGAACATTTTGTACTATAAATTTCTTTATGGCTTCACCTACTCTTTTAAATATGATATCATCAATTTCCTTTGCTTTAGGTAAATTCATTACCCTTGAAAGTATTATTTCTTTAGATTTTGTATTTCTATTTTTTTCCGAATAATTTCTTATTGTACTATGTTCCTTTTCGTACGTATCTATAAATTTAATTATATCTTTGCAATCTTTTTTTGATACTAGTTCAGCACTCAATATAAAGTTGCCGTGATTAGTTACAGTTTTTTTCATTAATAAATTGAGTTAATATATGTATATTAAAGTAAAAAATAAAGTTGTTTATTTTAATTTATTTTCGTATATTAGTTACTACCTATATGTTAGGTGTAATTTGATTTACGTTATTTGTAGTTTGATTTATAGTATTTTGAAATGTCGAACTCGGAACATCTGATGCACTAATAGAATTAGATTTGTATCTTGATGTTATTTCGATATCAAAAGAAAATTTACTTTCATCATAATATAAATCTAATCCTAAAATTTTTCTATATTCTAATTGAGTAATACCATCTTTTCCTGATATTTTACCTATACCTAATTTACCAGCACCAAAATAATCTGTCATTCTATATTGATATACAACTTGTAAAACAATTGCATTTGAACTCCCAAGTGATAATTCTTTTTTACTTATCTTATCGTTTCCTTCAACTCTAATATTTTCGTATCCTAAAGGACTTAGGTATAAATAACAACCACAAGAACGTTCACCTAATAAATATTTATCATTTTCTTGAAAAGATATTTTATTTGTAGTATCTGTAATAGCACCTATCGAACCTTGACCAAAGGCAGTTTGTTTATAAAAATCTGTTGGGTTGGCAAAAACATTTAGATTGCTAGCTCTTGAAATAGAAGTGTTTTTATCTATCCATTCATCATTTACTATTGTATTTGTATTGAATAAATCCGGATGTTGACAATGTACATATACTTGATTAGGGTCAAAGGTTACAGTACTTGCTTCGTGACCATTAACAACGCCCGATGTTGTTTGAACACCATCCCAAATAAAGAAATTACTATTTACTTTATAGTTATTAATAGTTGTTGTCGAAATATTATTTTCAAATCTATGCATATTACCTAAAATAGTATTAGGTGCTTCAAAAAGGTCTTTGGTAGTAGTAATATCACTACCCCTTGAATATATAAATTGACCTTTTACTTGTGCACTCTGATAAGGTAAATTATAAGCAGTATGATTGGGATTAGTAATATCTTCATTTGCTGGATTACTTAATCCCAAAGATGGTAAAGTACTATATTGAGTTGAAGCTTGTTCAAATTTACTCCCATCATTATCAAAAGCCAATGATGAAACATTACTTTTTAAAGCAGCCGATAATTGAATAGGTGTTGCAGCATCATTTTCTATTCTAATAAAATAGTTTTTAGTTATTATAGTTCCTTTAGGTTCATCCAAAGAAGAAACTTCATCTTTATAGTTTCCGGCAAAAATCGGAACTGTTGTATTATTTTGAACAATTTTTTGATTACCACTTTCATCCTCTACTTTAATAAGTAAAATACCAACGGTCTTATTTATTTGTGCTTCTAAAGATGAAATTTTATCTTCTAAACTTTTCAAGTAATCTAATAAACTAATTACATTTCTTTCTTCGGAAAGAAAACCAGAAGCAATATTTGCCGATTGGTGTTTCCAAGTTATACTATTTTGAACAAATTGGTCATTGATATGAGTATAAACTCCTCTTTCAGTTAAATCTTCATTTAACCTAACTTTTACTTTTTCGTTGTTAGTTTCATCAATAATTGATAAAATATCTTTAGAAATACCCAAATCGTCTGGAAATTCAATAGATATAATATTACAAAATTCAGATTCAATAGGATTTGCTGGATAACCAGCTTCCGAAAGTGATTTTATTTTTATTTCTACTGTTTCATTTGGTCTAATTGGAATATCAAGTTGATTTATATTAACTTGTTCTCCGTTTTCAGTATCTTGTTCTTTCCAATAATACCTACCGGTATCAGCATCGAAATATCTTTCTCTTAAAGGCGATTTCATAGAAACCCAATTAGAATAAACTCCCTTTTGAGTATTTCCATCTGCATCCGAAAAGTCAAATTCTTGTAAATTATTTGCAGCACCTCCTTTTGTAAGATATCTATATTGAATCTTAAATTGAATTACACTTTGTTCCGAACCATCGGTTGCAATTCTATTTTCAGGTAAAGGCCAAAAACCTCTAACTCTATATTTTGCATTGGCAGTTGAAGTTGTTTTATCTTCTGCTTTTGTTAGAATATCAGAAACTACTGAATTATAAAGTGATTCGGTTGCAGCTCTTTTTTCTATTAAAGTTTGTAGTTGGTTGTTATCCGAATCTCTTTCAATGTCTGACTTATAATTCTTAGTAGAAATTTGTTGTCTTTTCGTAGAAATTGCTTTGTCTAAATCTCCTAGTTCACTTTTTAATGATAACTTTTCTTTATTAAGTGATTTAATATCTTCGTTAGATTGTCCGTCAGTTGCATGTTTGTTAATTTGAACAACTTTAAAATCGTTTACTACTGCTTGTGGAACATTTGGAACGATTGCTTTTGAAACTGGTGGAATATTTTCTTGTGTCATAGAAAATAAAACGGCACCAAAATCTACTACTTTTTCTTGATAGTAAGTATCTAATGTTTTAACTACACTATCCGTGTCTTTTATTGTCAATTCATTAGAATAAAAACTAATTCCAGGAGAATAGTTATCAGCTGGTCTATTTGAATCCGGATTTATAGGTTTTAAAAATACAGAAAGGTATTCGTTGAATCCAATTCCAACTCTAATTTCTGGTGATATTGCTTCAACAGGATAAAAAGATAAATTATCAGCCCCTATATTAACTGAATCATAACCTTCTGCAAGAATAACAGAAATCGTAAATGTTTCGAAATCTATTCCCGTAACTTTATATCTTGTACTTTTATCATTTTTATTAACTAGTAAAGAATCACCAACTTTTAATTGTTGAGTTTCTAAAGTACTAGAATTTTTATCATTGTAGGTTATTTTATCTAATTGAAACTTTTGCGTTTTCTTGGTAGTATCAACACCATCAACTACTATATTTTCTGTTGATTCAAATACTCTTAATACAGAAAAGTTTCCGTAAAATCTAGGTTCTACGGGTGGTAAGTCTAAAACATCATCATCAATTGTATATAAAATACCATTTGTATTGATAAGGTCTAAAAAGTCTGCATAAGACAAATCAGGATTATTCTTGATTTGCAAATTGAAAATATTTAATTTTGCTTCGGTATCTAGATTCAAAATAAACTTTTGCATTTTAACCTTTGTTGTATCAGGGTCTAACTGGGTTGGAAAATTTAATCCAACATACAATAAAGGATTCAAGAAAGATTCAAAGAACCAATTACTTTTAGATTTAAAACCAGTAGGTGTTTGAACTTTTACTATATCATCAGCACTTTTCTTTAGTGTAGATTTTACAATAGTTCTAAAAGTTCCGTCCGGTAATTGAACACTAGCATCTTTATTATTCAATGCTGATATTTGCGTTATGTTTTCATCAAGTCTTTCGATATCTTTTTTTAAGGCACCGAAACTTGGAATAGTTACTGTTTTGATATTGTCATTTGCAATATCTTCTAAAGTTAATGTTACTACATCTGCATCACTATTAACAACCGCAGAAAGTTTTGTTAAAATTTCGGTGTTGTTTCTTTGTAGTTTTATAAGATTGTCCACAATTGAACTTAAACTATTCTTTACGTCTGACATATCGCTTATTGTATTTTCTTTATGTATTTAATATTATCTTAAAATGTCAATTGTAAATGAATACGTATTGGCATTTGTACAAATTATTTCAATTATAGGTCTAGTTCCTGATAAATCAACATTACTTAATTTAGTCATTAACCATTTGTATGAACCTAAGTTTCTTTTATTTTCGGCATCTGTATATATGTACAGATTTCTAGTGCTTGCTAATGAGAAACCTTTATCAAAAACAATTCTATAAACTTGACCGGTTTGAAATTTTTCAACCGTATCATCTATATTTATAATAACATCATTGTCTATATTTAAACTTTCAGTCGAATCATTCTTAAAGTAATTCGTAAATTGACCTAAATTAATTATATTGTTTTTTGTACTATAAGAAACTGAAGTTGTATCTGTTATCCCATTTCCGGATGTATAATTCAAATTTTTTGAAACATTATAACATACAGGGAAATAGTTATATTTTTGAACTACGTTACTAAGTATTACTTTATCAGGAACGGATTTATCTAATTTCAATCCAGGTCCTTGTACGAAAGGACTTAAATCATAAGATAAATCACTTGTTAATTCCCCAGCTGCCAATTTGTTTAACCTTGTACTATTATTTCTAATTAATTCAATTATAGTAGTAGGACTTTCTAATGCAATTAATGAATTTTGTACAGAGGTTTGTAGTGCAGTAATTTTAGCATTCAATTCATCAATAGTTGCTTGATTGAAATAAAACTTTTCTAAATTATCTACTTTAGTAGTTATATCTAATATTGAAAGTTGTTGAGTAACAAAATTTTCTGTTGCATCTTGTAATTGAACCATTGCGTCCGAAAACAAATCCATAGAAAATGTTGAATATTCATTTATACTTCTTTCTACACCTACATTATCAGCACTAGTATCAAATTTTATATTTGTTTTTAATGAATATGCATTTCCGTTTAATTTAGTTATTGGATTAGGTTTAAATTTAGAAAACGATTTTAATTCTGAACCTGCACTTATAGTTTCTTCGAAATCATCAATAAACAAAACACCATAAAGGTTTCTTTTTACAAGAGAACCATCCGATTCATTAAAAATATCATAATAAAGTAATACGGTATTGAAAGCAAAATTTTCAGCTTCTGCTGTTGCATTTAATTCTGCAATAGAATTTACACTTGCATTACTTGTTACTTTAGTATATTTTGCACTATCCCAATCAATGATTGCACCATCCATATTGGATACCTTTACATTAAATTGATTAGTAAAACTTAAATCGGTTGCAACTTTTATAGTCGTATTTGCTGTTGCACCAAATGTATTTTCTGTTGTATAATAATCACTTGTACTATTGGCAAAATATGCATTGATTGACATTCTCGGGTCTGCGGCTGCAGTTCTACCTTCGATGTCATCTCCATTTGTACCTGACCATTGTATATTAGTATTGTAATTAGCATCAGAAAGAGTATTAAACAAAACCGTAGGTGTGTTTCCGTGTTCTGATGGCATATGTAAGTAAACTTGTGTATATGCTTCTCCACCTCTATTGACATTGTTAATCAAATCAATATCACCTAAATATTTTACTACCCTATTATAAGTATCTTTGCTAGAATCGGTAGTATTTTGTCCTTCTTCTACAAACATATTAGCAACATTTGAATCTACATTCAAAGTTGCATTATCAAATCTTATTGCACCTAAATCAGCCAACCATTTCCAAAATATTCTTTCTGTTACTGATTGATTAGTAGTTGTATCGTATAAATTACCAAGAGAATTTTGTTTGTTAAGAACTATGTTTTCCCAGTTCAAAACATAATTTTGAAAACTATTTGCAATATATGTATTTTGTTGTTGATTAACACCAAGTAAATCGGTAATAACCGTATTACTACTCCAAGCAGTTGCTCCGGTAGTATTTGCTCTGTTTCCTAATGCTTGCCAAACTATATTGTTAGAATTACTACTTGGAATATTAACTTTAGGTAAATCTAAAGCTGCAAATTTACTAAATGTAAATCTAACATTATCATCACTAAAAGTTTTTGCAATATCATTTGCTGCACTGTTAAAAACATAAATTGTTCCACCTTGTGTGCGTAAAGGTCTTAATAGTGGTGTAGCCATATTATTTTATATTAGTTTTATTTATTTAATCAAAGAAAAAAACCTACTAATTGTAGTAGGTTTTAAAATTAAAATTAGTTGTTTTTGTAAACTATAATTTACAAAAAGTGTCATTAATGTAAAAAATAGCTTTACTTAAATACTATTAAGATATTTGATTGAATCTTTTAATCCTTTTATTCTTACATCTAAGTAATCATCTTCTTCTCCACCTGGAGCTGATTGTTTCCAATTTATATATTCATCTACTATATCTTCAAAAGCAAGAATTGCTCTACCTAATTCAGTTCCTTTTAGTGCTCTCATTGCTTTAGGAGATAATTTTTCTGAATACTGTCTACCAGATTCATCGTAAAATGGATTTGATGTAGCAATTCCACCTCCTATATCTACTGTAAATTCTTCTTTTATATAGAATGTTTTTCCACTATGTAAATCAGCTATGTAATTTTTTAATTTATTATAAGTCCATTTTTTCTCCGTTTGCTTATTAGTAGGTGAATTATTATAAGACCTTTCATCTTTATTAAAATACTTTACCAAAATAGCGATAGCTTCTTCTCTATTTTTAGGTCTTTCCTTTTCAGGGTTATATCCACTTTCGTTAAGACTTGTAAATTCTTCTAAGTTTTTCATTTTTATTTTTTATTTTCTATATTTAATATTTTAAACCCCCATTATACAATATACGAATAATATTCGACAATTGCAAGTTATTTTAAAAATAGGTCGTTATTTATAATCATTCTAAACAGCACTTGTAATAGTTTCAAAAGCAGTACCATTCCAGAACTTCAATTTTTTAAGTGTTGAATCGAAAGTAAGTATTTTTGGACTAGTTGTTGTTAATAAACTTGTTATTGCAGTAATTTCTGCAGTTGTCATTTCTGAAATTTGAATTCCATCAAATCCAGTCGCACCAATAAAGTGTTTATTTACAGCACCAACAGTAATAATTGTATCAATAATTTTAGAATTGTCTGCACCTAGTTGTAAAAAAGAACCATTGGTTGTTGCTTTAAAACTTCCCGATGAAATACTTACATTTCCACCTTGAACATCAACTCCTGAAGTAGTAAGAACAATACCTTCAGTTTTAATAGTTTGATTTGAACCACCTAATCCAGTATTGTCAATCAAACCAATCGTTGTATCAACAACACCTAAAATATTATTGATAGCATCGGTATTTATCTTAAAATTATCATTAATAGTTATTCTATCTGCTGATAATGAATTTGTACCTTGTAATGTTGTAATTGTTATCGCCATCTTTTTTAATTTTAATTTTTATTCGTATGATTTTACTCTAATCAATCCGTTTTTTGTTATAGTTTTTTTATTTCCGTTGGTATCTTCTAATTCTAAAGAAATATTATATTCTCCTTCATCAGTAAAAAGGTATACCATATATTTATTCAACCAACTAAATACTTCTTCTCCTGTTCCAACTTTCGTTATTTTCCATTTAGGATTTTTAAATCCAGGCATCCACGAAATGTCGTAATTAAAATAAATTTGAGTAAATGGCTTTACATCTCTTTGATAGTAAAGAACATCTAAACTATTCCAAGTTGCATTAGTTGTAATGCTTCTTGCGTATTTAGTTCCATAAACCTTATTGTATTTAATAATATTAATTTCGTTACTCGACAACAATTTTTTAAATGCCAATATTTTTTCATCGTTATATGGTGCTGTTGCACCTTGATAAGATTGTACTATATTAAATCCCCATTCATCAAATGGAGAATTCGTATTCAAATCAGTAGCCAATGCTGATAAAGTTTGAATACTTGATGGAATAGTATAAGATATATTATCAATAGTTATAGATTGGTCTGTAGCTCCTGTTCCACCTATTGCATAAAAATTATTGAATCCGTAAATATCAAAACTAGAACCGGCATCACCAACAGCACCGAATCCATTCATTGGTGTATTGAAATTTGAAATATCGTTAATAGAAGAACTACTAAAGAAATATTTTTTAGGTTTTTCAAAATTCTTAGATACTGCAATTATTTGATGAATAGTCGGAACTCCGTATTTTATTATTGGTCTGTATTCATAAATAAAACTTGATAAAATAGGATTTGTAGTTTCACTTAAAGAACTTAATTGTTGAACTAAATCAACGTATTTATTTCCCGTCAGATTCAATGTAAATTCACTCCAATTTTCTAATGTGTTTCCAGCACTATCTTTTACTGTAATATCATTTCCAGCACTTAATAAATTCAAATCTTTGATATAGAATTTAGTATAAGTACTACTTAAATCATCCCAATATAAGTGGTCAACATCATCCCAAGTAACATTATCTCCAATGTTTTTCCAAGTTTTTGAATTTATATCTCCTTTACTTCGTAAAACAGCATTTTGTTTAACTAAGTTTTGATAAAATTCTACTCTATCTATACTATGCCATGCTAAAATAGCATCGTCTGTATTTGTATTCGGTAAGAAAGGTAATTCCCAAGAACTGCCCATTTCATCCCAAGTTAAATCTTCTAAGTCATCCCATTTAACATCACTTAAATCTTTTATTTTCCAAGCCGTAAAGTTAGGATTCTTTTGTTCAACTGTAATATGATTTATTTCAGTATTTTTACTATATGAACCGTACATATCAAATAAAGTCAATTCAACCGTATAATCTCCTGGATGAGGTAAATTAACCGCCCATTCTTTAAAATCAGATAGTGACCCTTTTACAGTACTTGACCAAAAAGGTGAAACTGAATTTGCTTCTTTGTAAATATACCATTGTATTTCGTAGAAATTAGCATTACCTATATCATCCCAAGAAACTCCACTAAATGGGTCAACGCCACTATTATATGCCGATGTTGGAAATCCTGATGCACTTGAAAAATTGAAATCATTGTAATTTCTTTTTTCATCTACACTATTCCAAGTAAGATTTGCATCTGACCAAGTAATATCAAAACTTGTATTTTTTAAAATTATAGGATATCCAACAGGAATATTTTCATTATTGTCTAATTCAGACAATTTAAAATCTCTATCAAAAAAGAATTGTAAATATGCTTTTTGATACGTACTTATTGGTTGAGCTCCGTTTAGGTAATCTTGAAAAGAAAGTACAGGTATAGATGATGCATATGCACCTTGTTCTACATAAGATGTTAAAACGGCACCAGTATTTTCTTTTTCAACAAAAAGTATTTTATTGTCATCTACTGTTATATAAAATTCATCGAAAGGTGCTCCTAATTTAATAAGACCTTCGTATAATTTTAGTGCGTTTGATTTATTTGTACTTTTATAGTCAGCTTCTATTTCGAAACCTACTCCAGAAACACTATCAAATATTTTTAATTTATTTCGAAAAAATGAATTAGTAAGAGTAAATTCTCGTACTTTTAAATTTGCTGAACCATCTAATAATAAGTCAGGGCTTATTTTTACACCTAACCATTGTAGTGGTCTCAAATCTTCTATGAATCCATGTTTACGTGGAAACACTTCAAAGGTCGGATTTATATTTATATCTACATCATCAACTCTATTAACTGAATTCCAATAATTCAATTCTACCTTTGTATAATAAAGTGCTTCCCCTACAATATCAATTATTCTACTGTTTAGTGGTAAGAAATATTTCTTTAACTTATCTTTAAGTGCATATAATTTAACTAATATTTCATCAATTGTAAATTCGAAAGATTCTTTAGTTATAGGTAAACCATCCTCATCATATTGTCCAGTTTCTTCTGTGATTTGATAGTACATACCAAATTTATTAGTCTTTGAATATACTTTTGATGGGAATAAGTCAGAAAGTTCTTTTGTATTATTAGAATTCAATAATACACTTTCTATATCAACCGGTCTTAGTTTACCAAAATTGGCTGAATCAACTTTTACATTTTTCCAATACTCTTTTATGGCAACCGATTCATAACCGAAATATTTAATTATATTAATGAGTGCTTTATATGAACCAAGATACGGAAAAATATTATGAAATTCAAGTAAAAGTTCTTTTCTTTTTTTGTTAACAATTGCAAAATCAATATCTTCTTCATTTACATTCGTAGAATCAAATATCAAGAAATCTTTGGTATTCAAAGTATGTCCTAGTGTTTCTAACATCAGGGGTAATCTTGTATCTTCCGCTACTGTATCTACAAATAAAAATAATTCTCCTATCTGAACTTTAGTTGCCCCTGTTTTGAAATACATGTTTACTTTACCTACAAATGAATTTTCAACTTTCGATGAAAACCCTATATTTGCCGTTGAATAGTTCTCTTGTAATTTGTTTATTTCAAAAGAATTCGGTATATTTGTATAGGTAGTCCCTGCTATTGAAACATTCGTAAATGAGGCATCATAGGTCGCTTCTACGGACTGATTAGTTCCTTTGTCTATATAGTATGTTTTATCATCTAAAGTGATGTCAAACGTAAAGAATTCGTCTGTTGAAGTTTTATCTATTTCAAATAATATTTCTTGTGCATCGTTATCTACATTCGTAGGTTTTACGTACATAAATTTTTGATATTCTGCACTATAAACTTTTTCTAATATAATTATTTGTTCCGATTCAATTAAATCTACCGAAATGGCATTTTCACTAAGAACATAGTTTCCTCTGTACAATCCAGAAACAGAATCATAAAATAAGTTTAGGTTGTTTCCTTTTTTATTAAAGAAATGTAAGTTTTCTTTTTTAATTGACATCTGATATTATTTATTTGGATTTTCTTCTGTATAGTTATATAAATTTTCAATAAGTTTAACTGAATAATAATTATTCATTTTAATCATTTCCAATCTTTTTAAAAATCCTTGCATAATTTCATTTTCAGTTCCAGTCAAATACGGAGACATAGTTTTTTTGAATATGTCTAATTCTTCTTGAACCGCTGGTTCATACGCTTGTTTTATTTGAGATTTTTTAATTGACATATTTATATATTATTTTCTCGGTATAGATTCTCTAATTACAATATTTAGTGCCGATAAATTAGTCCCATTTATTCCATCAGCGTATTCAACACCGTTCCTGTCAGTAAATCCACCTCTAATAATTGGCAATTCTTTGTTTCCTATTGTAATGTCACCGAATTCATCTAAACCTAAATTCGGATTTTCTCCTGATTTAAGAGTAATTTTTTCAGTTGTTTCTATTGAATTACTTGCATTTAAGTTAGGTACATCATTATTTTTTCTAACTGCTTCTATTAAAGCACTAGTTGCATCTGTGTTATTATAATCAATTTTCTTGAAATAATAACCATTAAAAATAGCTTCTTCGTTGGCCTTAGAAATAAAATCAACATAAACTGAATCAATACCATCAATCTTTTCTATCATTTTAATAATATCTGAACGAGGTATTTTATCCCTTCTTTGTAAAGATAAAAAGTATTCTCCTAATGCATTTGTTATTTCTGCTTTTATAGTATCTTCACTAATAATGTCATCGTAAACTCTAATGAAAACATTCAATGCATAATTTGTAATAACTGGGTCAATTATTTCTAATTCTGTTGAAATTAATTGTCTACCACTTTTGTTGATTACATCATAAACAGCATCTTTATCTTCTTTAGAAAGATAGAAGTTGTTAATATCGGTACTAAAGTAATCAGAATTACTTTGTACCTTTCTAGTGATATCTGGTAACAAGAAAAGATAAACTATATTATCATCATCTAAATATTCATCTCCAAAGGTATTGAATGCATCAATATAACTAAATTGATTATATTTAGATAAGAATGCTGTATAATTTGTAGGATTTGCAAGAACTAATCCTCTACTATTTTTATTAAGTAAAAATCTTGTAAGTTCTTTATCTTCTGCATCAGCACCCATTGTTATTTTCTTAGATACGCTAATATCGAAAATTTCATTCAAATCCAACTCACCACCAAATCCATCAGAAACCTCATCGACAAATTCAAGCAAAATAGAAGATGATGATTCCCCAATATTACCACCCGAACCATTTGAAGCAATCCACTCCACTTGGATTTTTTCTCCAGAATCTGGTATATAACCATAATCTTTATTGCCAAAATATATATCAACCCCACCATTAATTCCTGTTTTTATTATTACCCCTTTTTCGTTTTTCTTAATATCATAAAGAGATTCGAAATTTTTAAATTCTTGACCATTTACTAAAACAGTAATTATATCATTTTCTATTTGTGCAAATCTAGTCGGAATATTAAAAGATTGTAAATCAGTATTGTCCCCTGTAAAATTTGAAGTGTTCAATTCTCCTTCAACAACTTGAAACTTAAATAGTTTTGAACTTGTTTTAGGTATATAAACAGAATCTGAATCTAAAATGATTACATAATTTTTTTGATTGTTTTTACACAATATTTTACTGTAATTTTGAATTTGTATATTAGCGCCTGGTATTTCATTTGCCATTCCAGGTTTTATCTTTAATGATAATTCACCTTTTGCACTAACCGGTCTACTGGGGTTGTGACCCGTTAATCTTGATAATCCTAAAATAGAATTTTCTTTGAATGCTGTTAAAAGATTTCTTTCATTTAAAGAATCCTCTAAATAAAAGTATTGTAATTTGTTTAATTCGTTAAGTACATCAATAATTTGACCATACGGACTTGAAGGAGAAAAGTTTAAATCTCTTTTTTCATATTCCTTGATTAAGTATAGTTCTATTTGCTCTTTTAATTGACCATCAAACAGTCTACTTTTGTCTATAATCTTATTAACTTGGTCTTTTGCTTTCTTTGACATCTACGAACAATTCTTTTTGTATTTAATTGATGACCATTCTAACTAAATTGTCATCTTCTACGGTTATATCAATAATTGCAGAATCACTATTACCTACTTCATAGAATTGAACATCTATTTTATAACTAAATTCCCCTGATAATGAGCAATTTAATCCTATTTGTTCATTTATAGCTTGTTTTAATTCACTTTCACCTACATTAAAATCCCATAAATAAGAACGCAATCCAACTCCGAAATCTGCTCTACCTAAAACTGTTGAAGGTGGTGTTGATAAAACCATTTCTATTTGTTGCAAAAACATAGTTAACATATCGTTGATTTCTATATCTTTTTCACTATATAAAGAACGTTGTGGTCTTCTTATGTATATATCGGTTGCGCCCATTTATTCCTTTATTTTTATAATCCATTAGTATGAAAGATAAAATCACTACCTCCTCTCATACTTTTAACTTCTTCTTTTACTTCATCTACACTTTCTTTTCCTTGGTCATAAAACCTATCAAAATTTATAGAAGCTCCTCCCGGTAAGTCCATAGAAAATGTACCTAATATATTTGCAAGTTGCATCTTAGTTTGACCTAAACAATAATGAAAAAATAAATCTAAATTATAAAGCGATTCTAAAGGTGCTCTTACTTCGCAATCTAATAAAAAATCTGGTGAATGCTCTAAAGAACCTTTTAAAAATAATTTATTTGATTGTCTACTGTATGTATATGTTATAGGGTATTTTAAAATAAGGTCGGTCAAATCTCCCCAACTAGATGCAATTACGTATCCTAAAACAGCATCTGTACCCATCAAATCTTCGGTTCCTGACATTCCACCATTCACTCCCCAATTAGAACTCATATATTTATCAAAAGAAAAATCAGCACTTCCACCTCCCATTCTATTTTTTGAAGACCGGTCTTTTGCAACTGCATTTACTGAATAAACACACTTGGGTAATGTTAATTTCCTAGTTTGTTTAAATTCTTCACTTGTACTCCATACGGATGCTGGAATTGATAGGTAAATATTTTCTACACCATCATCCCAATTTCTATGAAACCATTGAGCTGAATATTTTACTAAATTGTCTATTGCTTTTTCTGGAACAGAAAATGGTAAACTACATCCAACAGTTATTGCTGTATTAAGTTCATCGTAAAATTCTTGTTTAGTCATATTTTATTTAATTTCTTTTAATCTTCCTTTTCGTCCAGGTTTTCAACATCTTTATCAATTACAATAGTATTTTCTGTAATTTCGGTATTAGAATATGAACCTTTCCTAAAAATACCACCATCTACATAGGAATCTAATACTTCAACACCATCTAAATAACAATTTTTAAATTCTGCATATGTGTTTTTACCATTTTTTATTCTACTATCTTTGAATTTAGAATTACCAGTTTCGCATCTATCTAAATCCGAACCAGATATTACACAATCGTGTACGGGTGTTTGAATCATAACAACATTCAATAATCTACAATTATAAAAAAGAATTCTAGGATTCTCTACTATTGTTTTTCTAAATATAAATCCAGCAAATTCAATACAAGAATTATCGGTATCATAATTTATTATTCCTTTCATGTTGAATTTAACTTCTTTCATTCTAATAAGGATAGGAAAAAAATCTTTCCACATCAAAGGAAAAAATAATTTTAGTGTTTCTTCATCATTTCTGGTATCTACTTTGAATTCTATATTTTTGAATATATTGTTGAAATTAAAATAATTTTGTCCTGCCAAAAATACATTTTTCTTAGGTTCTAATAATTTAATTAGTTTTTCTTTTATTTCACTATCGTCTTTTTCGTAAGATTCTTTGATGCTCAATAAAAAATAATCTAAAAGATATAAGATATCAGATTGTTGTTCTTCGTATTTTCTACCACCTATATATCTAAATTCTAAATAATTACTTTTTAACTTTTCAAAATTAACACCATAGTACTTGCTAATAGGATAAACAAAACTAGTTCTATTAGTACTTATTGTTTTGAAATCAAAGTTACTATGTAATGGAACTATTTCTTTTATTGATTTTGTGTATATATTATCTCTCCTTTTAGGAAATCTACTATAAACTTCTTCTTCATCAAAATTCAAAATAAAATTAAGAATGTCAATTTGCTGTATGTAATCAGTATCAGGAAAATTCAAATTCAAATGAACACCACATCTATCAGTGGTTTTTACTTCTGGTGTTTCTCTAATCCACCTCAGTACTTTTATTAATACTATTTTTGCGTGATTATAATCAAGTGGTCCGGTTACTAATTCAACAGAATGGTCTCCTAAAGAAAAGTCCGGTTCTATTTTATAGTGGTTATCGGTAGGAACGAATTCAGAATGATGCTCCTTTTCTATATTAATTTTTACCTTTAAAAGTTTTGAAAATTGTTTCTTAATTTCTCCTAAATTAAAGGTAGGTTTTCTTACAAATTCAATTTCTAAACCAACTTTAGTATTGTGTAATTCCATATCTCTTTCTTGGTTCATAAAATGCGTTAGTTTTCTTATTTAATCAAAAAAAGGCAACCATTTTCGATTGCCTTTTGTAACGATTTTATGATAATTATATTTTAAGTTAATTCTAAAACGTATTTGTTATCTTTATTGTCAAGTATTTTTACGTTGTGTCTATCTCCTTTTTTTAATTCTATACCATCTTTTAGTTTACTTACGTGAAGCAATCCGGTTGCATTTTTACCTAAAGAAATAAAACTACCATATTTTACAGTCTTAACAACTCTACCTTCAACAACATCTCCTTTTTCAAATTTAGGTTTTGCAATTTCATTTGGGTCAACTACTAACCTAGATAAAATTATTTTTCTATTGGTAACAATTTCTTTTAAATAAAAATCAATTTCTTTTCCAGGAACAACTTCCCCTTTACTGAGATGTTCAAGTAGAACTTCATCGTAATCATCTTTGTGAATCATTCCGGTTAAAACATTATTAAATTCTATAAAAACACCAAAAGGTTTAGTTCCTGTTATAGTTCCTGTATAAACTGCACCTATTTCTAATTTTTCTATTTCGGACGGAATTAAAGTTTCTAAGTATGCTCTATGGGAAACAATTAATTGGTCTTTAAATTTAGAATACATATTTTCATTTTTAATTGGCATAACTTTTATTGTTTTACCTATTAAAGTTTGAAAATCTAATAATTTGTTTATTCCACCTAAACTACCGGGCATAAATACTTGAACACCTTCTATGTTAAGAACGTATCCATTTTCTGTTAAACTTAAAACCTCTGCATCATATACAATTTCTTCTTCTGAATATTTCATTTCATTGTATAAATTCGTTTTTATGAATTCTACAATGCTAGCTTTTAAATAATCTTTAGTATCGACAATAGAAGCTTCAACTTCTTCTCCTATTTTATAAGATTCTGGATTTAATTTGTCTTTTTCTAATGAAATGTAAGCAAAGTCTTTTGAACCAATGTCTAATAGTATATCAGTTTTAGAAATTTGTGAAATTGTACCTACAATAGTTTGTCCAATTTCATATTTAAGATTTTTAGGTAGTTTGTTAAAAGATTCGTTATAAAGGTTTAACATTTCTTCGGCATATGATTCATTTGAAAGTAGTTTGCCGTTTTCTAATAATGTTGGTTTTTTTGATGTTTGTTCAAATACAGAAATATTTGTTGGGTCACCATAGGTTACTCTTTGCTCATTCATTTTTTATTTGTTTTAAAAGTTATACGTTATTTAATCTATTACTTGATGTTAAAAATTGTTGCCGGAATTGTTATTGGTGGGGGTGGTGAGCCGACAAGTGCCAACCCTGAATATAAGAATTGTATTGATTTTGCATGACCAGTAAACATATTGAAAAATGCATTAACTATTTCTTCAGTAGTTGGGTTTTCTGGGTCTGGGTCTGGAATTGGTGGTACAGGAACAGGTATCGAAACAGTAACATTTCCTGATATAACTGATGAAAACCCTGGATGTGTTGCCGGCAATTTTAATAATGCCGGTGTCCAACATGCAACTAATGATGCCGAAACAAGATTAAGGTCTAAAGGTACTGGTGCTCCGGTTTTTCCTAAAGCAAAACACAAATCAAATGCAGCTTTTATTGCAGTTTCTACTAATGGAAATAATTGTCCTCCATAACTATTACCTATACTATCCGAACCGGACTTGCAAGCATCTTTATATGCAGCCGTTATTGCCGTAGCAAGGTCATTACTTTCTAATCTATTGTCTATTGTATCTTGAAATGCAATTTCTAAGTCTTCTTTGAGTCCCATTATTATTTTTCTTTATCTAAGGTTACTAATAAGGATTTAAAATCTACCCATTTTTGATTAAGTCCTTGTATCTTTGACCAATTTGGTGCACTACTTACGGGTGCGGGTCCTGCTGGTGTAGGTATTACTAAAAGACCTATTTCATTTATCAATTCAGTAAGTAGTTTTTCTAAAGTATCTCCCAAAACTGCTGGCTCTAAACTTGTTCCTTCTGTACCTAAACTAATTCCATCATCTGAAATATGAACAACTTTTCCTGTTGAACCATTGGTAAGTAAAATGCTTTCGTCTTCATTTTTGAATTGAATAAAAGAATCATTTTTTCTAATAATTAATCCTTGTGTTTCTGTATAAAATATTTCAAGTGTTCTTTCATCGGATACTTCTCCTGTTGCATCTTCTCCGGCTCTTTTGTCATAAACTATTGACCAAACTTTTGGATAATCTTCGGCATATTCACCTAAAAGGTCATCATTTGTTTTAGATATTCCCATAAAGAAAGGAATATTTTCATCTCCGTTTTCGAAAAAAACATTACAAATTTCTCCTACTTTTGGTATATAAACTGTTCCTGATGAAAGTTGATTATAAGGAATTGCCCATGGAATAACTTCTTCTTCAAGTTCATCGTATTTACCGAATACTTTTATCTTAACTCTTCCAAGTTGTAAAGGGTCTCCTGTATTTATGACTTCTCCAACCCATATAGTTCCTAATGTAATATCTTTAAACATAGTTATTTTTTATCTTTACCGAATGTATTACCTAAATCTTTTAGTTTTTTATCGGCACCTTTCAATACTCTACCGGGTGCATTTACAATAGCATTTCTTGCATTTCCTAAAATATTACTTGCACTAAATCCGTAAACATTACCAATAAAAAGAGATGATAACTTATTTTTAACTAAATTAGCAGCTTGACTAGAAACATTTTGTGTAATATCATCTATTAGTGAACCAAAAATACCTTGCATTTCGGGTGGTTGAAATGCCAAATCGTTTAATCCGTCTTTACCTTTAAGAAAATCCATTTCTGCATTTAAGTAATCTTTTACTTTATAATATTTTTCTGTTTTACTTAAAGTTGCTAAAATCCTATAAATACTATCTTCTTCTATATTTTCATATGAAATCTTAATAGATTGACTTGCATTTTCATATGAAGAATTAGAAACTGTACCCAACATTGCTCCACTTTCATCGGGTAAAAATTCACAATGTGATAAATTGAATGTAATTTGTGTAGTATCAGTATAATCTTCTCCTAAAAATTCTGAATTTATTTTATACTTATTAGAATTGAATTCGGTAGGAACGCCCATTAAATTTTTAGGACTTTTTTTAAAATTTCTAATATCATAAACCTTTATTGTCATTTCAAATTTTCTAAGATTTTCAGGTAATATACATCTTCTATTTTTCCAATCATATGCAATTTTTCTATATAAATCCATTAATGCTGTTATTCTTAAATCAATGGATTCTAAACAAGAAATTGTTACTTCTTTTTTAAATTTTGGTTTGTTAAAATCTCTTGCCCAAGCATCCGACAAACCATCTATTGATTGAAAGTACCATGGAAATTCTGAATTTAATCTACTTAAAGTTTCTATAAAATCAACAAGCATTGTGACACGAGCAACATCTCCCATTTTTTTTAAGTAGTACAGTGCTGAATTCGGATTGTCTATATTACCGAAAAGTCCGGTTGAGTTCGTAACATTTAAAGTTTCTACATTTGAATCTTCTAAAAAACTTTCTAACCCTCCCGGTTTAATTAGATTTTTTAAATCTTTAAAATTTAGTGTTCCTGTGGCCGTTGCACTACCTATATTTATGAAAAAAAGTTTAAAACCTAAAGTAGTAGGGTCCTGAAACATAGATAAAAAATCATCGTTTCTTGCTTGTCTCCTAAAAACATTATTTTCGTTTTTAGGTAGTCTATCTGCAAATTTACTTGCGTCTTCTGTCAGTTCGTTCAATTTATCAGCCATTTCTAATTTTTATTTTTTGCAACTCCAGCACTATACGGCATTGGCCATTCTCTTCTTATCAAATTAACTGTTTGTGTAAAACCATTAGTTTTATCCCAATTAATAGAAAAATCACGAACAACATAAAATCCACTGATAAAACTATTTGCAATAAAGTTTTCAGGTCTATCGTATGTATCACTACCTTGTTCTGGTTGTGTATCTCTTTCTGCATCTCCGTATTTCATTCCAGCATTTGCTATCAATCCAACTTCTCTTTCGTAAATTGCAACCGGAATTCTTTTATACCTTGATATAGAACTAGATATATCTTGTAAAGTTATACTTAGTCCCATTTTATTTAATTCTTCGTTGTTTTGATAGTTCAAAATTTTAGCATAATGATAATTTGGATGTAAGTTTCCTTCATTTAAAGTACTAAATTGCCTACCTTGATATAAAAATTTATTTTGTAATTGATACGATTCATCTCCAGCTTTACCTTTTAAGATAACTAAATTATTTTCTGCACCATCCGTTGTTAAAGGGTCAACAAAGAAAGATTGAAATTCATAAGTATCCATATCTAAATATTGACTATACCTTTTATATCCATTTGTCATCCATATTTGACCTGAATTATTAAAAAGATTATAACTTTTTATATAGTTAGTTGTATTACTAAAATTATCGTGATTAGATAAAATAATTTTAGTATCATCTCCCTTAACACCTTCACTTTGTGAATCTTTATCTTCGGTTACGGATGATACTATATCGGCAATTCCATCTTCTAAAGTTTCATCCATAGAAAAAAGAGTATTTACATTTACAAGTGTAAGGTAATAATATAAGTCGATATAAGAGGTAAAAAAACTATTTTCATCTTTATATGAATAATCAACTGTTTTCATTATGAAATCTTTTATAGTATTGTTCGGATTAAAACGTGGCATTTTATCATTTGTAACCGTTTCGTTAGATGCAAAACCTAATTCGGTTTCATCACAAACTGATAATAAATGATTGTACGAAGTGTCTTCTAAAAAAGATAGTTGTTTTTCGCTGAATAAATTAGGTACTTTCATTATACCCGTTAAACTATAAATATTTTTATTTTTAGATGGTTGACCTTTTATAGAAAGAATATCAAAATTTATTCTTATTTTCTTTTTTGCATTATTGTTTCTACTTCTAATATACAATTCTATTAAATCACCATCTTTAGGAAAATCGTTTTGAAATTGTTTAGAAACATCATTGAATGCTAAATCTATTGTAGGTACAAAATCTTTAGAATGAATTTTAAATTTGATAATGGTATTAGAATCCATTTCATACCCATTAATCTTTATATGAGGTGTACTATTCCCCATATATTTTTCTTTATTTGCGGTTGTTTGTCTTTCGTCTTCAAAGTTACCTACTTCTATTTGTTCTAAAACAACAGCCGGTTCTTTGATTGTCAATATGTCTGAGTTCTTGCTTCCTGTTACCATTATACACTAATACTGTTAGTTTCTTTATTTATATCAATATTAGATTCTCCTGGTTTAAGTTCATTAGGTTTTACGTTTACTTTCGAACCATTTTTAACACTACTACTAATTTTTGCAAGTGTTTCTAAGCGTTTAGTATCAACTTTACTTTTCTTAGTAGAATCAATATATTTTTGTTTAGATTCCTTAGATTCTTTATTTGGGTTTTTATAAAAATTCTTAGCATTATCTAATTCCGGAATAAGAATAATATCACCAGTTCTTACACTCAAAGGGTCTGATATTTCATTACATTTTAAAATTATATCAACGTAATCATCTGAATTATAAACGGCTAAAGATATTAAATCAACTCTACGGTCATATTCTTCCGAAACCTTTATCAATTTCTTTACAAGAAAATGTACGCTATTATATTCTGGAACAAACGTAGGTTCTGCAAAATCAACTATATTAGTTATTTCGTCTTTACTTATTTGTATTTTACTGTTTAAATTTTCCATTATGCTATTACTTTACCGGCATTAGGGCTTTGAAATCTACCACTTTTTACTAAAGAAACTGCAGCACTCTCGGCCTGATTTGCTATTTTAAGTGCAACATTATTTCCTTTTGTTCCGGAACTATTTCCATCCTTATTTCTATAATAAGATTTGTTTTCGAAATCGGCATTACTACCATAAAATCTACTACCTCCGAAATTGAACATTCTTTCTATTCCATATTTATCTCTAGGCATTGCATGTTTTAATTTAACTTCTAAATTTACATAACTAGGAACATCGTCTGCTGTAAATGGTCCTTCCATACTGAAAGATGCATCTTCCATAATCAAATTTCCATACATCATAGCTGGATTGAAAGGGTTTCCAACCGTTAAATGCCATTCTCCTGTTGGATTAGCTGTTAGTAACGAATGCAAAGAAAACATTTCTGGTCTACCTAATTTATCCATTCCCCCACCTAACATAGATGCAGCTGCATTTCCGGCTAATGTTTTTATACCTTTCATTATTCCACCTTCAAAAGGTTTAGATAATTTATCAGTAATATCTCCCATGAAAGATTTTAAGAACCCACTTACGTCGCCATTTTTTAGCATTTTAGAATCTCCTAGTGGTCCTGAATGTCCACCACCACCAGTAAATCTAACGGCTCCTCCCCAAAAAGGTGCTTTATTTGTAACCATATTCAACATGTTACCTATAATATCTAAAAATGCAACTTTTGTAGTTATACCATCGTAAGAACGAACAGCATATCTAAATTTTAAAGTTATGTCTTGTGTAAAGTTTATACCTTTATCTCTAGTCATTATTTTATCAATAACATCTATTGGCCCAAAAGTATAGTTTGCGGCATGAGATGAATACGGGTCAAAATTAGTTGCTGCTTCTCCTCTTAATTTTTCTTTTGCAAAACTGCCACTAGTATCTGCATATCCTAAAAAATCTAATTTACCGAATCCAGTTTTTGATTTATCCATTGTTTGAATTTCACTTTGAAATTCTTTCCAATTAAACCCAGCACTAAAAGAAAAAACACTATCAAATGCATTTGATTCCCCATCTATATAAGTCAATAACCTAGAAACATCTCTATTTGGATTTTGTAAATTATTAAGTAAGTTATCGTTACTTGGTTGTGGAAATCTTCTAAGTGTAATTAAGTGGTTATTAGGTACTTTTCCGTAATCATCTACAAATAAAAAGTCACCCCATTTATATTGCATTGCGTGATTTACTTGTGCTTCATTAAATGCCGAAACAATATTAGAACCTGATGGATTTCTATATCCTTTAGCAGTTTTTCCATTAAAATATCTACTTTCTTTTATGTTAAAAGAATCGGCTGATAATTTTGCTCCTTGTTCAAACATATCATTATAATGAATAACAGAAAGAGAGTGCAACATAGATTGCTTACCTTCTAATGCAGGAAAGTTTTTACTTGTCTTTTTGCCTTTTTCATCATACATCGGTCCTTCAGGTAGATTGATAGTATCTCCTTTAATTGAACTTTCAATATATTTCGTTGTTTCACTTTTTGGGGTTTCGCCAGCACTCATAAAAGACCTAAGATTTATATTATTTAATCTTTTTCTAAATTAGGTCAATCTCGATTTTCCTTTTCTCTATATAGGTCTCGATTCGTATAATACAAAACATTTTTCTTTCTACTTTTACTAAATTCGATTCTTCTTGCTGGTCTACCTAAGATATATTCATCAAAAAAATCATAAATAGTTTTGTTTGTTTTCTTATAATGTTCATATTCAGGGCCCATATCATCTATGATTTTTAATATCATAGGTTTATTTTCTTGAATAAATTTTTGTGTAGAATTTGTATATATTTTACTTGCACTTTGAACATTATGTTTCGAAACTACAATATCGTGCAATTGTTTTAAACACTTACAAGCCGACATAAAGTTTAATTTACTAAGATAAGTCATAGAATCGTAATGTCTATCAAAAACAAATGCTTCGTTTACCCAAAAAACAAATTTATCAGATTGATTTTTAAAGAATGTTTTGTATTTTCCGTAACTAAAATCTTTATTTTCAATTTCTTGTACCAATTCAGAATCAACAAACGAAAACATCTTAACTCCTTCGTTTAGTACAGAATCTTGAATATCGTGTGATTTGATTGCAGTTTTGAACCAATTGTTATGAAAGAAATCTTTAAGCATTTCTCTTTTTTCGAATGCATTTTTTATTCTAATAACGTATTCTAATGTATGGTCAGCATTTGTTTTGTGTCGTAGGATTTCACCAGAAAAGGCTTTTATAGTATCCGGATTGTTGTATGAAAAAAGTAAAAAATAAACCGTATCACCTTTTTTGTAAACTTTATCTCTTAGAATATCTGAAGAATATATTCCTTGTTTACTTGGTTTATATTTTTTATCGTTGTTATTTGATTTAGGCATTCTGTATTTATTTCAGTAGGTTCATCTAAGTCGCATATCTGAATTTCCATTACAACTTGCAACTTTTTTCTATAACTTTCAATAGTTCCGATAAAGTTTTCAAGAATAACAGAATCTAAAGTATCTGTATAATAAAATATAGTATGATACTTTAGATTGTGTAAGTTTGTAATTGAATCATATAATTTATTGAATAGTTCACAACTTAGAACACTATTGTTTTTACTTTCACCGAATAATAAGTATTTTTCTTGTTGATTTAATATATCAACATAAGATACTGTAATACTACCCGGTTTCTTTTTAATAAAATCCTTGAATCCTGAATGTTCTTTTGTATGAATTATAAAAAAATTATTCATTATAAATCGTCTGGTGTAAAGTCTTCTTCCGATAATTCAGCATCAATATCTATTTCGGTTTCTGTATCTATCGAATGAATTTTTTGACTAGAAACGCCATTATTTTCTTTTAGTTGCTGTTGTAGATTTTCGTGTTGTTCTTTTCCTAATTCAGCCATTTGCTTTTTGATTTCTTGAAATTCTGCATTAGTCATCAATCCTTTTTTGACTTTTTTTCTTGCATTCTTTACAAATGATTTTCTTTGTTCTCTAGTGATTTGCATACTCTAAATTTTAATATATGATATTTACTACGTATTAATATAAGGTTCCAGGAAATGAATCTGATTTTGATGAATCGACATTTGAAAACTTTTCTTCTACTATTTTATCTATACAATTATTGATATGTTCTTCTGTAATTTGATTTCTTATATAGTCTCTGACTGAATCTAATAATTCACTACCATATAATTCTATCAACATTTTTAACTTGTCTTCTGAAATAAAATAGAAATCAATAGCAACATCTAATTGCATTTTAGAATCTCTTTTTGCTTTATCTAAAATATCAAATCCGAATTCATTTTTAGGTTCTACTTTTTGTACAACCGGGGGTGGTGTTGATAATTGATAAGGTGCATCTAGTAAACCACTATCGTCTGCTTGTTTACTAAGGTTTTGTTTTTCTACAGCTTTTTCATCGGCAATTCCGGAATGAACCATCATTTCATTAACAACATGTCCGTTGATTCTTCCTCCACCTACGAAATTTATCCAAACAAAATCACCAGCGGTTTCAATAGTATCTACAATTTCAATTTGACCTTCTTTATCGCCTTTTATCCATTGTAGTACTGTTAAAGGGCAAATATCTTCTAATTTTATCATTTTTAAAAATTTTATATATATTAATTAAATGTGAATTAAATGTGAAATATTTTATACTAACAAATTATTATTCGTCTTCTTGAAGAACCTCCACCACTTAGACCTTTTATTTCAACTCTATCTAAAGATACACTACCACTCGTAGATGTTGCTCTTAAACTTATTGTGCCAGCACTATGTCCAGCATCAGCACTAATTGCACCCGTTCCTACTTGTTTGTTAGTATTATGTGTAACAAATGTTCTGTTTGTTCCTTGTGGTATCTGTTGAGTTGATATAACATTAGCTGAACAGGATGTAGTCATAATCAACGAATCTTCCTCAACTACTATATTTTTAGTATTTGGTGTTGATGATGCACCACTTCTTTCGTATGCCCCAACCCCACCACAATCAGTAAAACTTCTTATGTGAATACTTATTGGATTCCATTGACTTCCAGTAAAACTTATTACACAGTTATTGTTTCCCGTTGGTGGGTCTACTAGATAGAAAAATCCCATTCTTTGAGAAAGACCACTTCTGTTTGTACTATGCAATTGTGTCATTGCAACTCCACCATAAGTAACACCGGAATAATTAACAGTATTTGCCATTGTTAATTGAACAACTAATAATCTATTACTTCCAGTATTTTGAGTATGTGCTTGTGTTTTTGAATTAGCTCCCGGTGTGGGATTTGCATTAGTCACATTTCCTTTAGTTGGTACCGCCATATTATAATTGGTTTAGGTTAGTTATATGAACAATATTTAATTCTTCTACGTTTTCTACTTCGGTTCTTGCCTCATTTACTGAATCAATATCATTAAAAAATGTACTTATTGATACTTCTCCTAGTTCTAATTTGGTTCTGTTTTCTCCTAAAAAAACTCCTAAAGTTATATCATATTGTTCATTTATTTCGTTTGTTATATTAACATCTTCGGTATATCCGACATCGGTATATTTAAGAGAATCGGTTCCTTCCAATTCTATTTTGCTGATTATATAATATTTCATTTTGTGTCGATTATTATTTTAAATTAATCTAAATAAGTTACTTCAACACTACCGACACTAGGAAAAAATTCTTCAATGATTTGTTTACCGTAATTGCTCATTGTGTAATGAAGAGCACTTAGTCCAGTTTTTTCACCATCAGAATATGTATATTTGTCAGACCCATCTTCGTTTTCCATTTCAAAGTCTTGTCCCATAATATTCTTTTCTGAATCTGCAATTTTTAATTGAACAGTGTTATTAGAATCCCATTCGTTAGCTTCTCCGTAACACCAATTAAAAGGTACATTAAAATTTTGAATTGTTTCTCTTCCTGTTCCTATGTTTCCGGGACAAGAAATTTTTCTTATTCCGGCTGCGTAAATATTAAGACCTCCGGCCTCAATTTCACAATCTTCTGTTAAAGTTATAGTTATCATATCTAATTT